>Ga0222664_1000339_pt1 | contig 31037 bp, 37 predicted proteins | sample AntAcemetagen604_FD_181147 | JGI IMG/M metagenome (GOLD analysis project Ga0222664, IMG submission 181147) | Saline water microbial communities from Ace Lake, Antarctica - #604 | ecosystem: Environmental > Aquatic > Non-marine Saline and Alkaline > Saline | place: Antarctica: Ace Lake... | reverse complement strand
TCCCTCAAATTTCCTATGCACTGTATAAAAAATAAAAGTAATCGCTGATAAAATCGCGGTGATTAAAATTCTAGTTTTTGGATATTTCATTTTTGTATGTTGGTTATTTTATGAGAAAAAGTCAAGAAGATTTTTGGGATTTTTTTATTAAATCAATTATTTCCTGCTTGTCAGATTCTTTGAAGATTATTTCGTCAAAATTTCCGTATTTAGATTTATAACCAAAAATATACTTGATTCCAAGAAAAACCCTTTTTAAAAATCTTTTTTCTGACAAATGAAAGGTAAGATAAAAATCGTCTCCATCCCAAGTAAAAATCACTTGATGCTCTGGGGAAAAACAAGAACAAATAAATAATTTCTGTTCCATATTAAAAGTTCCCAAAGTTTACTTGAAAACATGGTACCCCCAATCTATTGCGAACCATTTCAACAACTTGGTCCCTGTCATCGAACCACAACAATACGTTTTCTTTGTCTGTAATATTTTTCATAAACATCTCATATTTAACAAGAGAATCTTTTCTATGATCCTTTGTATCTCTGAGTATCAAGTGAGGGTTTTCGATCCCGCATTTTACCTCTAAAAATCTGATTGTTTCATCGCGGCAAATACCAACATCTTCTCTTGCTGAGAAAAAGATAATTTTATATTGCGGCGAATCCATTTTGCACAACACAACTAATAAGGCTTGGTTTGCTTCGTCTTCAAAAACCCTGTCTCCATCGTAAGGGCTTCTATCTGTAACTCTGTTTGCAATAGTGCCATCCAAATCACAGATAATAAACTTTTCATATGAACCCAAAGAAACCTTATTTGTTTCTCCATGCCAAACTACTTTATTACCTTCTGGCAAAGTCAAGCCCAACCATTGTCTTTTAATAATATCTTCTGGGACTTTCCTTTCCCTGTTTGAATTTCTTTCGCAAGCCTCATTCAAGGAAACGGGAAAATAGTGCCATTCAATCAAAGCATCATTTTGTTTTGCAACACTTTCTAAACCAATTCTGTTTTTTGGATTGTAATGTGTCGCATCTACAATTGGAGTTTTATCTAATTGCAAAGACTTGACCACGCGAGAATAAAGGGTATCGAAAACAAGTTTCCCGTTTGACTGGTTATTTTCGTCGCCAAAAAGTTCCTTCCTGATCGAATCACTAGAAATATAATCGGTGAATCCACTGATATTATTATTTTCGTTGGACGCCCAAGTACTTTTGCCAGAACACGAACATCCGATTGTTGCTATGATTTTTTTCATTATTGGATAGAATGCTGATTTTTTCGCAGAAGTCAAGAACAAAAAAATCATTACCTGTCAAGAAAAATTATTTTTCAACTTATTATTTTAATTTTTTCTGTTTTTTTGTTTCTGCGTTTATAAGATAGTAGTTTTTTTGTTTCTTTAACTCTTTTTTTGATTTATAGTTATCGAAAGAATCTAGTGCGGCTTTTTCACTTTGGTATTTTGAGCCGTTAATGAAATCGTAAAGATATATGGAATCTTCTTTTCTGTTGTTTAGTTCTTTGCCAGTTTTTGTTTTTACTATTTCCTCTGTGAATTTACCATTTTTGAAAATTACGCTTTTAAAAGTAATAATCGCGTCATCTTTCCACTCAGAAATAATAATCCAAGGTTTTTTCTTGGATTTTTTTAACTTTTTGCCGAATTTCTTTTCTTCGGCGGGAAGTTGTTTTTTCTTTTTGAACTCTGCTTTTTCTAAAGACATGCTATTTTTGTTACCTCTTCTATAATTGCTTTTTTATTACATGCATATGTACCACAAGTAGAAAAAGCGTTAAATTCTAACGATTGCCTCTATCTTTGACGGCGGTTTGTGAAAAATTCTCTTGTACCAAGGTTGTTTTTTGAATTTCATTTCGCCATTTTTATCAATATAACCATCTTTTCTTTCTCCAGTTATAGAATCTACCGAAACGAATCTTAAACCATTATTTTCTTTACTCATATTAATATCCCCAACACATTCTACAAAGAATTTCGCTTATTCTAGGAATGTCTTTTTTATCTATATCTGTTTGACTTATGTTAAAAAGTGGCGAGTAAATACTATAAAGCTCTCCCGCCATTTGATATTTATATTTTGATTCTGAATTTAAAAAGTTATCTAGAAATTTTTTGTCCTCTTCTTTTATTTTGTATTTAGAAAAAAGTTCTTTTATTAGATCTTTAGAGTCTTCTGTCAAAGAAATTAAAGAACGCTTGCTATTCTTTTTTTCTATTCTTTCGGGCGTAACAGATGCTGTTGTTTCTACTATTGACATATTAGGTCCACATTTGTTCTTTATATTTAACGATTTTTGTTAAATATTTCATGTCTTTTTCCTCTAGCTCTTTTTGAAATTCCTTCCATTCTCCGTAATTGACACTAAAAGAATTTTCTATTTTCTTCTCTAGAGCGGGTCTATCAACTTTGATATAATTGTAACATTCTTTTATAAAATCACCGAATTCTTTCCAAGGTGGTTCATCCATAACCGTCATTTCAAAAGTTTTTTCTTCCTCAATAAAATGAACCACACACCCAAAAAGAAAATCTGTTATTAATTCTGGCTTATCGCACCATTCGTTGTAAGAAATATGTTTTTTGATCCATTTTTGGCGCGGATTAAAAAAGAATCTAATCTTCCATGCCCAATTTGTAAAATGTGTTGGAAAAATAAGTTCCCAACACCAAAAAATAAACATCAATGGTTTTTCTATAATAAAGGGATACTCTCCGCAGATCAGTTTTAATTTTATGTTATACATTTTCTTGTTTTATTATTTTGTCGTCGAACCATTCCCTGCATTTTGATTTATTGGTTGCGCTATTTTTTTGCTGTAAGAGGTTTTGGTTTTATCGGATGCATTATTTGTGAACTACCCACCCACGCCAGAGGCGATGGGATGGGCTTTGGGTTTCATAGAGTGTGCGTTATTACTAACGTCTAATTTCCTCTCCACCTTTGTAATCGCCAGACGCTCCGTTTTATAAAATTCTAAAATTATATTATCCCAAAATTCTCTGTCCACTTCTTTCGGGTATTTTGAATCTTGCGCTAATTTCTCAGTTTTGTCAATAAGATTTTGCAATTTTTCGCCGATTTTGTCTTTTTCGTAATCGTATTTGCCATATTTTAAATCTTTTAGAAATTTCGTCTCTGGTAATGGAAAATAATAATCCCCCTGCTCGTAAATCATAATAAGCTGATAAGCCAAGCGAAAAGCGTGACTAATAGACTTCCAATCTTTATCTCCAATTTCAGAGCATTTTACTACTCTTGATCCGAAACTATCTTTAATTTTTTCTAAACATTCTATAACATAACCTACTGGAGCATTCTTTTGAAGAGTTCTCCCACATACCTCTAAATCGCCTTGGTCTGAAATAGAAACATATTTATTTTGGGGAATTTGGCTGATAAAATCAGACAAGGGATATTCTAAATTAACATAACTTAATATTTCTAACAATTCTAAAATAGCATTATATTTTTCCACTTTAAAAGAGTATTTTTGAGCTTGTCCCTTACAATATCCAGCCAAAGCGCCCATTCTTTTTGTATAAAGTGTTTCTCTATTTGCTTGAATAATAGACCATAACCCTCGATCAGAACAATAAAGTACATTATCTCTGTCTGCGTGAATCATATCTAGTACATTAGTTTGTCCACCACAAGCTTGTTTAATAAATTCTTGTATTGTTAAAATTTCTACGTCTTCTTCCTTGGAAGTTGATTGTTTTACTTTGCCAATCTTATTTAAAAAACAATCTTCTTTACTTGGGATATATACAATTTTACGATCCACGTCAGAGCCCTCAGAATTTAATCCATATAAATGAGAGCCGCAAATTACTTCAATAAATTTATTCATCTTCTTCGTGTATTTTTTGCCCATCTACTAGCGGTTCGCCATCAGCATCATAATATGGAGCGAGATTATCATCATAAAATTTCACCCATTCAGAATCAATGCAATAATCCAATAATTCTACAATTAATTTCTTGCATTCTTCGTGGCGTAATTTATCTGCCCAATTTTGCATTTTTTCTTTACTCGCTCTCATTTCTAATACGCTATCGATTTTTTAACCTTTGTCAATGCTTTTCCCAAAAGATTTTGCTCATCCCAATTTTTGGAATCACAGTGAATTTCAGAAATATAATCCAATCCAATCCCTATCTTATCATATTTGACTTCAAAAGATAACAATTCTCCATTATGCGACCTTGCCTCAATTACATCAATTTTGTTTTGATTTGTTGAACAACCTATGACCGCAAATAATAATGTTAGTATAATATATTTCATTTTAAGTATATAGTTTGTAATAATAGTTTTCTTTTCCGCAAATTGATACTTTTATTTTTTTCTTTTTTATTCCGCCATACATTGATGATTTTTTTTCAATCATTGGCGCATACCCAACAACTCCGATTCCCGACGATGATTTAGAGGATTTTATATTTTTAGAAATTAAGAATTCCTGTAAATCGCTTGTGTTATTGCCATAAAATCTAGAGTTAAAAATATATTCTCCGTTGTCCAACAAATACACAATAGCTCTATTTTTTAATATGTGTCTATTTAATCTGCCGAACCTTCTTGTTTTTTCTGATACTTCGCCGCATATATAAACTCCTTTAATAAAAGAAAGAAATATCGGCGCATTAGAATTGCAACCACTACTTGAATAACAGCTCGTCCAACCATCGCCAAGATTCGACATATTTATCTTGTATAAAACATCATTCGTTATGATATACTTTTTATCATTAAATTTATAAAACTTTTGATCTAATTCAAAGTCTTCTAATTCATAAGTTTTTAGAATATATTTTATATTCTTCTTTTTTCTGGATAAATATTGTTTTAGAATGTCTATCTGTTTTTTTTGTTGTATTATTTTCTTTGAGCTTGTCGGGATTTTTAATTTTGAAAATTCTAGTAGCCCATTTAAAGAATCTTCATTTTTTTGAAATCTTGCTGCTCGTATTTTTCTTTTTGTTTTTCTTCCAACATGAATTTCTGAATCAACTTTTATGCCAGTGATATTTCGCCTTCCGTATTTTGAGCTTTGGAAGTGTATTTTCTTTTTATTGGATTTAAAGCCCACTTTAGAAATTATATTTGGAATATTATTTTTTAAAAATTCAAAAATTGTTTTTTCAGAATGATCTACTAAGAATTTTTCATTTTCACTTTCTTTGTATGAAAAAGATAAATCATCTGCGTATCTTGTATAAACAATATCTAATTTATGTTTTTTAATAAACCGCAAAATAGCCCGATCTAATTTCAAGGCTGCTATATTTGCCACAAGTGGGCTTGTCGGCAATCCCTGCCTCGGCGCTAAGTCTATAAAACATTTATTTATTAAATCGTCGCTTATTAATTGTTTAACCATATTTGGTTTTACCGAATCAAAAAAATCTGTCAAATCAAAATTAACAGTGTAATCATATCCTTTGTGGCAAATAGAATTTGTTATAATTGATCTTTTTGGGATAAAGCCGTGAACTATAATGTTCTTTGTTGCCCCTAAAATAATCTTTTCTTGCGCGAAAAAACATTCTTCTAGTTCTGAGAGATATTCTTGGTATTTGTAAGATTCGGAACCAGACAATGAATATATCGTTCTATATTCTCCCTTTGTTTTTTTTGGTATTTTTATTATTTTCATTCGCTATTCGCGAATAGCGAATTAAGAATTTTTATATGCTATAATAACTATATTAAATATATAATTAGGCGGAGCGATTAATAGTGTAGAATAATTATATATTTAATATAGTTATTATAACAAAATACATCGTAAAACTTTAATAAGCCGAGCTAGACGATAACATCTAAGGCAATAAAGTCTCCTTTTATTCCATATAAATTTATTCCTTGTTGATTATTTTTAACATCTTGTCCTTTTCTGAAAAAGAAAGCTTACAGTTAGAATTAATAAATTGCGTATACTGCCAATTTTCCATAAAAACTGGTATTTTTTTAGATAGATCTTTTCTGCCTAGTGACGACAAGAAGATCTTTAATTTTTTTTGTTTATTTGCTGACATGGTTTGTATATTGCTGTTTTTTTTGAAGGAGTCAAGAGAGAATTAACGATATTCTTCTTTAAAAAGTCTCCATTTTTTTGAGTCGATTTCTTTTTCGCCGCTGTCGATTTTTCTAATTACCTCAATAGCATCTACCACAGAAGAGTAAATATAATTATGTTGAAGCATCCAAAAAATCCAAAAAGGGCATTCCTTCTTTCCCTCTCCCCAAACAAAGAATATAGGTTTTTGGCATCTGTTAGCCCAAGATAATTCTTCTATTGTACCAATGGTAAAAGTTTTTTTCTCGAATACGCAAAGAACAAAATCACAGCGATCAATTAATGCTAAATCCTGTCGGCGAATATCTTTATAATCTGCAATTTTTTCATACTGTTCATTTTCACGGTATTGTTTTAGTAGATCATGTGTTTCGCTACTTTCTTCAATCAATCCTTCGTATGGTCTATTATAATGGTCCCATACAACAATATTCATTTTTGATAATTCTTTTTTTATCTCTTGTCTTAATTGTTTGCCCCTTTCATTATCAGACTCCATTGGCCCAATGACTACTGTTTTTGTATTTTTTAATTTGTTCATTTGTTAAAAGTAAAACCTCTCCATTCTTCTCTAATATTTTTTTCTTCAATAAAAAGAAAATTTGCAGGAATTTTTGTTCCACTCAAAACTCTACCATCTTTATCATAATAAGGCGTAGTAGAACCTTTCCTTGAGTTACATCTTTTGCAAGTCAAAGTTAAATTGTTAGAAATATTTGTGCCATGATTTGATTTTGGATCAACGTGTTCAATAGTCAATTTGCTTCTAGGAAACTTTTCCCAACAAAGCTGGCAAGTATTTTTGTAATAAATGCATAATTCATGAAAATTATATTCCTTCTTTCTTGGCTTGCGAAAAAACCTATCAGTAACAGCCGCAACTGTTGGTAACATCCAAACATCTTTCGCGCTTCTGATACATGGCTGATCTTTATGAAAATCAACGCCGTTTCCCTCATTCCAAGATTCAAATTCAAAAGGTAATAAATTTTTATCCAAGCCCCTTATTCTATTTCTTAAAAAATGATGAAAGCAAGCTCTAGCGGTGATCGCACTTATTGGCAAATAAGCAAAATCAAGCAATAAACACACTCGGTCCTCTGGTTTAACTATTTTCATTGTTTAGTAATGATGTGGATTTTTTTTGGTTTGTCAATGCTAAGAAAATTAAAGTTCCTCAAAAAGAAAGAAACTTTTTGAAATTTCTTCTATTTTACGATTAAAATTTGCAAAACTTGTTGATTCTTTATAAGCTTTTACTAAATCTTTTTCTTTGTATTTTTTTATTATTTTAATATCTTTGTTGTTTATTAGATTAAAGAAAAATATCATTAGATCTGAATCTCTAGATATGAAATTTTTAGAAGATACGACTATTTTATAAAAGTTTTCTTCTAGTTCTTTGTTGCATAAACTTGTTATTCTCGAATTATCAAATATTAAAGACTTTAATAGGTTTTTATTATTTGTAATTTTTATCATTTTATTTTTAGAAATTCGATCACAATAATAAGATAATGTTTTAACGCTATAAAAATCTGAATTTTTATTTTTGAATATATTCGGATACCTATTGCTCAATACAAAAGAATATAGGTTCTCGCATTTAATAACTTCCACTCCGTTTTCTTTTCCCTTGGAGAATATTCTATCTAATATATCTTTTTCTAAACTATTCACTGAAGGCACAGTACTGGGGGTACAGCGAGAAAAATCATAATCCGGCACTAAAAAATTTCTGACCATAGATGCGCTTGGGCAAAAAACTTTTTTATCTTTTATTAAAAAGAAATTTATTTTTTTGTTTTTAAAATTAATTATTAATTCATAGAATTTTGCTTTTTTATTTAAAATTTGTTTCCTATCTATTCCTTCTTTTCCATAATAATTATTTATTTTTGAAAATTTAAGATGAGTTGGGGAGTCTTTTAGAAATAATTTATTGCCGTTTTCTCTTAATTGATAAAGAATTCTTGGGTCATATATATTTTTATAACAAAGAGTACTATAAAAAGTTCCATTGTTACATTTTGTACAATGCCATTCATGATAAATTGGTTTCTCTTTTTGAAGTTTATCCCATTTTTTTTCTAATTTTTCTCTTCTAAAAAGGCGACTTTCAAATCCTCCCTCAGTTTGTTCGACGATTACTGGAAATTCTTTTTTTATCATTTTCATTATTCAATGTATACTACATCTTCATTAAAAAAGCCCCCATCATAAAAATACTTTAATTATGAAAGGGGCTAATCGACTAGTAACTACTCAGACTTATTAGACTCAGATTACCCTTGAATAGAAGGCTAGCTTTTCAAGCTGACTCTCCACCTTTCTCTCTAGCCAGTCGTCGTGGGGTCGTTGGCCTTTAGCGTTAGCGGGGATTACTTTGAATCGCGCTCCTGCGGCTTTGTCTTCATCGCCGCCGAAAGTGAATTGAAGGCCGCTCAATCTGGATAGGTCGTCCACTTCGCAGATCCCCCAAGTCCAGCAGTCGGCATTATCAGGTTCATTGAGAGTCATCATCTCGCATTCCGCCTTCATCAGTTCGATGAGCGCGGCTTTGAATCGTGGCGTGATTTTGATTTCTTCGGTGTCGTATTGTGCTTTCATAATTTTTCGGTTTGATTATTTTTTAGGTTAAAATTTATTGGAGTCCCGTAACGGAATCTAACCGTGTATCAAGGGTTGCAACCTTGCGCATAAACATTCTGCCAACGAGACTTAAAAACTAGCTTGAGATTAAAGCTTTATAAGTAAGATCTTTAAAAAGATTATTGTTTCCTTTCTTATCCACGGATTTTAGCCCGTATCCTTACACGACTGCCTTTTTAAACTTGTGGCGTTTCAAGCATATCTAAGACTATTCTACCGTTTTTATTCTCCGTTAAAGCCGCTAAACCCTAACGAATTTTACTCCACGATAAAACTAAGATTCCTTGTGAGAATACTTAGCACCAAATTCCCTTTCGAGTGTGGCATTAAGCCGCTTTCATCTTAGATTGGACGAGATTTTTACATAATAATTGGGATTGAACCAATATACTATTCCTTTAGATGGAATTGCTATACCATTTAGCTATATTATTTTTTCCCTACTGAATGGTACTCGTCCAATCGCTTTCTTCCCTTTTGGAGAAAACTATACGATACCGCCCATTATCCTCTTCTTGCCGAAGTTTAGACCATACTTCACGAAAATTTCTTTCCATTTGTATTACCAAGAACCATTTACCTGCAAAGTTTACAGAACTTGATTACCGTTAATTGATGCTATCTACTTATTTTGCATCCCTTAGAAATTTGCGGTTTCGCGACTCTCACCGTTGGCCTGAGTCTTAGGATAAATAAATAACTACTTCTATTTCCATAAAAGTTTAGCTTTTCAGCTTCACAATCTTGGCTTGCGTAAATAACCTTTGGTTTATGACTTCCAAGGCGATAAAGTGTAGGCTTTATCTTTCCGATACTCTCATACCGCCATTTTCCTCCACAACTTTGTTTGTTGCTTCAATGGTGGATCTCACGCGACCCGTTTAAAACTGTTAAAGAACAAAATCCTCTTTTGAAGATTATGATAATGACTATGACGTTTTTTTTTGCAAAGTCAATGCTTTTTTTTGAAAAATTTGTTTTTTTAAAATGGGGCGACTAACGGGGATTGAACCCGTACTCCAATCGTCACAGGATTGTACTCTACCTTTGAGTTATAGCCGCCATAAATGGTAGTCCCAACAGAACTTGAATCTGTATCTTCCGATTATCGGTCGGATGCTCTAACCATTTGAGCTATAGGACTATATTAAAACCATTGCTATAATCGGCCAAATGTCAATAAAAAAACCCTTTTTGGCCACTTATAAAAAAATAACGGGAAAGATATCTCGTCTTTCTCAAAGTTTGTCCTTTTAACAAACACTTATATCCGCTATATAATGGTAGGCGATGTAGGATTCAAACCTACGGCTTCTTCCGTGTAAAGGAAACACTCTAATCAACTGAGTTAATCGCCCATAAATATTGATTGGCGGATAGTGCGGGATTCGAACTCGCGGGGGCTTTTAAACCCCATTTCTTTAGCAAAGAAACGCCTTAAACCTAACTCAGCCAACTATCCATTTATATTGGTGCAACTAGAGAGAATCGAACTCTCATACTAGACTTGGCAAGCCTATATCATGCCTTTAGATCATAGTTGCAAATTTTGGTGCGGATAAAGAGATTTGAACTCTTACGCCTTTCGACAATAGCTTTTGAAACTATCATGGCTACCAATTACATCATATCCGCAAAATGGAGCAAGATAGGGATTAGGAACCACTAACGCTCACTTGGAAGGCGAGAACTTTTAACCTATTTAAGCTAATCTTGCATAAAAATGGCGGAGAGTGTAGGATTTGAACCCACGGAGGCTTTTACACCCCTTTTGTTTTCAAGACAAACGCAATAACCCAGACTCTGCCAACTCTCCAAATATACCCATATAAACCGCCGTTTACTAAACCCAAGGGTTGTGAGCTTGGATTACTTCTTTCAATAGTGCGATTACCCATACCCGAACGCATATCCTTGATTCGGAACCGAAATTTTTATTAAATTAATTATTTATATTTTTTTTCTGGTCGATGCGGCGAGAATCCAACTCGCACTCTTTTTACGGAACCAGAGCCTAAATCTGGCGGGTCTAGCAATTCCCCCACGCACCGCTTTCTATTTTAAATCAAAGCCTTTTTCTTCGTTTAATTTAATCCACAAAAAATAGTCTGTTTCGCTAATAGCAAGCTTTAAAGTTTGTTTTTTTGTTGGTGCTTGCTATGGGATTCGAACCCATAAACCTCGCATTTTAAGTGCGATCCATAAACCGTTCTGGTAAGCAAGCTTATATATGGTGTATTAGCCGAGAATCGAACTCGGAACATTTTGCTTGGAAGGCAAACACTCTACCTAATTGAGTTACTAATACATTGTTTTGTATTTATTATTACAAATTATGGCGTTACAACGGAAATTCGAATTCCGATCCTATAGGTGAAAGCCATAGTGTCCTACCATTAGACGATTGTAACATATTTATTAATTTTTAAAACTTGCTATACTTTTTATAACTTGTCAAGTTTTTTTGGCGGGATAGATTGGATTTGAACCAATAACGCCGAATTCTTCAGACTCGCGCTCTACCGTTGGAGCTACTATCCCATTTTTTAAATGGCTCTGGAGCAGGGAATCGAACCCCGTTCAATTGGTTAACAGCCAATCCGCTCAACCGTGTGCGTTCACCAGAATAAAAATGGCGGGTATGAGGGGACTGGAACCCCAATTGGAAAAGTAGACAGCCTTCCGCATTACCATATATGCTACATACCCAAAATTTTAAAATAATTAAACAAGAACAATAAACCTTTTTTCTATATACATTTCAATAAGAGAGTTTTGGTTTATTGTTTTAAATTTTTTTTAAAAAATTAATAACACAAAGAAGAGTCATGTTATCTAGGATTACAAATCCCGCGCTTAGACCTTTAATATTTTTAAATACTTCTTGTGTTAATGGTGGGGGTAGACGGATTCGAACCGACTGCCAATTGGTTAAAAGCCAACTGCTCGACCACATGAGCTTTACCCCCTTTTATAATTAATCTGGCTGGAGAACCGAGATGAAAACTCCGTAACATTTGTTTCGCCGCCCTTAAAACGGTCCCAGTTGTGTTTCTGGTTTGATTGTCGGTTTTTTTCGGTGGAGCCGCATGGGTAGATTTGAACTCCCGACCTTCTCTTTACAAGAGAGATGCTCTACCATCTGAGCTAATGCGGCATAATATTTGGTACTCCTATCGAGACTCTAACTCGAAACGCATTGTTCGTAGCAATACATGATATACAATTTCAACATAGGAGCGTGGTACGAACGGTGGGACTCGAACCCACATATATACAGCTTAGAAGGCTGTTGCCTCTCCAATTAGACTACGCTCGCATAAAATAAAAAGCTCTCATAACTCTTGTACGCGCAATACCAAAAGGATATTAACGGAACAAACATATCCGAGATTATAATTTGTTAAAAGTTTGTTGATTTCATACTCGATGAGCTTTTGGCTGGTTAGACACGACTTGAACGCGCAACAAGAGGGTTTGGAAGCCTCTGCTCTACCAATTGAGCTACTAACCAATATAATAATGGCAGATCTACCCCGATTTGAACGAGGACAAAATGGACCAAAACCATTTGTGCTACCATTACACTATAGATCTGTGAAAATGGGTGCAGGAGCGGGATTCGAACACCGCGTCCTTCTGGTTATGAGCCAGAGATCCTAGACCAGACTAGACCATCCTGCATGGTAGTAACGGTATGATTCGAACATACAACCTACTGTTAATGAGACAGTCGCACTTCCATTGTGCTACGCTACTATATGGTGGAACCAGACGGATTTGAACCGACGACATCTTGCTTGCAAAGCAAGCGCTCTTCCTACTGAGCTATGGCCCCATATTATCTAAAATACACCCACATCAAAAATATTTTACTATTTCTCGGACTTCGAACCCGATATAGTGTCCCGCTGGATTTATTTATACACATATTTTAGATATGGTCGCCGTAGTAGGATTTGAACCTACGATCTTTTGCTCCCAAAGCAAACGCGATACCAAGCTACGCTATACGACGATAATAATTAACCCAAGTATAAATGCGAATATAACAGAAACGCCAATCTATAAGTCTTTCTGATCACACTGATTAATTAAATGGTGGAGATAAAGGGAGTCGAACCCTTGTCTTATATCTTTTTAATATATTTATTTCTTACAAGCTTAGTTTATTTTTAATTTTAAAATTCATATTTAAATAAACAAATAAATATAAACTCGATTTTCTATTATGATTATAGACGAAAAAACTCTATAAAAATTTTACTATTCTGATTAAGCACCGCAACAATTAATAGTGATCCTTGTTTTTTGATGAGGTTTTACCCAAAGCTTACTAAGCTGCGATTGCTACTGGAGCAACTTCATCTTGGAAGCTTACGATTTTGTTGTTATCGCCAACTATGCGTGTTTTGAACTTTAAAGATGTATCTTTCTGCTTGTAAAATATACCTAGAAAATACAATCGAATCCAAGTATATCCCCAAATAATTTTATGGTGTAGGCAGACGGAATTGAACCGCCGAGGGTTTCCCCGACTGTTTTACAGACAGTTGCCACGAACCAACAGTGACCTTGCCCACATAAAATTTTAACCTGTCAAATAACTATACGAATGACCCTACCGTTTTTTTTAAGAATGTCAATGGTAAAAACAAAAAAACCCAAGTTTTTTTTCTTGGGCTTATTTTTTCTATATCTATTCCTAAAAAGGTTAAACAAGCCCATAAAAACTATCGCGAAAATTAGGTCTTCCCGCTTTAGTTTCAATAGATTTATATAACTGATAAAACATCGTGCTAATATTTACACTATTTTTTAAAAAAGAGACAAAAAAATTAAATATCTTGCAATTTATAAGCTGGTTGCCATGTTACTGTCAACAAACAATAGTCGCTTTTTGATGCGTGTAAAGTATTTGCGGGGATTTCTTGGGTGTCACCCTTTTTAAATGTTTTTTCACAAATTGGATCAAAATACTCTCCGTCTAAAACATAAGTTCTTTCTACTCTATCGTGGGTATGTGGGGCAATATATCCACCTTTGTTATAAATAACATTAACAACTGTCATATTTTGTTTATCAGACAAAGAACACAATCTTTGGTGTACATTTTTTATTTCAGAAACATATTGGTCAGATGGAACAGAAAGACATATAGATTCTTTATCGCCTTTCCATTTCATGGCAACATTTGCTTTTCTTTTTATACCATTTCTTATTTCTAATAACTCTTGTCTATTACATTTAGCTTCCATTTCTATTCTTTATGTTTGCTTCTAAAATTTTAATATTATTTTCCACTTGTTTTCTTGTGTTATTTGCTTCTGTTATAACTTTATCGACTATTTCTTCTTTATTTCTATCTATTTTAGAAAAGAAACCATCAAGCAAATTTTTAAGGTCTTTAAGAGTTTCTAAGTTATCCTTTTCCCTCTCGCGGTTGTTATTTCTTTCTTCTTTAAGTTCTTTGTACATAAAAAAGATAACAATACCCATTATACCAATAACTGGTGCTACTTCCCACAAAAAATTAAACATGCTACTTTCAAACATAATTATATCCCCTCCTCTTTATAAATAAATTTAATATCAAACATTACGCAGAATGTTTTACACTGATACTATTTAGTATAGAAATATATCTGGTCATTTTTGATTTTTGAATGTAGTTTATTTTTATTGGTTTTTTCTTCTAATAAGTGGTTGGACAATGGATTAAAAAATTCTTTTTGAGTTGTCTTTTTAATATTTCTACCACCATATTTTTTAAAGTCGCTTTTTTCTATAATAAAGTCCACAACTTCTTTGCTATAAGATATATCTTTAGATTGTAAATCCGCATAATTTAAGAATTTTATTATTTCTTTGCCAACTATTTCTTCGGCTTCTTTAAGCTCCAATTTGTTGAAAATTAATATTTCATCTAATCTATTAAGAAATTCTGGCCTGAAATTCTTTTTTATTTCTGAGAGAACCTTTTCCTCTTTGTCCTCTGATTTGGATACAAAGCCCACCGAATGATTGTCTTTATCAAAGAAATTTGAGCCAATATTACTCGTCAAAATAATCAAAAAGTTTGAAAAATTAACAATTGTTCCATCTCCCAAAGCTAGTTGCCCCTCTTCAAATATTTGTAGAAAGATATCAAATACTTTTTCGTGAGCTTTTTCTATTTCGTCAAATAATATAACGCCGTCTTTATGCTTTTCAAGAAAGTCTAATAATATATTAGAATCATCATATCCAATATAACCCGGATTTGCGCCAATTAATCTAGATATAGAGTGTCTTTCATTATATTCACTCATATTTATCTGCAAAAAAGAATCTTCTGAAAAATAATTCTTTGCCAATTCTTTTGATAAAAATGTTTTTCCTACTCCCGTTGGACCAACAAACATATAAACACCCAATGGTTGATGCGGATCTTTAAAACCAAATAACGATCTATTAAGGTTTTTACAAACAGTTTTTATTTGATTGTCTTGGCCAAAAATTGTTTCCCTTATGATTTCATGTTTATCTGATATTTTTTTATTTTTTTCTTCTTGTGAACTTACGAATCTATTAACTTGATTGGATGAAACTCCAGAATAAGAACAAAAATCAGATATAATGTCTTTTTTGGTAATAGTCCTTTTTCTGTCTGATATATTTTTTACATAAGAAAGAAAGTCTGTATTATATTTCTTTTGTGAATCAGAAAGGTTTTTTTGTATTTCAACAAAATCAGAGTCAATGTTTATTTCACTAATTATCTTTTCGGTTACTTTTTTGTACTCATCCTTATCTTTGCTTGGAAGATTAAAAATGCTTATTTTCTTGGAAGATGATATAAAATCAAGAAACTTAAAAGCCTTTCTCGGAAAATTATCTTTCACCAAAAATTTATCGCACAAATCAACCAACAAATCTATATTGTTTTTTGAAATTTTAATTCCGTGAAAGCTATTGTATTCTTGTGAACATTTACTGATTATATCTTTGCAAAGCTTTTTACTCGGCTCTTCTAAATCTATCAACGAAAATCTATTAGAAAAAGCGGCATCTCTTCTTATACTAGAAAAGTATTCTTTATCGGTGGTTGTGCCTATTATTTTAATAGACCCATTAGATATATAGGGTTTTAAAATATTCTGAAAATTCAATGAAGATTCGCCGCCAGTACCCATATTAAATATTGTATGAATTTCATCTATAAAAACAATACAATTACCAATGCTTTTTATTGCCTCTAAAACGCTTATTAATCTTTTCTCAAACTCGCCTCTTAATGAAGCTCCAGATATTAATGAGGGTGGGTCAATTTGTATAACAGAAGACTCGTTAAAAATACAATATCTTTTATCTAGGATTTCTTTTACAAAACCTTCTACTAAATTAGTTTTACCTATCCCCGCTTTTCCTAAAACTAAAACATTAGAATTTTCTTTTTGACCAAGTATTTTAAAAATATTATCTATGTCAGATGATCTATGATAACATTTTTTATAGAGAAAATCTGGGCTATTAAGTATTTTGCAGTATTTTTGTATTGTGCTAATATGCGATTCATTTTTGCTTTCAAAATATTTTCTAAAATCTTCGGAACTTTCTCTTCTATTTTCTTTTGTTTTCTTAGAAAGATCGACTTTTTTAGGGTTTTTTGATTTATTTATTTGAAAAAGAATTTTTTCTTTTATCTCTGTATGGGGAATACTTAAATCTTCGCAAATACTTTGTATCTTTTTATACTCTAAAAGCCCCAATAAAAGATTGTTAGCGTTAATGTAGGAAAGATTATTTTCTTCCGCCTGTTTCTTTACTTTTTTTAATAGACTTGAGACGATAGAAGAATAATTATACTCTTTATTTTCTGGTATTTTAATTGATTTCTTTTTCTTATTATTTTTTTTGTATTGTTTTAAGATACTGCTGTTTTCAATCTCAAAAAAAGAATTAAATATATGTTCTATAGATATTAGACCATTATTTTCATTTATCGCTATTAGAATAGAATTCCTTAGAATATTTTTAACTTCTGGATTATAAATAATTTCTTTCACTCTCATATTTTACACTTCCAAGTCTCTCAAAGACATAAAAATTTTTGTTTCAAGCACAGAAAGCTCATTAACGAATAAGGCTGTGCCTGAATCTGCTACTGTTGCAGTCATTACGGCTATGTCATCTTTCTTGGGTTTTTTGCTAAATTCTAAAAAATTAGTCAACTTTTTTTCTCTTTTATTGTCCATTAAAATTGCCAAATTATTGCCAGTTTCGTCTGAAATATATAGTTGTAACATTTTTGAGCCAGTATTCTTGCTGTTTTTTTGTTTTACCGATGTAATTCTCGAAACAATTTTAACCTCTTGATTTTTTTTATTTTTTAAATCGTTTAAGTCTGTAAATATTTCTGGCTTGCTAAAGCACTCTTTTAATTTATATTTATAACTGTAACCAAGTAATTCATTTTCAAAAAACCAATTGGCAAATTTTTCTTTTTTCTTGTTTTGCTCATATATTAGCTTGAATTGGTCGTATTTTTTCTTGAATGTAGAAAATCTTTTATCTGGCATGAACAATTTATTGTCAGACATATTCTTTTTTTCTTTTCTCAAAACGCTTATAATTTTCAAAACATCATAATCATAATCTTTAGAAAATTGTAGTATGAATTTCTTTTCTCTATCAGTTAAAATATTAAAAGTTTGGCACTCAAGAACCAACCTGCATCTGCTATCTTGATAGTCATTCAGAGTCCCAGCTTGTATCAAAGAAGAAAGCGCCCCAATATTTAGACCCGACTCTTTTGCAATAAGAAATAATTCCACCTTATTCTCGGAATCCCTTTTTCTAAACTTATTAAGGTTTTCCATAGACTTATCGCTTATTTTCTTAATATGCAACAATCCATATCTAACCCCCTCATTTTCCACCGAGAAATCCATTTCTGATTTTAATAGGTTTGGCGGAAAAAGTTTAAATCCAGAGTTTTTCATTTCTTGGGCAATGTAAGAAATGGCTTCCTGTGGTTTTTGCTTGTGCCTTGTCATTTTCAAAAGAGAACAATAAAATTCTTTTGGATAATTAATCTTTAGGTAAGTTGTTAAAGCTGAAAGGTTTGCATAGCTACATGAATGGCTCAAATTAAAAGAATAAGATGCACTTTCATTCGCAACTTTCCACAATACCTTCGCGATATTTTCTCCATCTTCTAGATCTTTGCATTTTTCAAAAATCTTTTCTTCCCAAGCTTCCATCTCTTTGATTTTTTTCTTGCCGACACAACGCCTAATTTGTTCAGAATCATCAAGAGAAAACCCGACTTTATTAATCATCGCCATTAATTGTTCTTGATATAATGGAAGTCCACCTGTGGTATTTAAAATGCTATCAAAGAATGGGTGAACAGATTGTGGTTCTCCAGTCTCTGAAAATTTAGAATATTCATCTAAGTATGATAAAGCTCCCGGTCTAGCGATTGCTATTACGGCTGATAATTTATCAAAGCTTTTTGGTTTTACTTTTTGTGTTACCCTGTAATTTGTATCTGCTTCAATTTGAAAAATACCCAACCTATTAAAGTCTTCATTTTGAAAAAAACGATATATTTCTGGGTCATTAACATCAATTTTAGAAATGTCTACCCCAGTCTGTCTAATTATATCGTCGATAACACCCAAGGTTTGAAGCCCCAATGCATCAAATTTAAGACTTATCTCTGAAACAGTCCTCATATCATAACCACTGATCAAATCTCCTTCTTTGGTTTTTTGAATCGGCATTATTTCATCTACTGGATAATAACTAATCACAACGCCAGAAGCGTGTACAGAATAATTTTTATTTAATTCGATAAGCTTTAATGCTACATCGAAAATTTCTTTGTTTGTGTCTGCCCATTGCCTGAACTTTTCGTTTGATTGGTATATACCCTTTTTGTTTTCATCTTCTGATTCTTTGAACAAAGGTCTTACAACCCCATGAATTTTATCAACATAATCTGAAATTTTATTGGCTTCCTCTTCTGAATATCCGCCAACAATTTTACATGATTCTTTTAAACAAGCTTTGGTCGCTAAAGTTGAAATATTTAAAATTTTGCAAGTTTTTCCTTTATATTTTTCATTTATATACTCAATTATTTTTTGCCTTTTATCGTAAGAAAAGTCTGTATCGACATCTGGCATCAAGCCACCATCAAAAAATGTAATGCCATCTATTTTACCTTTTGGCTTTGCTCTTTGTTTGGAAATAAATCTTTCAAAAAACAAATTATGTTCTATTGGATCAATCCCAGTAACATCAATTAAATATAGAATTAAACTACCAGCAGCAGAACCACGACCCGCGCCGAAAGGAATTTTAGCTTCCTTGGCATACCTAATAATATCCCAAACAATCAAAAAATAATCAACAAAACCCAACTCTTTGATTGTTTCTAGTTCATATTTCGCCCTTTCATAATAATCTTTTTTATTAGCACGATCATTTATTTTCTTGGACTTTATACCAGCGTGACATAATTTTCTAAGAAATTCATAATTATCTACTTCCTCGCTAATTCCTAATTCTTTGTAAAACCTCTTTTCAATTTTAATCTCTGGCATTCTCACACCAATTGGCAGGAAGCCATTGTAGGATGAGGTTTTTGTTTTAAAAAAATCTTCTTTGGTTATTTCGCTCATTATCTAAAACAAGCTCCTGCCAAATAATCAGCTTTATCATTCCATTTATCACTAGAATGCGCTTTTACTTTTACAAAATTAAATATATGTTCTTTGTTTTCTTCTATGAATTTTCTATACTTCTCAGAATATTCGTTGTTTCTTTCCCAAGCTTTTGCATCCTCTTTGAAAAAATCTGAAACCCATTTGTATATTCCTTCATAATCGTAGTGGATTGAGACTTTCTGATTATTTTTTTTAGCCCACTGTACGGCCCTAATGGACGCTGTAAGTTCTCCAACGATCTGTCTGTGCTTACTGGCCCCTTCGTCGTCTACAATACCAGAATAAGATTTTAATTCGTTTTCTTTGTCTTTATCGGTAATACACAATCCCCAACTTGTTTTATTTAATTCCTCATTAAAAGATCCATCAACATAAGCATGAACATAGTCTTGTGATAACTTTGATTCAAAATCATAAATATGACACTTTACTTTCTTTTCCTCACATAAATCAATGGATAATTTTGTTCCTTTACTTTCTCTATCCCAAAATGCAATCAAAAAATCTGCCTCTTCTACAATTTGAACATTTCTTTTCATTCCCGCTCCTTTAAAATATACTCTCTGCCCACCAGCTACTAAAGGATGCCAATTTGGATAAAAAATCTTAATTGGTTTCCCATATTCTTTGCACCATTCCATAGACATTTCATCTGCCCCTTTTGCTCCGCCAGAAACTATATATTCTATTCTGTGTTTTTCATTTATTTTATTGAGAATTGAAAACAATCTCTCTTTATCATCAAATTCTCTCGAACCTACTACTGCTAATTTCATTATATATTTAATCTCCAAATTTGTTTTTTGAATACCTCGAAATTCTTTCTTATATCGTACTTTGCATCATGGGCCTTTTTATCGTCAAAGTCAATATCAAAATGTTTACAACAAGCCCCTAGATTTGTTTTTAAGCCCCTTTGAACAATATCTTTTAACTTAAACTGCCATTTCGACAAAGACTTTTCGTTGAACGAGATTTCTTTTAGAATAGCTTTCTGTAAACAATTAGTGTCAATTATTCTATTTTCGTTAATATAAGAATAATCTGTTTTAAAACCCAAAAGATTTCTATATATCATATGTATATATGTATCGAAGCCCATAAAATTATGGCCTATAACAATATAATCCTTATTATAACAATAAGAATCTAGTTTCTTTAATACGGGAAGCGGGTCTTCGGCAATTTGTTTATATTTTTCCTCATTGAACTTTGTAATCCTTTTCGCTTCTGGGGAAATATTCAAATCATCCCACCAAAGATAATGATCTTTTATTTCAGAAATTTTTCCATTTTCAACGATCAAATAGGATAGTTGCCAAGGTTTATTATCTTTACTATAAAGATTTAAATTGCATGTTTCAAAATCCGCAATTATATATTTTTGTTTAAAATTATTTATTAGCATCTAAATAGCTCTCCCAGCAAAATTCTTTTGAAGAAAAGTCGTTCAAGTTTGGCTTTTCCAAAGTAGTTGAACCAAATTTTCTGTTTGTTAACAATTTGTAGGCGGTCAATGTATTTATATCAGATCTTTTATTATAATATATGCTTTTCGATTCTAAAACTTTTAAGTCATTCTTTTTGCAAAATTTAACCACTGATTCTCTCAACAAAAAATCAAATGATAAACAATTATCTTCTAAGAAAAAAACGGGGCCATTCAACTTTGCTAAATCTGGCGGCATACAAAAACTAAATTTAAAATTATTATAGTAAATAAAACTATCATAGAAAGGAAAGCATACCGATATTAAATCTTTATCAAATACACTTAGCAAATAATTATTATCTATACACCCTTCCTCTCTTTCTCTGGAATATGAGAATATTTTATTTAACAATTTAATACCATCTCTGTTTTTTGCAAATATAATAATCTTGCTGGTAGTATTCTCTTCAATTTTTTCTAATTCTTTTAGATCATTGCAAATAGAAACTCTTAGCCCAAAAATAACATTAACCCCCAATTCTTCCGCATTTTCTAATAGTCCCACAGATTGAGATAAATTATCCTCCACAACACAAATATCTTTTAGTCCAAAGCTAAAAATACTGGTTTTGTTTTCTTCTTCCGCCACAGAGCTTGTCAATAAAGACTTCCCAATTGATGCGTGTGTTTTAAAAATTGGCAACATTTAATATACCTTATCTTTTTTTTACTCAAAGTCAAGTCTCAAATCTTTATCATTATGAAAACCTGCTGCTCGATCTGATTCTTTCCAGTAGGGGCAACCCTCATAATGAAATAATTTAATTTTTTGGCCTTTTTTGGCTTTTTTCTTTAATTTCTCTAAATCTTTTGCAAAAACGCTTGTTCCAACAATCATTTTATCATTTTCATCAACCAAAGCATAATAATCAAATGGCAATCTTGCAGAACACATATAAGATTTAATCTTTTTGCCATTTTCTAATTTAAAATCCCATTGCCCCGTTGTTTTATTTTTTGTTTGTCGATATGGTTTTCCGCACTTTAGAATTCCGCTAAAACCCTCTTTGGGATATCCTTTTGTTGCTGCAAAATTGGAATGCGCCGCTTCAATATCAAAAGAATCAAGAAATTCAGATATTTCTAATAACTCGTATTTCGCGCCAAGCAATTCTACATCGCTAATTCTTTCCATCACAACATATCCCTTTTTATTTAAATCAAACTTAATAAAAAGAAATTCAAAATCAATGTCATTTACCTCTGGAAACAATTCTTTAACAGCCATTCTATACATTAAATCCTGAATGTTATTATTTAAATCCTCCCCTTTGAATGTTTCTTTGCTTGTTTTAAAGTCCCTGATAATTGCGGTGTTATTATCTTTCAAAAATAACTTATCAATAAAACCTCTCATTCTGAATTTTTTATCTTCCACGGAAACGACTGTATCAAAATCAATTTCCGAATAATGTTTTTTTAAACCTTTTATTTTTTCGCCAAAGAAGTCGTACTTTAAAGCTCTGAAAAGCATCGTTTCTATGAGATCCATGTTTTCTTGATTTAAGAAATTATTGTCAGACAACCTTTTTTCTGCTTCTTTTAAAAACTCTTTGTCAGAAGATAATTTGTTTACCGCAATCATTTTATCATAACGACCTTTGTTTTCTGGTTTGGATAATTCTTCACAAATATGGTGAACAATATCTCCTCGACAGGAACCCTCATTATGTGTTCTTGGGATATTTAAAATGTATGTAGCATGATATAGCCAGTGGCATTCTTTTAATGTTTTAATTCTACTTGGTGATAAAGGGATCATTGATTTGATATTTGATTTTTGATATTGTTTCTTTTACTTCTTCTGTTTTTAAATGTGATTGCCTAATAATTTCTTTATCTCTTAATAAAGATAAAATGTATTTTTTATTTTCTATGCCTAAATTATCTGTATTTTTAAAATTAAAAAAGTCTTCCCTTCTTTCTTGCATATCCCCGAAGTCTCCATCTGTTGGTAATTGAATGTATATTTTTTCAATTGGGATTATTTCTGACGCTTTTACTAAATTAACTATTGATTTTACTAATCCAGAATTTACTTTAGAGTTACAATCATTGTTAAAAGATATAATTATCTTTTCAAGATTTAATGAAGCTAAATAACAAAGCAATTTTGAATTTATATAAGTTGTAAAACATACCGCTTGATTAAATATATTATTTTCTGATAAAGCCAAACTATCCCCAATGCTCTCAACTAATCGAACAGACCTTTTTTCTATTATTGATTTTAGAAATATATCAGATAAAAAGGCTGGATAAATAAAATTAACCACATCTTTTGTGTGCATCCACTTTATAGACTTTTTATTATCTTTGTTGTATCTAAGATTTCTACCTGAAAAACCATGTATTTTTCCAAATTGATTATATATTGGAAAAACAAAAAAGTTCTTAAAGTTATTCTTCTTTCCAACGCCACCTTTATAAAGTTCTAATGTTTTTTTTGATATGTTTCTTTTTAAATAAAAATCATATTCTTTGTATAAATTATCTAAAATAGAATCATCGAATATTTTATTTATTTCAATATTCTTTCTATATGAATCCAAAGACAAATCTATACTCGCATCATTTGATTCTAAATTTTCACAATACTTGTCTATTATATTTTTATCTTTTGTGTTTAATATTTTAGAAACTAAAGCTCTAAATGGTAGATACTGAGTTCCAGAAACAAAATCTTTCCAAACGCCAGAATTTTTATAAACTCTAATAGCGGTTGGATTATCGCCGCCCCTATATTTGGCTTTTACATGATAATAATCCCCTCTTTCAACTAGATCACATTCTAGGTTTTTTAATATTGTTTTTATTTTATCCATTAAAAATCTGGTAAATCATTATTGCCCGAGGAAGCTGGTTCATTTTCTTCTTCTATTTTTCTAACTATATCTCTTAAATCACCTTTTTCTTGAATATCAAAATTTGAGAAATCTAAATTAATAAAATTCTGCTGCAATGACCCGTCTGGCATTTTTATTGGAACTAAAGCCCCCTCAACATCTTGTCCCAAGTGTCTAGGTTTTAAATTGATTAGTTTATGGGTTCCAAATTCTTTGCCTTCTTTTTTTGCAATCTCATCTAATGTCTTTTTACGCAAAAGAAACATATGAGAACAATATTGTTGGATCATATCAGAAAGTCCAATAATTCCCTCGTCTTCTTGGACATCCTTGGAATGTTTATTTGTGACAATGCCTGATCTATTAGCTTGAACACTTGTAAAACATGATATCAGCGGCTCAGAACCATCTACAATGTCTTTTTGAATTGTTTGTTTTATTCGATTTACTAATTGGCCAACTGCAATCCAATGGTCGGATCTACCTTCTGGCAACTTAATGTAATCGAATGAAAAAAAAGCATTTTTTCCTCTACCCACTTTTGAATAATATGTATGTTTTAAAGTATTGCATATTTCATCAGCACTTTTCCCTGCTACATTAAAATAATAAAATTTTTCCTGTTCTTGAATGACTTTATAGGTTTTTCTGACTCTATTAACGATTTCTTCTCCAGACGATGACCACCTACCAGTTCTTATTAAATATATAGGAACCCCAGATAAGGCTGAGAACCTTCTAAACTGCAATTCTTTTTTACTCATTTCTCCATTATCAAAGTGAATTACTGGAACATTATACTTATTTGCTGTATAAGAACAATATTCTAAAGCCAATGAGGTTTTTCCTACCCCAGACCTACTTACAATTACAGTTATATTTCCGGGTAATAATAGTGATCCATAAATTTTGTTTAATGTCGGAAATGGACCCATAAACCCATCTTCCTCAATTGGGTTCTTGCCTAATTCCTCGATCATATCAATCATTCCATCATAAAGATTTTCTATTCTATCTTCACCTAATTCAAAAGAATTTATGACAGAATTGAATGATTCATCACAAATAGAAATTATATCTTGATAAGATGCATCATTTGATATATTTTTTACCTTTGAATGGGTTGTTCTCGCCGCGTTGCAAATTTCTCTTTTTACGGTATACTTCTTTAATTCTTGCACCAAAGAATCAATACTTTCCTCCGAAATTTGTCTCAAATATAGGCTGTCTATATAATCAGCTTTATTTGTTTTATTGGCGAATGATACATCCAAAGAATTAATTCTATCCAATACCAAAGACCGATCAATCTTTCCGCCATTCTCTAATATTTGTTTTATTACATAATATATTTTTCCATTTACATTATTTTTTGTTGAATCAAAATCGTTTGACGATATGATTGCATTATATTTAAAATAATGATTTGGGTGTTGTAAAAAAGCGGCAAGAACTTGTTGTTCTATTTCTAAAGAATATAACATTACTAATTATTCTTCTCCGAATTCTGCGTCTGGGTTTTCGTCTATGCTATACAATTGTTCTTTTGTTTCACAATATTTGAAAAGATCAAATAAAAATGCCTTTTCAATACAAAGGTGGGAAAACTTTTCCACTATCTTTGTTTCTCCTTTTTCATCTAGGGTTATCATAAAAATACCTTTGATATTTCCATCTCCAGAATTATTATAAATTTCCTCTATCATCTCTAGTGGAATTTGAAAATTTGTATTTTCTATATCTTCTATTTCGTCGCTCATAATATTAATCCTTGTTTTTTAAATATTTGTTTATTCAATCCTTTTCTTATTTCGTCTTCTGTTATTTCGAAAAGTTCTATGTCGTTTATTTCGCAAAACTTTCTTTTTTCTCTGTCTCTTTTTAATTGCATTAGAAAGTTTGCTTTATTTTTATTATGGAAATGTCCAACATATTCGAAATGTTGTCTCCCTTGGACTTCTATTGCTATATTTCTGTTTGCATTAAAAAAATCTAGAGTATATCTTGTTCCTAAAACTGGAAACTCTTCAAATACAACGTGATTTTTCCAGTATTTTTGCAAATATTTTTTTGTGGTAAATTGAACTTTACTTCTGCTTTTAGCGTCCCAGTCTATTAAATATTTATGTATTTTAGCGTTTTTTTCTCTGCCATCTATAGTTTTAAAAACCATTATTCTACACTAGAAAAAATCTTTCTAAAATATTTATAAAAATGATCCACAAATTTTTTATTTTCTTTTTGCTCTAACCATTTTACAACTGATTCCTCTCCTTGAATTTTATCAAATGTTGGAATGTTTTCTTTTTCTAGCTCTTCTTTTAAAGATTTTTCTATGCTAAACCAAGACCCTTTTTTCTCTAAACAAGCCCAATCCAAACACGTTTCTAATATTTCTCTTTCTAGCCAAATTGATTCTCCGTCCTCTGAATCATATCTAATCGGATATTGAACAATTGTGCCAGTTTTTTGATTATCACTTTTTCTAAATTTAACTACACATTTATGACCAAGCATTTTTCTATCGTTATCAAAAGGGTTTGTTTTTTTATCCTTTTTCTTATCGTAGATAGTAAAATTCTCCCCGAAATATCTTCTAAAATCTAAACTAAAATTAGAATAGTGATCAATCGATTTTCCACCAGCCTGACTTTCTTTTGGTGGTTTTCCGCCGTGCCCCATATCTATTGTGATTCTTACTTGCGAAATAAGAATTATTCTATGCCCCAATTTATTTGTTGGTAAAGAAAACTTTTTTAAGAATACGCTATTAGTTAAAGCCCCACCAGCAACTTTTTCTGAATCGGAGAACGGCCTCTTTAAATCCTCTTTCCTAACTAAAGCATCAGAGCTATCGATTATAATAAAATACTTATTGTTGTTGGGATTGTTTTCTATCAAATCTTTGATAAAATCAAAAACAACTTCTGTAACATTGCTGTCTAATATAAAAAATTTATCTTTAGAAATATCTATTCCCGCCCTTTTCAGCATTGATTTTTTTAATCTACCCTCCGCTTTAACATAAACAACTATATTTTTATCTGATGCTTTTTGAAAATTTTTAGCAAAAGATAAAGCTTGGCTAGTTTTTCCACTTTCATATGGCCCACCATGTCTATGTATACCAACTGGCAAACCGCCATCCATAGCAATATCAAGAAGTAAGCTCCCACTTGGGATTCTACTTTCATCGTCGATAATATTATTATAATGATAATCTTTATTATTTTTGTCGTTTAAGAACTTTTGGGTTTGTTCGTAAAAAGATACATTGTTATCTTCTTTTGTTTTGGTTGTCATTTTTAAAAATTTGTTTTGTTGTTGTAATTTTTTTATGGGGCATTTCTAGCGGCTTGAAATAAGAAGAATTGTCCTCATCAAAAACTATAGCTTCTTTTCTTTCGAAGTCAAGTCCAAATTCAAAATATTTGTCTTCTAAATACCTATCTCCGTCTTCCGACCTGAACCAAGCAAGTGAATTTAATTTGAATTTGCATGTTGTTTTAATCCAAAAATTCTCATCTGGATATTTTTCTAAAAGATAATTTAATATCTTCATTTCTCTCGGCCAAAAACCCTTTTGTTTTTGATTAGAAGTTTCCGTGAATTTTTTTACGATTTCTCTTTTATTGAATTTATTTTCTTTCTTTTTATATGTTCTTTTTTTTGTCATATAATTGAGTACTTTATGTTTTTCATTTTAGTTATATCTATTATATTGTGATAACTCATACAAGATTGTATTCCTTGTTTTATTTTTTCATAATATTCGGTGTAGGTCAAATTATTACAATCTAATATAATCTCATCAAAACCCTCTGAATAATCATCCGATCCTTTATTTACACTACTTGCCGAACCAAAATATATTTTTTTATTTGGAAGTCCACCATTTTTATGAGAATATGTTTCTGCTGGGCTATCAACGCATTTAACAAATTCAGATCCAGACATAACCATTGTGGCTCCAGCAACAAGAGCCTTTGAATAATCTCCTATTTCTCTGATTCCGCCGTCTGCTATAACTGGTAAAACATTATCTCTAGCGCAAGATAAAACAGCAGAAAACTGCGGAAGTCCGACCCCTGTTTTATTATAAGTTGAACACGCCCCGCCCTGAGCTATTCCGACTTTCGCAATATCAACACCCCAATCTTTAAAATCTTTTACGGCAGATGAAGTAATAATATTCCCAGCTATAATTTTTATTTTATCTCCGAAAGTATTTTTTATAAAACTTACAATATGTTTCATTTTCAAACAATGACCATGTGCAATATCGATAGTTATATAATCTACTCTTAAATTTTTTTCCTTTATTTTATCTAATAAATTATAGTCTTTTTCATTTGCTCCTATTGATATTGAAATTAAAGATAGGTTTTGATTGTTTTCTATCCACTCTAATATTTGATCATACTCATAAAACCTGTGCAAAATATAAAAATAACCAAGCTCTGATAATTCCTTTGCTTTTTCAAAAGAAATAGAACACACCATATTTGCTGGTATTGCTGGAGAAAGAAATTTTCTACCGCATAATTCTGTTGATACAGACAAACCTCTTCTAGAAGGTATTTTTGAAAAAACTGGATTTGCAAAAAATATATCTTTATAATGGTACATATGTTATTTATTTTTAAAAGTAAATTCTAACTCTTCGTTACTCACAATCCTCATTCTTCGGATGAGAGAACAGAACTATTCTACGCTGGCTCTAGGTTATCCTCGAAGTATTTGCGAGCGACTAGCCATTGGTCAGCATGGTTCTTCGGATTGCGTGCGATCATGTCACCTTCTTTTGGCGACCCGTTTTTGCGATCTTCGTCGCTGATGCTGACGTGCGAAACGTCCTCACCGATTTCGTATGCGGTCATTTCTGACAGCCCTTTGCGTTTGTATTGTTTCCAGTTCATAAATTTTTCAGTGTTGTCGGCGTAGAACAAATCAGAGCATATCAACTCCGTTCGTTCCTCTCTTCGTGTATGTCTTCAGCGTTCTGAGAAAGAATCGTATTGTATTTCAGGCGACAGGCGTTCGGGCTTCTATCTTGCTTGTGCCAGTGGTTCAGCATTTTAGCTACCCACGCCCAGCCCGGCCATTGCCACGCCCATCCGTTTTCGACCAGTTCCACCAGTTCGTAAGTCTCCGAATCTATCTCGCCAGTCGATCCACCCCAACGAGCAGAACCAGCCGGAGAGCGCGAATGCGAGTGATCCCCGCCGTTTGAATTGTGGTCTTGTTTGCCCATAGGTTTATCTCCGTTCGCTCGCATCCGCTTCCTCGGAGTTAGCGCAGAGATTGTCTCAGGATTGTGAGGGCGACTTTGACCTTCTGCCACCTCGTTAAAAACACCCAAGTCGTTTGCCTTACAGCATCTTGAATGTCGTCTATTCCGTTAGCCTCCTTATTGGCTTCGATGAAGTCATAAAATTGCGCTAACAAATCGGTGGGCTTCAACAGAGTCCCGTCGTCGGTTTTTGGTGTATTCATAAATTTATTGGTCGGGACTCTGTGAGTCACCTTTGACGTTCTCAGGAATAAAATCATTTAATAATCGTATCGCTGTATCCATTTTAGCAATGTCTCGCTCCATGTCCTCAGCATCTCGCTTGTTCCTCGGGATGCTACGACCTAACTCTCGGTCGTGTCGGAAAAGTTCCGCTTGCAGCGAGTCGCGGCCATTGCGGATCGCTGATGTCCCTTTGTAAATCCAGTCCTTCCGAATCACCACCATTTCTGGCAGATACTCAGAACCTGCCGACATACTCAAATCAGAGTCGCTGGCCGTTTTATCATTATTTTGTTTGCTCATAGTTTTTCTCCGGTTGCGGATTGAGTAGTCTCAGTGTTCTGCACACATTCCACAGCGAAGACCGTTTCGTGTGGTGTGAGCCATCCGATTGATTCCTCAACGGTTTCGATGATTCGCTTTTCTTTGCAGCCGTTTTTGGCGATAGCCATGATGTGCTTTAGGCATTGTTCCAGATATTCCGATCGCTTTTCTGCATCGCCGTTGAACGGGGCGCAGGAGTCTAGCGTTTTGTAGAGTTGATTGAGTGTTTTCATATTAGTTCGTAGTCTTTCGCGGCGTGGGATTCCTTAGCGTTAGCAGAGAGAAGTTTTACAGCTTCCCGCGCTCTCTTATTGTCGAGCTTATCACCCAGCTCGAAGTGATCCGTGTGACTATATTTCCCGTCTGCAGAGTAGTAAATCTTCAGCCGACTGGCTGCGCACCACAAAGAGCAAAGCGTCCCGTTTACATGCCATGACCTAGCGCCGCAACCGTATTCATAATCCCCGTTTCGGCGAATCATCCACCCTTGAAAGCCGCGCCAGCTTCGACGCCGCTTGAACTCTTGTCTCCACCATCTCGCCTTATTCCGGTTGCCCCTATAGGTGCTAACCAGTCGAGCTAGCCAACCCCTTTTCGCGCTTACATTTTTTACAGCGTTTTGCATATTATCCTTTTGGTTTATTGTTAGATTTTGTTGCTGCGTCGGGGCAGCTACTCTCGATGTTATGCTTTAGAAATGCGATCCAGTGCGTTGCGCTAGATTTGCCGGATCGGTGTCCAAAGAGCGGTCGGTGTGGGGTGAGTTTTAGTATTTCCGCCACGGGATGATCAGATTCGGACCACTTAAAGATGAGCGTGCCTTCGGGTTTCAGCACGCGAAAGCACTCCGAGAATCCGGCACGAAGCATTTCGCGCCAGTCACCGTCGAGATGTCCGTATTTTTTTGTGAGCAACCCCTTTGCTGCTGTGCGTTCGATGTGTGGAGGATCAAATACAACCAGTGGAAACGATTCATCCGGGAACGGAAGTTCGCGGAAGTCCGCCAGAATATCAGGATCGACGACGATCGGTGAGCGTCCGATGGTTCCTGGAGTCCCTATGTCAATATGGTGCGTTTCCCTTCGCTTATCGACGAAAAGAGCGCGGTCGTCTTGCTTGTCAAACCAGAACATACGGGAACCGCAGCACGCATCGAGCACGGGAGGAAGAGCATAACAAGACGCTGCATGGAACGCCGGGAACGCGCCATCTGAGGGCTGAGATTTAGGGTCGGCGTCCATGAGCTTATGCGTTAGCAGAGAGAAGTTTTACAGCTTCCCGCGCTCTCTTATTGTCGAGCTTATCACCCAGCTCGAAGTGATCCGTGTGACTATATTTCCCGTCTGCAGAGTAGTAAATCTTCAGCCGACTGGCTG
>Ga0222664_1000336_pt1 | contig 31230 bp, 21 predicted proteins | sample AntAcemetagen604_FD_181147 | JGI IMG/M metagenome (GOLD analysis project Ga0222664, IMG submission 181147) | Saline water microbial communities from Ace Lake, Antarctica - #604 | ecosystem: Environmental > Aquatic > Non-marine Saline and Alkaline > Saline | place: Antarctica: Ace Lake... | reverse complement strand
CTTTAGCTGGAAAACCTGCTTACATCTATTTAAAATTAAATAGTTTGGTTGATAATGATTTGATTATTAAGCTATATCAAGCTAGTAAAGCAGGCGTAAAAATCAAATTAAACATAAGAGGCATTTCATCAATAATTGCAGGAGAGGAAGGATTAAGTGAAAATATTGAGGCCATTAGCATTTTAGATAAATTCTTGGAGCACTCTAGGGTTTATGTTTTTTGTAATAATGACAAACCAAAATATTACATTTCTTCTGCCGATTGGATGGTGCGGAATTTAGACAGGCGTATTGAGGTTACTTGCCCTATTTACGATAAGGATATACAAAAAGAAATACAAGACTTTTTAGATATTCAATTTAACGATAACGTAAAGGCTAGATCATTGGATAAAAAACTAACAAACAAGTATCGAAATTTGCCTAATGAAAAGCCAATTAGAGCTCAATTTGAACTTTATGAATATTACAAAAGCAAACTGAGCGAATGACATTAAAATCATCAAAATATGCCGCTATAGATATTGGTAGCAATGCAGTAAGGTTATTAATAATGCATGTTCATCAATACAGAGGAAAAACTTATTTCAAAAAAATTTCGTTAACAAGGGTTCCTATTCGTTTAGGAGAAGATGTTTTCTTAAAAGGAGAAATCTCAAATCGAAATAGGATTAGAATGGTTCATGCCATGAAATCATTTTATCACCTGATGCAATTACACGAAGTGGATGACCACATGGCTTGCGCTACTTCAGCAATGAGAGACTCTAAGAATGGAAATGAAATAGTATCCGAAGTAAAAGCGGAAACAGGTATAGAAATTGAAATAATAAATGGAAAACGCGAAGCTGAAATAATTTACTATACCCAAATTGAAAACCTTTTAGACACTAGTAAAAACTACTTATATATTGATGTAGGAGGAGGAAGCACAGAGCTTACCCTTTTTGCAAATAGCGCAAAGCAAATATCACAGTCTTTTAATATAGGAACAATTAGAATTTTGCATGATTTGGTTGAACACCAAGAATGGGAACGCATGAAAACCTGGCTTAAGACCAATGCTAGAGATTATTCAAACCTATTGGCAATTGGCTCGGGTGGAAATATCAATAGGCTGTATAAAATGGCTGGTAAAACCAATTGGAAAAACCTAAAAGCTGCGGAAATAAAAAAGCTTGAAGAAATGCTTATCTCTTATAATTACGAAGAAAGAGTTACACAATTAAACCTAAATACAGACAGGGCAGATGTAATTATTCCAGCTTCAAATATTTTTTTAAATGTATTAAGGTGGAGTAGGGCCACTGAGGTTATTGTGCCTAAAATGGGCTTATCTGATGGTTTGGTTAGGTTAATGCACCAAAAAAGGAATCCGAATTAATCCCTTTCTTAATAATCAATTGTCCTTTCGAATCTCTTATGTAAAAAGGCAGGGAAAACTTTTTGAAGAGTGTGTTTTTACCCAATGTCTGTTCGAGTGCTGCTTTTTTAAAGCAGTGTATTGAGAACTTTTCAAAAGCAGAAACCAAATTACTTCTCGATACGATTTTTCCCGATAGCTATCGGGAGAAATCACTCGAAGTGACTTTGGCTTTTGGCCTCTGAAATACAGCATAAAAAAAGCCCAATAAATTGGGCTTTTAAATAATATTAAGCTTGTGTTTTTTAGTTATTACCTAAAATTATAGGTAAACCACTGTCTCCGCCGCCTATAACAACAACCTTTGAGTTCGAAGATTCTGAAAGTCTCAAAGTTGCTTCGATTCCTTTTTCTTGCAAAATTTTATCAGTTAAAGATTTGCTAATAATCTCATTCGCTTTGGCCTTTCCTTCAGCTTCTAAAATTTGACGTTCAGCCTCTTTTGATGCTTTTGCCAATCTAAACTCATATTCCAAAGTTTCTTGTTCTTGCTTTAACTTGGTTTCAATTGCAGTTTTAATTGTTGGAGGTAACTCTATGCTTCGTATTAAAATTCGCTCAACCGTAACGTACTTATCTTTACAAATAAGTTTTGTTTCGGCATCAATCTCTTGAGTTATTACCTCTCTTTTTGAGGAGTAAATTTCTTCTGGAGCATACCTTCCTACAACCATTCTAGTTGCAGATCTAATTGCTGGAATTACAATTTTTTTAACATAATTCTCTCTAATTTCAGAATGTAAATAACCCAAGTTTGGAATATCTGGTCTGAACCAAATTGAAACATCAAATTTTATTTCTAATCCATTGCTTGAGAGAACGTTAAGAACTTCAGCAATTTCTTGCTGGGTAACATCATACGCCACCATCTCGTTCCAAGGTGCAATAAAATGAAATCCTTCACCATAAATGTTCTCCTTATCAACCCCGCCGCTAAACTGCTTAAACATAACTCCTGCTTGTCCTGCTTTAAGGTTTACTGTAATTTTATTCCAAAAAGTTATCACAAAAATTAATGCAACTACACCAATTAAAATTGGAATTAGTTTTTTAACATTAAATTCTGGATTTTGATTGTCCCACTGCTGTGCCATAATGTATAGTTTTTATTGTTTAATTAATTGTCCTTCAAATACTTTCTTGTTTATAACAGCCTTAAAGGTATAACTGTTTTGTGCTAATTCAATAATATTTACAAACATTGTATCTACCAAAGGTTTCATGCCATCAAAAGATTTGTTGGTTTCTAATAAAACCAAGTGATAACTGCAATCTGAATCCCAAAATATTTGATATTTATCAGTATAGCCTTCTTTTTTGCTTGTTTCTATTTGGAAGCTTTCATTCCTTTCAATTTTTACATCAGTTTCTAAATTTTCCGGATAATTAAAGTTTCCAGTTTTAAAATCTTGGCAAGAGTTGCTATTGCAAGAAACTAGAAATAAAGAAAAGATAAAAAGTAAAAAATATTTAGGCAATACCTGTATAATTAAATGGTGAAATTTGATTTAGTTCTTTTTTGATTTTATCATCAATATCAAGAGTTTTAATAAAATCTTTAATTGATGTTTCTGTTATTACGTCGTTGTTGCGGGTTAAATCTTTTAATTTTTCGTAAGGATTTGGATAACGCTCTCTTCTTAAAATAGTTTGTATGGCTTCCGCAACCACAGCCCAATTATTTTCGAGGTCTTTTCTTATTTTTTCTTCGTTTATTAAAAGTTTGTTTAATCCTTTAGAAATTGATTTTAAGGCAATTATTAAGTGACCAAACGGCGTTCCAATATTTCGTAAAACGGTACTATCTGTTAAGTCTCTTTGCAGCCTTGAAATTGGTAATTTATGAGAGAAATGATCAAACAATGCATTTGCAATACCAAGGTTTCCTTCAGCATTTTCAAAATCAATTGGATTTACCTTGTGGGGCATAGCTGATGAGCCAACTTCTCCTTTTTTTATTATTTGCTTAAAGTAATCCATGCTTACATAAGTCCAAATATCGCGGCAAAGGTCAATTAGAATTATATCAATTCTTCTAAATGCATCAAATAAGGCTGCTAAATTGTCGTAATTTTCAATTTGAGTGGTTACTTGTTGTCTAATAATTCCAAGTTTATCGCTCAAAAAATCATTTCCAAATTTTACCCAATCTGTTTCAGGATAAGCCACAAAATGAGCATTGAAATTTCCTGTGGCTCCACCAAACTTCCCTGTAATTGGGATACTTGACAATACATCCATTTGTATTTTTAACCTTTCTACAAAAACATTAAGCTCTTTACCCAATTTAGTTGGGGAAGCCGGTTGACCATGGGTTTTGGCTAACATTGGAATATCCTTCCAATCATTAGCCAAGCCTTGTAACACATTTAAAGTATCGTTTAGCTCAGGAATAATAACTTTTCTTAAAGCGTCTTTAATAGAAACTGGAATAGAGGTGTTGTTGATATCTTGAGAGGTTAATCCAAAATGAACAAATTCTTTATTTTCTGCTAACCCTAAAGCATCTAATTGTTCCTTAATAAAATACTCAACTGCTTTAATGTCGTGGTTTGTAATCGATTCAATTTCTTTAATTCTTTTAGCATCTTTAAGGCTAAAGTGAGAATAGATATCTCTTAATTTAATTTTATTATCAGTAGAAATTTCATTTAAGCCAATTAAACCATTTTCATGTAATTGAATAAAATATTCAATTTCGACTAAGGTTCTATATTTAAATAGGGCAAATTCAGAAAAATAATTGTTTAGTTCTGTTGTTTTGCTGTGGTATCTGCCATCAATAGGAGAAATACTAATTAAAGGGTGGATTTCCATATCTTTTAATTGGTTTGCAAAATTAACTAATTTAGGCCGCTCAAAGCCTTATAAAAGGCTATTAATGATGGAGAAAGTAAACAATAATTTAGGTTTTTTTAAGCAATTACTTTTAGGAGTTAGGCAATATCCTGAGGCATTGAGTTTTATGGTTAAGCACAATCTTTATTGGCTTTTTGTTATTCCTTTTTTGTTTAATATTTTACTTTTCTATTTTGGGTTTTCCGCAGTAAATGAAGCTTCGGCTTTTGTAGTTGACCAAGTAAAAAAATATATAGATTTTGATGGTTTCTCAGAAGAAACAACTGGTTTTTTTAATACCGTTCTTGAGGTTAGTCTTTGGCTAATTTTCAAAATAATGTTTCTGTTTTTGTATGCTTACATTGGTGGCTATATGGTTATTTTGTTTTTATCCCCATTTTTAAGTTATGTATCAGAGTTAACGGAGAAAAAGAATGGCGGTAACTTACCAAAATTCAACATGTTGGTTTTCTTTAAAAATATTTACAGAGGGGTTGTAATTGCCCTAAGAAGTTTTTTTTATCAAAGTATAATTAGTGTTTTAATTTTAATGCTTGGATTAATTCCTTTGGTGAATTTTTCGGTTCCGTTTTTACTATTTTTTGTATCAGCATTTTTTTACGGATTTTCTTTTATGGATTATTTCTTAGAACGTAGAATTTCAAACATTGGTGAAAGCATAGACTACATAAAAAAACACAGAATTATAACCACCTCATTGGGTTTACCTTTTGTAGTGGTTTTAGCAATTCCATACATTGGGTCTTTTATTGCAAGTTTTGTTACCATAATTGGCACTGTGGCTGCAACTTTAACCTTAATGGAAGGCGAAAAACCTAAAATCATAAAAGCATGATAAAAGTTTTTGTCTCTAGATTAACTCCGCGAATTGAATACGCTTTTGATGTTATTTTTTCATCTGTATTTAAAATTGATTTTCAATTTTATCAAGATTCAGAAAAATTTGATGCTTTAAAAGGGGTTAAAATTAATTATTCAAAAACAGAAAGACCAGGCGCTTTTCATCTTAAACCATTTGGATTATTAACCGAGAGAGAAATTATTACCCAAAAAATTGCAATTCAATTTAAAGAAGGTATTCCAATATTTTTTTCACAAAAAAATACAGATTTCGACTTTGATATTTTTGCAGCAACCTTTTATTTGGTATCGAGGTATGAAGAATATTTGCCTCATAAAACTGATAATTTAGGTAGGTTTGATTATCAAAGTAGTTTAGCTTTTCAGCATGGTTTTTTGCAAAAGCCTGTTGTAAATTATTGGGCAAAGTGGTTGTTTCAAAAGCTCAAACTTAAATTCCCAGATCTTAGTTTTAAAAAGCCCAAATATTCATTTATTCCCACCATTGATGTTGACAATGCCTTTGCATTTAAAGAAAAAGGTTTTGTTAGAACTTTTGGAGCCTATGCTCGGTCTATGATAACTCGTGATATTGCCGATTTAAAAATTAGAACCAAAGTTATTCTGGGTAAGGAACACGACCCTTTTGACGTTTTTGAGAAGGTAATTGAATTAGAGAAAAAGTATAACCTGAAGCAAATTTTGTTTTTCCTTTTGGCAGATTATGATGTAAATGATAAAAATGTTCCTGCAAGTAACAAGGCTTTTCAAAAATTAATAAAACACGTAAACGATTATGTAGATGTTGGTATTCACCCGTCTTTTGCCTCAAATCAAAATAATAATAAATTAAAAATTGAAATTGACAGGTTGATAAAAATTACCCATAGAAATGTAACTAAAAGTAGGCAACATTTTTTGGTAATTAAATTCCCTACCACCTACAGAAATCTTATTGATGAAGGAATTACAGATGATTACAGTATGGGTTATCCACAATCTTTTGGATTTAGAGCAAGTATTGCCAATAGCTTTAAATTTTATGATTTAGAGCAAGAAAGAATTTCTAATTTAATGGTTCATCCTTTTTATGCAATGGAGGCAACTTGCCTTTATTATAAAAACCAATCAGCGGAAGAAGCCAAAAATTCATTTTTTGAAATTATTGATGAGGTTAAAAAAGTTGGGGGAGAATTTTATTTGCTTTGGCATAGCGATACATTAAGTGGATTTGGCCAATGGAATGGTTGGGAAAACCTCTACCAACAAATTATTGAAAAGGGAATATCTTAACAATTAAAATTTTTCATCGTTAATAATGTTTAAAATCAGTTTTTAAGAAAAGCTACATCGTAAATTTGATTATTGAAACTACATAAAATGATAAACCTATCTGAGCAAAACAGTTTGCTAAATAAATTTTTAGCAGAAATTAGAGATTCAAAAATTCAAACAAACAGAATGCGTTTTAGACGTAATTTGGAAAGAATAGGGGAAATCTTTGCTATGGAGATTAGTAAAACCTTTGATTACAAATCTCAATTAGTAACAACACCTTTGGGTGAGGCAACTATAAACTTAAGTTCTGAAAATATTGTTTTAGGATGCATTTTAAGAGCTAGTCTTCCCTTGCATCAAGGTTTACTAAATTATTTTGATGAGGCCGATAATGCTTTTGTATCAGCTTATAGAAAGCACTATAAAGACGGAAGCTTTGAAATTGAAGTTGAATACTTATCATCAACAAGCCTTGAAGGAAAAACTTTGATATTGGCTGACCCAATGCTTGCTACAGGTAAATCTATGGTTTTAAGTTACGAAGCTATTTTGCAAAAAGGAGAACCAAAACATACGCATTTTGTTAGTGTTATTGCCTCTCAAGAAGGGGTAGATTATGTTACGAGTAAAATGGGTAAAAAAGCTACACTTTGGGTTGCCTCTTTAGATGATGAACTAACAGCTCAAGCTTACATTGTTCCTGGTTTAGGAGATGCTGGAGACCTTGCTTTCGGCTCAAAAGAAGATTAATAAAAAATGCAAAGTGTTTTAGAATTAATTGGATTATTTCTTTTTAGTTCAATTAAATTTTTATTTGCTCCAAGCGCCTCAGTAGCTGCAGGCTATGGATTTGTTGAAACTTTGGTAATAACAATTTCGGGAGGTGTTTTTGGCGTTTTCCTTTTCTTTTATTCTGGTTCTTGGATTATTGAAAGATGGAATTCATTTTTCCCTCAGAAAACCCAAGCAAAAAAATTCTCTCGAAAGAATAAGCTTATAATTTCAACTAAAAATAAATTTGGAGTTATCGGTTTGGCAATCTTAATGGGAGTTATTTCAATTCCGCTCGCTTCTTTTTTGGCAGCGCGGTACTTTAGGTATAATCCGCGCACTATTCCTTATTTAATAGCCTCTATTTGTTTGTGGAGTTTAGGTTTAACCTTTTTTTCACTTGTTGTAAAAAGTAATTTGGTTTGAGTAAATATAAACACATATTTTTCGATTTAGATCACACTCTTTGGGATTTTGCTAAAAACTCTAAAGAAACACTTAGAGAAGCTTTTGAGGTTTTAAACTTAGCAAAGTATAATATCAATTGGAATGAATTTATACATGAATATTGGATCATAAATGATGCCTTTTGGGATGACTATCGCAAAGGAAGGGTTACCAAAGAAGAATTAAGGTACAATAGATTTCACTTTACCCTAAAGCATTTTGGAGTTGACGACTTTAAACTCGCAACAGCAATAGGAGATTATTATGTGAAACATAGCCCGCAAAAGCAAAATATTTTTCCGAATACACACGAAACTTTAAACTACTTAAAGTCAAAGTATAAATTACATATAATTACAAACGGCTTTGAAGAGGTACAATATATCAAGTTAGAAAAAAGTAATTTGGCTCAGTATTTTATAGAGGTAATTACCTCAGAAAAGGCAGGGGTAAAAAAGCCAGATCCCGAAATATTTAAATATGCTTTGGAAACTAGTTTTGCAAAAGTTGAAGAATCACTTATGATTGGTGATAATTTAGAAGCAGATATTTTTGGTGCAAAACATGTTGGAATGGACCAAGTGTTTTTTAATCCGGATGGCAATAATCACGATGAAATAATAACTTTTGAAATTCAAGACCTTAAAGAATTAATTGGGTTTCTTTAAAGGTCTTCAGGGTTAGATAAATAATTTTTTAAAGCCCTAAACAAATTTCCTCCGTGAGAGCCATCAACTATTCTATGGTCTAAAACAGAAGTTAAAGAAATCATTTTCCTTATTACGATTTCATCATTAACAACCACGGGCTTTTTCTGACTTTTCCCCATAAACATCACAAATGCTAAATTACTTGGTGGTAATAAAGACCCAAAACCTACATCTAATCCTAGAGTACCAATGTTTGATAAAATAAACGAGCCAAAAGCATCAGGTTTTATGCCAATTCCGGGTAAAACAATCCCTAAATCTTGAGAAGTCCATCTAATAAAATTGAATAATGGCTTTCTAAAAGGCCAAGGTATGCTGGCAAGTAAATTTTTCTTTTTTCTATTGTTGTCTGTTAATTTCGCCTTAGCTTTTGCGATTTTTTCATCAAGATGTTTGGCTAAATCAACAATATTATATTGGTCAATTTCTTTTACAATTACAGAACCCATTTGATTTCCAATTAAAACAGAAATCATGGCATCAATAGTTTTTCGTTGTCGAATTTTACCCCTTGTTAGGTAACAATTAAGTTCAGGAATCTCATGCTTTATAGCCTTTCCAATAGCTAAGGCAAAAATGTGGGTCAATGTAATTTTTATTCCTTCTTTTCTTTTCGATGCAATAAACTCTTCAACGTGTGTAATGTCTAACTCTACTGCGCCAAGCATTTTCGAGTCTTTAGGTTTCTCGTAAATTGTTGAGGCAGTTTTCCTCCAAGTATTATTCAATTCCACGCATCAAATGTAAAGATTACAACTTTAATTTTACTTTCTTTTTTGGTTATAAAGTTTTCTTTTTTGCTGAGATTTATCATTTTTGAGGAATACAAGAAATCTAACTTTGAAGTATGAAAAATCAATTCCTTACAGTACTTTTTGTTTTTGCAATTATTGTTGCTGGTACTACTCAAAACCTAAAACCTTATTTGGGAGCTGAATTATTATCTAATGATTTTGATCAAGCTAAGGAAATGGTTTCTCAAAAAATGGCATCCAATGGACTTGCTTTGGTGGGGCAATATAGACCAGCAAAAGATTATGAAAGGTGGGTTTTTGTTTACACTACAAAAGAGTTAGAAGAAACTGTAAATAAGTATGGTGGCTTTAGGGGTTTTGCTTTAACACAGCGAATAGCGCTTACAAAAAGAAATGGTAATATATTTTTATCAGCCACTAACCCAAAATATTGGGGTGCTGCTTATTTTCAAGAAGATTTTGATAAAGAAGTGCAGGTTTTTATTGATGTTGAGGAAAAATTGAAATCAATGTTTAGAAACCTTGGAATATCAGAGAGTGTTGAATTTGGTGCCGAAGAAGGTCTATACCTAGATAAGTTAAAAAATTACCAATATATGTTTGGCATGCCTTACTTTAAGGATGTAATTGAGTTAGGAGAGTTTTCTGATTTTGAGACGATAAAAGCAAATATCAAAAAGGGGTTAAGAATGTATTCTGACGATTATAAATTTGTTTATTCGGTAGAAAATTTAGATAAAAAGATTGCCCTGTATGGAATTGGATTATTTGGAGCTGAAGGAGGGGAGCAACTATTTCTACCAATTATTGATTTTAATGAGCAAAAACACACATGCTTTTTACCATACGAAATTCTTGTTCTCGATAACAAAGTTTATATGCTTCATGGAAGGTACAGAATTGCACTTTCTTTTCCTGATTTAACCATGGGAACATTTTCCAAAATAATGTCCACTCCAGGAGATATTGAAGATGCATTGCGTAAAGTAGTAAATCCTTAAGAAAGCTTTGCTAAAGGTGTTTTATTTCCGGTAACTTTATCATCAATATTTACCAAAACCTTTGTGCCTATGGGAAGGAAAACATCTACCCTGGAGCCAAATTTTATAAAACCGAATTGGTCTCCTTGTTTTAAAGTTTCTCCTTCTTTTGGATAGAATACAATTCTTCGGGCAACAGCTCCAGCTATTTGTCTTACTAGTATTGCAGCCTTATTGTTTTCTAAAACCAAGGTGGTACGTTCGTTTTCAGTAGAAGATTTTGGATGCCAAGCGACTAAAAATTTACCTGGATGGTATTTCATTAATTTTACCAAACCTTTCATGGGAGCCCAATTAATATGAACATTAAAAGGCGACATAAAAATAGAAACCTGAATTCTTTTATCTTCAAAATACTCAGTTTCTATCGTTTCTTCAATTACAACTACTTTTCCATCTGCAGGGCAATAAATTATTTCATCATTTTCAGCAATAATTCTTGTTGGACTTCTAAAAAATTGAAGAACAATTAGAAAAAAACCTAAGCTTGCTAATCCTACACTTATTTGTAAAATTGGAAAATTTATTATAAAAGGCCTAACCGCCAAATTGAATACCAACAGGCCTACAAATGAGATTGTTAGTATTTTGAATCCTTCATTGTGAATGGTCATGCGGGCAAATGTAATCGAAATGGTTTGATTGATTTAAAGAAATAAATCCACAACAAAAATAAATGGTGTTGCAAATATCAAAGCATCAAACCGATCTAAAACCCCACCGTGACCTGGAAGTATTTTTCCTGAATCTTTCATTCCTGCTAATCTTTTCATGTGAGATTCTACCAAATCTCCAACAGTACCAAAAACACTCATAATTAGTGCAAATAATATCCATTTAGGAATATTCTCTAAATAGGTTCCTATTAGAAGCCCCATGCCCAAGCAAAAGAATAAACCGCCAAAAAAACCTTCCCAAGTTTTACCAGGTGAAATACGTTCAAAAAGTTTTGTTTTTCCTATTAAACTACCCGTAAAATATGCAAATGAGTCGTTTGTCCAAATTAAAAAAATGATTCCCAATAAACTTAATGGTTCGTAATTTCCTCCATCAGGAAATACAATATAACTAAGCAAAGAGAAGGGGACTGCCACATACAAAACGCCTATTAAATTTATAAAAGGAGCGTAATGTTTTTGTTGGTTATGCTGATAAAGATTAAAAAAAAATAGAAGCGAAAATGCGGGCAAGAAAAGTGCAAATAGCCGTTTATCTATGGATGAGGAAGCATCTAAAAAACAAAGAGAAAAAAGAGCAATTCCTAAAAGAATTGAAAATATTTTTACCCTTGGTTTACTTGGGTTTTCGAAGAGTGAAAATAGTTCCCAAATTCCGGCAATCATAAAAAACAAAAACAAAGCGGCAAACGTAAATTGGTTTATAAACACAAGGGTTATTACTCCTGCGCCAAAAGCTAAACCTGTTACCAACCGTGATTTAAGATTCTTCAACGTTTTTTGTTTCTATTAAGCGAATTGCTTTAACCACATCTTCAGCTAAAGCGTATAATTCGATAAATGTAAAAGTATTAAACTGAACGTAGATAGAATCTTGTTTATTAATTGTTCTGGTCTCAATGCCATGCTCATCGAGCATGCCTTTAATAATCATTACCTGAGGTAAGGAGGTTGATTCGTAAATTTTTTTCCAATCAGGTTTACTACTCACAAAATAAAATTAGGCTTTATTTTCATTTTGCGACTCCTTTTCGTCGTTTGTTTTATTTTCTTCAGGGCTATTTGATGCAACATTTTCGGCTTCATTGCCACCTCCATCTGAGCCATTTTTTACCCCATTATTTAAGTTTTCTTTTTCCTTTGCTTGATCACTTGCTAATTTCTCAGCAGCAATTTTTTCAGATTCTTTTTTCTTCGCTTTCTCAATTACTGCGTCTTTCTCTTCTTGTTCTCTTTCTAAATCTCTTGCAAATGTTCTTCTTCCAAAAATAGTTTCTAAATCATCTCTAAAAATCACTTCTCTCTCTAATAACATGTCTGCAAGTTTTTCAAGCTTGTCTTTATTTTCTGAAAGTAATTTTTTTGTATCCAAATAAGCTTGTTCAATAAGTTTAGAAGCTTCTTCATCAATAGTTTGGGCCAGCCTTTCAGAATAAGGATTTTTAAAATTATATTCACTTTGGCCTGATGAATCGTAAAAAGAAACGTTTCCTACTTTTTCATTTAAACCAAAAACTTTAATCATTCCGTAAACCTGTTTGGTTACTTTTTCTAAGTCACTTAAAGCGCCTGTTGAAATATTCCCAAATATTATTTCTTCCGCAGCTCGACCACCTAGTGCAGCCATTACTTCATCTAAAATTTGCTCTTTAGTTGTAATTGACCTTTCTTCTGGTAAATACCAAGCAGCGCCTAAAGATTGACCTCTAGGTACAATTGTAACTTTTACCAAAGGGTGAGCATGCTCTAACAACCAACTAACTGTTGCGTGACCAGCTTCATGAAAAGCAATACGCTTTTTCTCTAATGGTGTAATAATTTTACTTTTCTTTTCTAAACCTGCAATAACTCTGTCAACGGCATCTAAAAAATCTTGTTTATCAACTTTTTTCTTTTTTCTTCTCGCTGCAATTAAAGCGGCCTCATTACAAATATTGGCAATATCAGCTCCAGAAAAACCGGGAGTTTGTTTTGATAAAAACACAACATCAATATCATCTGATAATTTTAAGGGTTTAAGGTGTACATTAAAAATTGCTTCTCGCCCTTTAATATCAGGCATGTCAACATAAATCTGCCTATCAAATCTACCTGGCCTTAAAAGTGCTTTATCTAATATATCTGCCCTGTTTGTAGCTGCTAAAATAATTACCCCACTGTTGGTTCCAAAACCATCCATTTCGGTTAGCAATTGGTTTAGGGTATTTTCTCTTTCATCGTTTGCACCTTGAGAAATGCTTTTACCTCTTGCTCTACCAATTGCATCAATTTCATCTATAAAAACAATGGAAGGAGCTTTTTCTTTGGCTTGTTTAAATAAGTCTCTTACCCTTGATGCGCCAACACCAACAAACATTTCAACAAAGTCTGAACCTGAAAGAGAATAAAAAGGTACTTGTGCTTCACCAGCTACAGCTTTAGCCAAAAGAGTTTTCCCAGTACCTGGATTACCAACTAATAAAGCACCTTTTGGAATCTTCGCTCCTAGCTCTGTGTATTTTTTGGGGTTTTTTAGAAAATCTACTATTTCTAAAATTTCTTCCTTTGCTTCATCTAATCCGGCAACATCGCCAAAGGTTATTTTTACCGACTTAGTTTGGTCAAAAAGTTGGGCTTTTGATTTGCCAATGTTAAAGATTTGGCCACCTGGACCGCCTCCGCCGCTCATTCTGCGCATTAAAAATATCCAAAGGCCTATCATTATTGCTATTGGTAGAATCCATCCTAAAATATCTTTTCCCCAGTTTTCTCTGGTTTTGTATTCATAGGTAAATTCATCTTCTTTATAACGCTCTTTTAATGTTTTTGCAAATTCCTCTGATGGACCTATGTTTAATTTGTAGTGAGGTCCAAGATTTTTAGGCGAGTTACCAAAAGTTGGCGCTTTTACCTTTTTATCATGAGGAGGAAGTTTTAATGCATCTTCAGTTAAAAATATTTCAGCATAATCTTCATTGTAAACTATAACTTTTCTTATTTCTTTACTGCTTGCATATTCCTCAAAATCCATTAAATTGATATTTACCATAGGGTTGGACCATGGAAATAAATTCATTGAAATTAATACAACTCCTATTATGGCATAAATCCAATAAAAGTTAAATGGTTTTTTAGAACCATTTTTATTTGAGTTTGAACCCATTCTATTTTTTAAATTATCGAATTGAGAGTTTTTTCCTTTTTTACCTTCGCTCATTTTCTTTTTAGTCAAATTTTACTATTTCTCCATCGGCCCACAAATCTTCCAAAGCATAAAACTTTCTAGTTTCTTTTTTGAATATGTGTACCACAACATTGAAGTAGTCGATTAACACCCACTCCAGATTTTCTTTTCCTTCAACATGCCATGGTTTTTCTTTAATTATTTTTCTTACTTCTCTCTCTAACTCCTCAGCAATTGCATTTACTTGCCTTTCGTTACTTGCGTCACAAATAATAAAATAATCGGCAACAGCATGGGGTAATTTTGTTAAGTCAAGAACTAAAATATCTTCGCCTTTTTTCGCTAAAATCCCCTCTACTAGGGCTTTTGCGAGGTCAAGTGAATTGAGCTTAATTTTTTGATTCATTAATTTTTAAATAGTTTGCAAAATTAGTTAAATTTAGTGCACCTTTTAGAACCAAAAATTACTAATTGACTTTGATAAAACAAGATAAAGTTGCTTTTGTTGGAAGGCAACATTTGCATTTCACATCTATTAACTCCACTAACAATTTTTTTAGTGATTTCGAAGCTGTAAAAGTTGACCAATACAGTTTTACAGTTTCAACAGATTTTCAAACAGATGGAGTAGGGCAAAGGGGTAATTTTTGGGAGAGTGAAATTTGTAAAAACCTACTATTTACCATATATACATTTCCTAAATTTTTTGAAACTAATAATTTATTTGCAATAAATAAGATCGTGAGTATTTCTATTCTTGAAATTTTACAGGAATTGGATGTTAAAGATGTAACTATTAAATGGCCAAATGATATTTTGGTTGGGAATAAAAAAATTGCTGGTATTTTATTAAAAAACTCTATTCAAGGTCAATTTGTAAAATCTTTAGGAATAGGAATTGGATTAAATGTAAACCAAGAAAAATTTAGTCAGTTTGAAAGAAAAGCAACTTCCCTCAAAATTGAAAAGGGAGTAATTTTAGATAGATTTAAAATTTTAGAGGCAATTAAGAAAAGAATCAACAAATATTATAAATTATTAATTAGTAATTCAACTGTTCTAAACGAGTTGTATCTAAAAAATCTATATCAATTTGATGAATGGCACAGCTATTTAATTAATGGGAACCAAAAAAAGGCTAAAATAGTAGGGGTTAATAAGGACGGAGATTTGAACTTGAACACTTTTGAGGGAGAATCCTTAAAAGTAGGTATTAAAGAAATTGTTTTTCTTTAAAATTCTATTTGCTGCAATTTAGATGATAGAGCATTGAAAAAATTGGTCAGAGGTTTTTCAACCATCATTTTTAAGAAGGGATTTACATCTCCATCAAAAACCAAATAAGCTTCAGAATTATCAGCGCCATTTTCTTTAACAATAATGTCCATTTTGAACTCAAATGGATTTTTTCCTTCAGAAATAACTTTAACAGTGTTATTGGCAACTTCAGAAACCTTCATACTAATGGTTGCCATTCCCTGAATTTCGAAAACAATATTATTGCTTGAAACATCTTTTACTTTTACTTTTTCTTCAGGTAAAAGTTTAGGGAAATTTTCAAAATCTGAAACAAATTCAAAAGTTTTTTGCGCACTCTTATTTAATTGAGCTTTATTACTTTCAATAATCATGATTATTTATTTTGATGGTTCCCAAGTTTTCGGATCTTTTCTCCATTCTTTTAGCGATTTAATATCTCCTCTAGAAATGTAAGATATGTCTGCCGCTTTTTGAATAAGAACATTATAGTTGGTTAATGTAACGAGTTGACATTTAGAGTTTTTAAAGTTTTCTTTGGCTTCTTCAAGGTCATATGTAAATATGGCAACCATTCCTTTTACTGTGCATCCTGCATTGCGTAAAGTTTCAACTGCGTTCAAACTGCTGCTGCCTGTTGATACCAAATCTTCAACTACTAAAACCGATTGGCCTTCTTCAATAACACCTTCTACTTTGTTGTTTAAACCGTGAGATTTTGAGGCAGGTCTAACATACACAAACGGAACGCCTAATTCTTGCGCAACCAAAACACCTAATGCTATTCCTCCTGTTGCTACACCTGCAATTACATCGGGTTTTCCAAAATTATCGCTTACCACTTTTGTAAGCTCTTGTCTTATGTAGGTTCTAATTTTTGGGTAGGATAAAATTTTCCTATTGTCGCAATATATTGGAGCTTTTATTCCTGAAGCCCAAGTAAAAGGGTCGTTTGGTTGAAGTTTTATTGCTTTTATTTGCAACAAAAAATCGGTTATCTGTAAAGCCGAGTCGTTATTTTTAAACATGGAGAATTTTATTCTAAATGAGCGCCAAAAGTATAAAGTTTTCAGCAACCGAAAGGTGTTGATTTTTGCAAAAAAAATAAGCCCTCAAAAAAAACAATCTATTGAATCTTTAAAAGAAATAAATGAAGCCTTTTTGACTGTTTTTTTAGCACAAGACAAAAGCGAAACGCTATACTTTTTTAAAACCGAAAACCCAACGTTGGATTTTGTAAAGTTTTCTAAAAATTTTAAATTGGTATGTGCCGCAGGTGGAGTTGTTAAAAATGAAAAAGGCAAATATTTAGCGATTAAAAGAAATGGGGTTTGGGATTTGCCCAAAGGTAAAATTGAAAAGAATGAAAAAATTGAAGATGCTGCGCTTAGAGAAGTAGAGGAGGAGTGTGGACTTGAAAATTTAACACTTTTGAATTTAATTTATACCACTTACCATGTTTATCCACTCAAAAATAATTTTGCCTTAAAGCCAACTTATTGGTTTAGTATGAATGTAAATAATCCAAAAAGACTGGTTCCACAGTTTGAGGAAGGTATAACACAGGTTAAATTTTTGAACAAAAAGCAGCTTAAAGACGCAAGAAAATCAACATATCTTTCTTTAAAACCCTTATTTAGTCGCGTTTTGAAAGAAAATACCTAATTGTATCTGATTATTATTCGAAATTCGGGCAAGGTATTTCTCAGGTTAACCTATTTTTGATAACTTTTGTAGTTTTTAACAATTTTGTGTCAACAAGCCGAATGAATAAAATTTTCAGAAATATATTTCCTTTAGTTTTCTTTATTATTTCTCACCAAGTTCTCTTTGGTCAGTTTGTCTCAAATTATCCTCTAGAACCAGGTAGCGGCTATGCCTTAGATTTTGATGGTTCAAATGACAGAATTGAAATTCCTTCATCATCTGTAACTGCCTTTGGTACAGGAGATTTTACTGTTGAGTTATGGGCTAGTATTTCAGATTCACCAGGCGATTATGGACATTTTTTAATGCTTGGTTCAAATCAATCTAATTTCACTTGGAAATACGTAGAAAGTAGCAAAGCGCCCTTTATTTATGGTTCCTCTGGTGCTTTTAGTTCATTCTCATCAGGGCCATCAAATCAATTTAATTTTAATGAATGGAACCATTTTGCGTTAGTTAGAAGATCTGGAGTAGCAGAGTTTTATGTTAACGGTGCATTATCTCATACTTATTCTGATCCTGACTTTGCAAATTTTAATTTCGGAAACTTAGTTGGGAATATTGGTTGGGGAAATAGTTTAGAATATTCAGATGCTCAGTTCGATGAATTTAGAATTTGGCACTCTGCACTTTCTCAAACAGAATTAAGAGATTGGATGACAAGAAAAATAAATGACTCTCATCCAAAATTCTCAGATTTAAAGGCCTATTACAGATTTGATGACGCCTCGGGTACTACACTCGTAGATTTAACTGGAAATCAAGATGCTAATTTGATTGGTATGGATGCAAATGATTGGGTATTTTCCGGTGCAGCAATAGGAGATTCATCAGTAAATACCTATGCAAATAGTGCCATTACATTAGGGAAAACAGCACTTTCAAATATTTCGGCTGCAGATGGTATTCATTTATACAAAGTAAATGAAGCGCCAAAGCCGCAAGTATCTGTTTCTGGAGTAACCAATTATGACAGCACTTCTTATTACGGCGTTTTTAATGCCAATTCTGGAAGTTATACAATTACTTACAATGGCTCAGATGCTGAACCGAGTAATTTAGTCCGGTTGGTTGGAAGAGATAATGGAGCAGATGCAAGTTGGTCGTTACAGTCATCAGATATTGCTTCTAATTCCAGTGGCTCTATAGTTGCCTCAAAATCTGGTACTTTAGAGTTTTTAGCTGGTAAAGTTTCTTCTACAACTTATCCGAGCAAACCAGGTAGTGGCAATGCATTGAATTTTGATGGAAACAATGATTATGTGGATGCCTCAGCAAATGCATGGTTTCCAAACGATCAAATCGACGATTATACTTACGAAGCTTGGGTTAACTTAACTGATGTTACAACCCTTCAGGGTGTTATCAATTACGCATGGAATACGAACACAAATGAGCCACATAGTGGTTTATGGGTTAGTGGCGGGCAAGTTGAAACCAGACAAAGAAGTGACAATGGATCTTCAGGGTATTTTGTAAATATGTCGGGTGGAACCATCAATGCTAATGAATGGACCCATCTTGCATTAACAAAAGTTGGAAGTACTTATACATTATATGTTAATGGTATTTCTGTTAATTCGGCAACACCTACAATAAATGGAGGTTGGACTTTTACAGGAAGAAATATATTAACCTTAGGATGTCTTTGGAATTCTACTTCATACCAAGCTCCATTAAAAGGACGGTTAGATGAAGCAAGAATATGGAGTACTGGGCTTAGCCAAACCGAACTTCAAAATTGGATGACTAAAAAACTAAATAGTTCTCATCCTCAAATTGGAAACTTAGCACATTATTATAGATTTGATGAAGGCTCAGGAACTACAGTTGCAGATTTAACAGGTACAAATGATGCAACAACACATGCCAACTTTGGTCCTAATCCAACTTGGGAATTATCAGGTGCAGCATTGGGTGATACTTCTGCAGTTGATTATGGTACTAGTGCAAGCGTACAATTTCAACCTAATGGAAGTTATGGGTTTGCAGCTAATGCAGAAAATGGATTTGATGCGTCAGAAGGATTACAAGTCTATTGGGTATCAGAAAAACCTGAAAACACAGCATTTCCTATTGGGGTAGATTCGGCATTATGGCAATATGGTCATTTTGGGGTTAAAAAAGTTGCTGATGCCGGAGACGAATACCAAGTAACTATTGATTACTCAACAATTGTAAATACCTTTTCAGATAAGGTAGATCAATTGGTCGTTCTGAAAAGAGATAATAATAATGATGCTACTTGGGAAATAGTAGGCTCAATTGTAAGCCATAATACAAATAACAATACCTTCAAATTAACAGGGCAAACCGGAACACAATATGTTTTAGGTTTTGCAAACAATACTACCTACGTTGATCGACCAGGTAGCGGTTACGCCTTAGAATTTGACGGAACCAATGATTATGTAACCTTTGGTACAACCTCTACTTTAAAACCAACAGCTAGTGTAACAGTTGAGACTTGGGCATATATGAGCACATGGACAGGCTCACCTACAATAATAGGAAACACGCAAGCATCAGGATACGCGTTTTACATGAGTAGTGGGAACATTGTTTTCATAGTGAGACGGAATGGAAGTTATGCTATAATTAGTACCGGTGCGAGTTTAAGCTCAGGTTGGCATCACCTTGCGGGAACCTATGATGGACGATATGCCAAGTTTTATGTAGATGGAAATTTAATTGGAACCGATGATGCAGGGTCAACCTATCCGATTCAATATATATCTAATCCTACTTTTATTGGTGCTGAAGCTGAATCAGGGGCAACACCATCCGGGGGTTTTTTTCAAGGCAATATAGACGAGGTTAGGATTTGGGATAATGATTTAACCGAAACTCAAATTCGCGATTGGATGACCCGAAAAGTTACCAATTCCCATCCTGAGTTTTCAAATCTGATAGCATATTACCGTTTTGATGAAAACACAGGTACAACTTTAACTGACTTAACAGGAAATGTAGATGGAACTCTTACCAACATGGCAACTGATGATTGGGTAAATTCAGGTGCAGCAGTTGGCGATACTTCAGTTTATCAATATGGTTCTACGGGGTCAGGTTCTGCTATTTCATTAGGCGATGTAAGCTCAACCAATCTTTCAGCTGGTGATGGTCACCATTTATACTCTTTTTCTGGAATTCCGGTTCAGTCGTCATATTCAAGTACATTAAATATTGACTCCAGTGTAACTTATGGAGTTTTTACAACCAATAATACAGCAACAGCTGATATTACAGCATCTTATACAAACAGTACATTTAATGATGCGAACACAATCCAATTTGCTAAAAAAGAATTTTCAACACCCAATAGTTTTACATTATTAACAGGCACAACTCAAAACACGAGTACTGATGCAATTACTAAAACAGGTATCAGCAACGGAGAATTTATTCTTGTTGTAGAAAAAGTTCCTTTGAATGGAACATATGTTATTGACCATGCTGGCTCAGGAGATTATTTATCATTTACTGAAGCAGTTGATAATTTGAAACTTCACGGAATTTCAGGAGCTGTTTATTTTGATGTAAAAGATGGTACTTACAACGAGCAAGTATCTATAGGAAATTTTACTGGAAAAGGATCCTTTGAAGTAAAGTTTAAATCACATTCGAGCAATACAAATTTGGCAGAAATTACTTTTTCAGCTACTAGCGCAGATAGCAATTACACCGTGCAATTTAATGGTACAAATATGCTGAGGTTTGAAAGTTTAATTATTTCGGCATCAGGTTCAGTTTTTGCTAATGCAATAAGGATAATTGGCAATAATGATGATATTAATATTTCAAATTGCGATATCTCCTCTCCTATTGTATCTGATGATTTAGAAAGATATGCTGTAGTTTATGATTCTGCAGGAACAAACCAAAACTCAATAAACATAGATATTGATAATTGTAATATTTCAGGGGGTTCGTTTGGAGCTTACCTAGTAGGAGGTGATTTCTCAAATAAATCTACTGGCTATTTATTTAGAAATAATACTGTTACCAATTTTTATGCTAGTGGAATTCGTGCTTTTTACTTGGATGATCCTAAAGTAACTGAAAATAAAATTTATTTAACCTCTAACTTAAATTTTACTTCAGCCATTTATTTAACTTCATCTGAAGGAGCTAATGCAGCTGTTTCACGAAATTATATTTCAGATTCTGCTAGCACTTCATCTTACACATTTGGTATTAGATTAAGTGGAATAGATGGGGATTTCTTTAATCCATTTACGATTGCTAATAATGTTATTACCCTGAACGGCAGCGGTTATTCTTATGGCATTTCGGCTGGAAATGACTACCAAGAAATTTATAATAATTCTATTCGATTTGGCTCAGGTGCAGGTGGGGTAAATTCAAGAATGATCATAACATCTTTCGGTTCAAATAATAAGATTTACAATAACATATTATATGCTGAATCAGATGCTGTTTTAATTTACTCTCAAGATGGAGGAACTATTTCAAGTTCTGATAACAATTTATTTTATTTAGATGGAGGAGCAAGGGTTTCTTTAATAAACTCAACCTTTTCCAATACACTTGCCGAGCATCAAACAAATCATAGTTTTGACGCTAACTCTATAGTTGGCGACCCAAATTTTACTTCAAATTGGAATTTATATGCAACAAGTCCATTAATTAATAGCGCAGGAAATTCAACTGAAAATCCATCTTTAGATTATAACAATACAACTAGAACAACCCCATCAGAAATTGGTGCTTATGAAATTGATTTCCCTAATTTATTTGCTGGTTTTGGTCAAGCTTTAGAGTTAAGTGAGGCAACCGATTATATTTCTATTGATGGATACAATGGAATAACTGGAACCAATGAAAGAACTGTTGAAATGTGGGTTAAATCACCAGGTTCAAACAGTTATTTAACAGAATGGGGTGCTTTTACTTCGGGAACACGTTGGTCAGTAAGAACAAATGCAGATAAATTAAGATTAGAGATAGCAAGTTCAGGTTTAAATGGTAGTGTAAATATTAATGATGGCAATTGGCATCACATAGCAGTAACTTATGATAATTCACAAAACCCAAATACCAAGTTGTATGTTGATGGAAATTTGGATGGTTCAGACAACCTTACTGTAAATACAGGTTCAAGTCTTGATGTAAATATTGCAAACTCAACATTTGGTAATAATTTTAATGGTGACATTGATGAATTTAAAATTTGGAGCAAAGCTTTAACTGCGGAAGAGATAAAAAGTTCATTGAATGCCTTCTCAGATACTACAGATAGTGACCTAGAATTGTATTACAATTTTGAGAAGTTAACAGGGTCAAAACTAGGAGACTTAAGTGGAAATAATAGAAACGGAACTTTTAATAATGTAACTACGCAATCTTATGTTGACTCTAAATACACAGAGGTATGGTCAATTTTATCAGAAAATGGTGTAATAGGTGACTCAGCTGCATTTGCATCATCTTATAATAGCAAAGGGAATTCTGTTACCTATAGATTAGTTGATGGAGCCGTTTCTTTATTCGACATAAATGCTACAACAGGGCTAATTACATACAACAGCAACAATACTTTAGATTATGAAACTCAGTCTTCATATTATCTTATTTATGAAGTTACAGAAAGTGAATATGGTTTTGTTGATTCATCTCAAATTCAGATTGCTTTAATTGACAAACCCGATCAAAATGCTTTAAACTTTGATGGTACAGATGATATAGTTTCAACAACAGCTTTTTATCCTGTAACAGGCTCAAATGACCGTACTGTAGAAGCTTGGGTTAAAATTCCAAACAGTTCGTCAGGTACTCAAACCATTGTTGGTTGGGGAAGTGCTGGCGGGGGCCAAATGTTTGAAATGGTAATAGATAATGGAAACCTTAGAGCTGCAGTTTATAGTGGCCTTAAACAAGGTACAACCGATTTAAGAGATGATACTTGGCATCATTTAGCCCTTACCTTTTCCAATGATGGCTCGCCAAATGTTGCCGATGTTTTACTTTACGTTGATGGAACTTTAGAAACCACCTTTGGTGGTTCTCGAACAATAAATACCACATCGTCAAACTCATTAACCATAGGTGGTGGATACTTTAATAATTTTGAGGGAAGTATTGATGAAGTTAGAATTTGGAATAGAGCCCTTTGTGATGTTGAATTGGGACATTACACAACAGATTTTGCTTTGGGTACTGAAAGTGGCCTTTTGGCATATTATAATTTTAACCAAGGTATTGCTGATGGAAACAATTCTGGTTTAACTACTTTAGGAGATTCTACTTCCAATTCAAATCATGGAACTTTAGCCAATTTTACCCTAAGCGGTTCAACTTCAAATTGGACCAGTGGCTTAAGTTTAAATGTTCCCACTTCAGCTTATAGTATTTCGTCAATTCCTAATTTAGGTAGTTCAAGTGTTAATGTATATTTAGATTCAATTGGGGTTGATACCGTTAATGCCAACAACTTAATTTTTGGTTTAGGTTCTACTTGTGGCGATATTGATTATTTATTAAGTGATTCAACCTTTTCATGTTCAGATATTGGAACAAATACAGTTTCTTTATTTGCCAACAACAACACTACAGGAGATAAGGATACAGTCCAAATAACCATAAATGTTTTAGACACAATAAAGCCTGCTTTTATTGCGAATGATGTTACAGTTTATTTAGATTCTTCAGGTACAATTCCTTTAGATTTTAGTACTTTAATTACAGCAAATGGCTCTTCTCAAGCTACAGCTGTTTCTTTCGATTCGTTGGTTTTTACAAATGCTAATGTTACAGGAAGAACTGGACCAACCCAAACTCAAATTAACGCAGCTTATTCAGCTACTGATTTAACAGGCCAAGTAACTATAAACACACAAGGAATTCAGGAATGGACTGTGCCTGCTACAGGTAATTATAAAATCAAAACTTTAGGTGCTGAAGGTGGAGATGGAACGGATAGTCCGGATACGTATGCTGGAAAAGGAGCTTACATGGAAGGCGAATTTTCTTTGAATGCAGGTGATGTTTTAAAAATTCTTGTAGGCCACCAAGGTGGAGATGCAACAGGCTCTGGTAATAGAGGGGCAGGTGGTGGTGGTGGTTCTTTTGTGACCTACTCTAATAATACACCAATAATTATTGCAGGTGGTGGTAATGGAGATAGTTGGGGTAGTTGGAATACCGATGGTCCTGATGCCTTATCCACAAATAATGGTACTACAAATGGAGGATTTTCAGTATCTCAGAATAGTACTTATGGAAGAGCCGGAGGCGGTGGGGGATTAGTAGGTAATGGAAATACATTCGCTGCAAATAATGGAGAAGGAGGTCTATCATTCGTAAATGGAGGAGTAGGTGGAATAAGATATTCAGGAGTTGGCGGCGATGGCGGCTTTGGCGGTGGTGGTGGCTCTTTGTATGAAGGCGGTGGCGGTGGCGGCTACAATGGGGGTTCTTCAGTTCAACAAAACCAATACAATAATACTTATCCATCTTATGGAGCAGGTTCTTACAATAGTGGATTAAACCAAAATAATATCGCAGGATTTAATCAAGGCCACGGTAAAGTAGTAATTACACCTTTATTTACCACTACAGTAGAAAATTGCGATTCTATAGCCATAACTTATACACCTTCTTCTATAGATTGCAATACCATACTTGATACTATTGGTACATCTTACGGTATGGCGTTAGAATTTGATGGTACAAATGATATTGTCACCTTATCAGGCACTACACCCTCTGCTACCAGCTTTTCAATGTTTGCGTGGGTAAATCACAATAATTTGGCAAACATGAAAATATTTTCAGGTTCAACTTTTGAGCTTGCAATAATTTCTGGCGTTCTTGAATTTTATTCTACCCAATTTAATAATACAAGCAGCGGGATTAGTGTACCTTCTAATAGTTGGAATCATATTGGTGTTACCTATGAAGGTTCGACACTAAAATTTTATTTAAATGGTTCTTTGGTTTACTCTGTTGCAAAAACCGGAACCCATCAAGCTGCAACTACATTAAAAATTGGAGGTCACACTGGAGGCTCTTGTTGCTTTTTTGAGGGAAAAATTGATGATTTGAATTACTGGACTGCTGAATTAAGTGGTTCTGAAATTCAAACTTTAATGTCAAATGGTTACAATAGTAGTGCAACAAGTTTAGAGTTTTTCTTTGATTTTAATACCTCTTCAGGTACAACACTAAATGATATTTCAGGCAATGGATATACAGGAAACCTAACCAACATGGATGGAAATACAGATTGGGTATCCTCCAAAACCAACCAAAAATTTGGGAAATATGTAATTATTTCAATAACAGATGAATCAGGGAATATTACATTAGATACTGCATTTGTTGAAATAAAGGACACTTTAAATCTTGGGCTTGCCGTTAACGATACTACTTTATACCTTGATAATAATGGCTCAATTGATTTATCTAGTTTCATACAATCTGTTGATTCGGCTAGTGGATGCTCACATACAAGCGTATCTTTCAATCCAAGTACTTTAGATTGTAGCAATATTGGCACTGTTACCGCTGATTGCAAGGGAAACGCTTTAGATTTTGATGGAAGTAATGATTTTGTTGAATTTCCGCACCACAATAATCTAAACCTAACAGATGCGACTGTTGAAGCTTGGGTTTATAATCATGGTAATTCAAATATTGGAAACATCATCATGAAAGGAAGTTATGGTTGGGCTGTAGGAATAAGGTCTGACGGTATTATTGAGTGGTGGAATTCAGGTAATCAAAATTCAGGACCTAACTCTTCAGGCTCAGTTCCAACAAATACTTGGACACATATTGCAGTTACAGTAGGTGGCGGCCAAACCAAATTCTACATTAATGGAACTTTAGATGCCACAGTAAGTAACGATGTAATTAATAATAACACAGGGCCTTTGTATCTTGGAAGACAAGGTCAGAGTTGTAATTGTAATTTTTACAATGGTTATGTTGAAGAGTTAAGGGTTTGGAACTCGGTTCGCACTGCACAACAAATTACAGATAATTTGAATTCGTGTGTTGATGAGAATTCAACAGATTTAGTTTTTTACAATAAATTTAATGAGTTGTCGGGCAGCGCTACAACTGCTGATGTATCGCCAACAGGCCTTACAGGAACTTTAACGAATATGGTGAATTCTGCTGTTTGGGTTGCAAGTACAGTTCCAATTTCATCTAATGCTTCTCAAGGAGCAAGAGTATATGTTACCTCAACAACCATGCTTGGAGTTAATGTAACAGATTCTTTTCAAGTTACAGTTTTAGATACAATTGCGCCAAAAGTTTATGCAAAAAACATAACAGCTTATGCTGATACCAATGGAAATATTAGATTAACTAGCCAATTAATTGATAGCTCTTCTACTGATAATTGTGGTTCAATCGATACCTTATGGGTTTCAGATACTTTAATTTCTTGTTCTGAGTCAGGTAATTATTGGTTATTTGCCCAAGATGCCTCGGGAAATAAAGACAGTGCACAATTTAGTGTAACAGTTATTGATACAATAGCCCCAAATTTTGCAGCTAATAATATTTCAGTTTATGTTGATGGTTCTGGAAACGCCCCATTAAATTTAGATGATTTAATTTCAGGTGTTGCTTCATCAGGAAACTCATCTATTTCAGACTCACTTGTATTTACCAATGCAGGAGCTACAGGAAGAACAGGTCCAACTCAATCTCAAATTAATGCTGCATACTCTGGAACCGATTTAGCAGGAAATGTTACCATCAATACCCAAGGTATTCAAGAGTGGACAGTTCCTATTACAGGAAAATACAAAATTAAGGCACTTGGTGCAAAAGGAGGAAATGCAATTCAAAATGGTGGAAAAGGGGCATTAATTGAAGGCGAATTTGAATTAACGCAAGGTGAAACTATTAAAATAGTAGTGGGTCAAACAGGGTTTAATTCAAATTCTTCATCAAGCTCAGGATATTCTGCTGGTGGAGGTGGCGGTACTTATGTTGTGAGGTCTCCATATAATTCAAACGAATCAATAGCTGTTGTCGCTGGTGGGGGTGGTGGTGCAGGAGTTAACCAAAGTGCTGCTTCTAATGATCAAGCAGGTATTGATGGTACGGCCCAACAAAATGGAACTAATGGAAATGGAAACTCAACTTATACTCCTGGAACTAATGGAAATGGAGCTGCTTACTCTTCAAGCACAGGAGCTTCAGGTGGGGCGGGTTTCTTTGGAAACTCTGTAGAGTTTGCAGGTTGGGCTGCCTCAGCATTTTCTTTCGTAAATGGGTCTTTAGGTAGTTATCAAAGACAAACTTCGCGTGTTACAAGTGGCGGCTTTGGAGGTGGTGGTGGCGGAGCCTTCGGCGGCGGCGGCGGCGGCGGTTATTCAGGTGGAGCAACTGGTTTTTATTCTCCTGGTGACGTTGGCGGCGGTGGTGGAGGCTCTTACAACAATGGAACAAACCAAATAAATTTGGGGGGTATTAACTCAAATCATGGAAAAGTTGTAATAATTCCTATGCAATCTGTAAGTACTGATAATTGCGATTCTGTAGCTTTTACATTAAACCCAACATCTATAGATTGTAATTCACCAATTGATACTTTCCAAACTGTTTTAGGAAATTCGTTAAACTTTGATGGAACAAATGATTTTATTTCACGAACAAGAACAAGTTTAGGTACGACAGGCCATACTATTCAAGCATGGATTAAAACAACTTCAGCTAAGTCTACTAAAGATAATAATTATGCAGGAAATTCAGCTATGAATATTACTGGTGATTCAGATAACAATGTTGGAATGTCTTTTGGAATTACGGGAGGAAAAATTGAATACCACCAATTTAATGGCTCATGGAACACAATTTTAGGAAATCAAATTATCAATGATGGAATTTGGCATCATGTTGCTATTACGCATGCCTCAAATGGCGATGTTACATTATTTGTGGATGGTCAAACAGATAATACAGGAAATTTTTCAATTAATGTAAATTCAGTATATACCTCAATCAATCAAATAAGTAGAGGGTTTAATAATGCAGATTATTTTAATGGAAGTATAGATGAAGTTGCCTTTTTTACTGAAGCAAAAACTCCAACCGAAATCCTATCACATTACAACAATGGAATTTCAGGATCAGAAACTAATTTACTAGGATATTATAATTTTAACGAAGGAACTGGAACCTCAGTTGCAGATAACTCATCTAATAGTAACACTGGAACCTTAAATAATTTTACAACGCCTTGGCAAACTGGTGCTGAAAGACCAAGTGTAGGAATTAAGGTTGTGGTAATAGGTATTGACCAAGCAGGTAACCAATCCATAGACTCTGCCTTAGTTACCCTAATTGATACTATTGCTCCAACATTAGTAGCAACTAGCGACACAATTTACCTCGATAATAATGGTAGTGCAACACTTAAGAAAAGCAATGTTGCATCTAATGTATCAGATAATTGCAGTAATCAAATAACAATCTCCCTTTCAGATTCTACTTTTGATTGTAGTGGAATAAACTCAACAGGCACAGGAGTTAACTTATCTGGTAGTTTTGAGGGAGTTGTAACAAATTCTAATGCCAATATACCTTTAGGAAATAGTGCAAGAACATATTCTTGTTGGGTAAATCCAACTAGTGTAAACGGAACATTAGGCGGTTTAATGCAGCACGGAACGGGCAATTGCACAGGCTTAATGTTTGGTTTAGGTTTTAGTGGTGGAAATCCAAACTTTTGGGGTGGATGTAAAGACTTTACAGCCTCCAACTTAAATATAGTTTCTAATCAATGGCAGCATTTGGCACTTACCTATGATGGCGCAGGGAATATGATTTTTTATTTAAATGGTGTTTCTCAAGCCTTTAATGTTGGAAGTGTAAATACTCAAGCAAATAGATTTATGGTTGGGGTAAGAGCTTCTTCAGGAATTAGCTATGACAATGATGGCTTGACAGGCTCAGTAGATGAGGTGAAAGTATTTAACAAGGCTTTGAGTGCCTCTGAAATCCAAGACGAATTGAATCATTTAAATCCTGCAACTGGTAATTTAGTGCTTTACTTTGATTTTTCTGAAGGCAGTGGAACTGCTGTAAATGACTTAGTAGGAAATAATAATGCTAGTATAATTAACCCAACAGGCAACACTTGGGACTCAGGTTCATTATTTGATAATGAAGTAATAGTTACTGCCACTGACGAAAATGGGAATTCAAGATCTGATACAATAGAAATAGTGGTATTGGATACTTTTCCTCCAGCTTTTACCAAGATAAACGACACTACACTTTACCTTGATGCAAATGGAGATGCGTCTATAGAATTTAAAAACTTAAACCTTACCGCTACAGATAATTGCAGCAATGTTTCATTTACAATTGCTGATAGTGTATTTGATTGCTCAAATGGATTTGATACCTTAACTATTAATTCAGGTTCGCTTTCTTTTGCAGATTCTAATGGATATGTAAGTGTTCCGCATGACAATAGTTTAAATGCTACAAATGAATTTACCTTAGAGGTTTGGATAAATCCAAATGATGTTTCAGGGAATCAAAAAATAACTGGTAAAAGTCAAGCTGGCATAGCAAGAAACGGGTTCAATATGGGAATGTTTAATGGTAAACCAAACATTGAAATATATACCACTTCTACTTCTGGAACCCAAGTTTTAAATGCATCAACAACATTGTCAAATGGGAATTGGTATCATTTAGCCGTAACAAGAAAAACCAACGGAACTCTAAACTACTATGTAAATGGAGTGCTTGATGCAACTACCGCCGCCAACTCATTTGATATTGGAACGAATACAAATGCTTGGCATATTGGTTTAGAATCTTACAGCACAAACCAGTACTTATTTAAAGGAGAAATCAACGAGGTAAGGTTATGGAATGTAGAAAGATCTGCAGCAGAAATTCAAAGCAATTATCAGTCAGACCTTAATGGTAATGAAACTGGTTTATTGGCCTATTATAAATTTAATGAAGCAACAGGAACAACTGTAGCTGATTTAAGTCCAAATAACAATGACGCCAATTTGGTTAATATGGGTTCAAATGTGAGCTGGAAAAATGGTAAACCAAAAACCATTGTAGGAAAGGCAATTGCTGTTTCAGCACAAGATGCTGGTGGCAATATTTCTACGGATACAATGATTGTGGAAATTTTAGATACAATCAAACCCTCAATTACAACTCAACCTGCAACAGTTTATTTAGATGCCTCAGGTAATGCCACTGTAGACCCTTCAACTTTGTATAGCTCAGTTTCTGATAATTGTGGAACACCAACAGCAACAGTTTTAGATTCAACTTTTGATTGTAATGATTTATTTCAAACTGGTTCGCTAAACACTGGATTAAACTTTAATGGAACCGATGAATATATTTCTACAAATATTTCAATAACAGGCTCAAACGCTAGAACTTTCGAGTTTTGGGCAAAACTAGATGGCACTTTCGATGGTTATTTCTTTACTCATGGCACTGGGAATAATAATCAAATGTTTACCCTTAGAAATGCAAACGGAACGCTATGGTTTCATGCCTATTTTAATGATTTTAATACAGGATATAGCATTGATCAAAATTGGCATCATTATTCTGTTTCATATAATGGCACTTCAATTTTGTTTTATGTAGATGCAGTATTGGTAAATACTTTCAATACAACACTAAATACTTCTAGTGAGACTTTAGTAATTGGAAGGTACACTAGTTCGGGTGCTAATTTTAAAGGATGGATGGACGAGTTTAGAGTTTGGGATTATGCAAGAACTATAACAGAAATTCAAGCCGATTATACCCAAAAAATTAATGTCAATGAAAGTGGATTGGTAGCATATTTTAATTTTGATGAGCAAACAGGAACAATAGCCAATGATTTATCTTCAAATGGAAATAATGGAACATTGGTAAATATGGATTTTGCCGCTAATACAGCAAACGGTTCCACATCTATTGCAGGTGTTCCAGATGTTTATGCTAAAATACAAATTCAAGTAACCGATGCTTCAGGTAATACTTTTACCGATTCAGTACAGGTTACAGTTTTAGATACTGTTACACCAATTTTATCCGCAAGAGATACAGTAATTTACCTCGATGCTAACGGTTCTGCATCTGTGGGTTCCTCTTTATTAATTGATACCTATTCTGATAATTGTGAAATTACTCGACTTTACAGTGACTCTGGTGATATAAGTTTAACAAATTCTACTGATAACTTTTTAAATGGTATTTACACAGGAGGAGTAGCCGATATTGTTGAGGTTGGAGCATCAGGTACAACCGTATATAGAGGAACTGATTTAGGAACAACA
>Ga0222664_1000333_pt1 | contig 31332 bp, 24 predicted proteins | sample AntAcemetagen604_FD_181147 | JGI IMG/M metagenome (GOLD analysis project Ga0222664, IMG submission 181147) | Saline water microbial communities from Ace Lake, Antarctica - #604 | ecosystem: Environmental > Aquatic > Non-marine Saline and Alkaline > Saline | place: Antarctica: Ace Lake... | reverse complement strand
TATCTTTAACAAACTGGGCAGCAGGAGGTCAAAGCTCAATTTCTGGGAATGCCTTTGTTAATCTTTTTGCTAATTATAAAGATGAAAAACAAACTTGGGACAATAGTTTGGACTTAGGTTACGGTTTAATTAGAAACAATAGCCAACCTTTTGTAAAAAGTGATGATAGAATTGAATTAAACTCAAAATATGGCAGAAATATTAATAAAAACTGGTATTACTCTGGTTTATTAAATTTCCGAACTCAATTTGCTGCGGGTTATAATATTCCAAATGATAGTGTATTAATTTCTGATTTCTTAGCGCCTGGTTATATTTTATTGGCTCTTGGTTTCGACTTTAAGCCAAGTGATAATTTCACTTTGATGCTTTCTCCAGTTACCTCAAAAACAACCATTGTAAATAACCAAACATTAGCAGACGCAGGTGCTTTTGGAGTTGAAGGAGCAGAATTTGATGCCTTAGGAAATAGAGTTGCTGCCGGAAAAATGATGCGAAATGAAATTGGTGCATTTTTGAAATTGATGTACAAAAAAGATATTGTTGAGAATGTAAACTTCCAAACTAAACTTGATTTATTCTCAAATTACATTAACAATCCGCAAAATATTGATGTGAATTGGGAAACAATTGTTACCATGAAAATCAATAAATTTTTATCTGCCAATTTTAATACACACTTAATTTACGATGATGATATTAATATTGCCGTTGATAATAATGATGATGGTATTACCGATGCTGTTGGACCAAGAGTTCAATTTAAAGAAGTATTTGGATTAGGTTTATCTTATAAATTTTAAGGTTTTATTTCCAAAATCTCTTGATTTACTATTCCATAAATTAAATCACCTTTTTTTGGTTTTATTCTGTAAAGGCCAGTAAAGTATCCAAAGGCAGGCAAAATTGCCTGCCTTTTTTGTATATAAAAACATGGAATTATAATAGCTCCAACACCTTTGCCACTAAGTTTTACACCCGGATGAATATGTCCTGAAATCTGAAATAAATCTAATTTTATTTCCTGAGGCTCATGGGTAAATATAAAAGGCTCTATTGCTAAAAAATCATCAACAATCTTAATATTTGCCTTTTCATAAATTGAAGATTCCAAAGTATCGTGGTTTCCAATAAGTAAGGTAAATTTAATTGAGTTAAATCGAGCAATTACTATTGAGAATGCTTCCCATTCTTGGTTATACCTACTATGAAATAAATCTCCTAAGAACAAAACTTCTTTAGGCTCGTAGTAATTTAGAATTAAAATTAGGTTTTCAAGGTTTTTTTTAATTGCTATTTCAGGCAAACCAATACCACTATTTCTAAAATGCTGAATTTTTCCAAAGTGCAAATCACCAATAATTAGTAAACTTTTTTCTTCCCAAAACAATCCTTTTAAAGGATGAAGAAATAATTTTTGTCCCTCAATTACAATTTCAAAATCTTTCATCAATCTAAAACCAATTTCATTTTCTTGATTTTATCTTCTATTCGCTCTGTGCTTAGTTTTTCTCTTAACCTATCAACCATTAATGGAAAAGAAAATGGGGTGTAATTTTTGGGATAAATCAACTTTATTTCCTGTGAATTAATTCTTTTAAAAGCATTTCTCATTCTACCCTCTTCTATTTGAAATTCCATCACCTCTTCGTATGCTTGTTTGTAAAGTAAATTGTTTTTATCGAAATCTGTAAAAACATTAAAAAGCAAACTTGATGATGCTTGAAGGTGTCTTTCCTTTTTTTCAGCATGGGGGAAACCTTTAAAAATTAGTCCTGAAATAGCAGCAATATCTCTAAATCTTCTACGTGCCATCTCCGAAGCATTTACAGATGCTACAATATCATCTCTTAAATGTTCTGAAGAAAAAATATCCGAGTCAATTGCGGCTTCAATCGGAATATCTTGATCTGAAAGTAATTCTATACCATAATCGTTAAAGGCAATTGAAAAACTAATGGGTTTAAAAAGTGAAATTCTATAGGCTATTAAACTTGCCATACCTTCATGAACTGCTCTCCCCTCAAAAGGATACAAGTATAAATGGCATCCTTCGTTTGTATTAAATTTTTCAATTAAAAATTGGTTTTCTTTCGGAATAAGACTACTTTTTTGTTGCCTTTGTAATAGCGGCAAAATGGTTTTTAATTCAATATCAGTTGAACTTTGGTTAGAGGCTTCTGTTAGTTTTTTTCTTAAAACTTCACTCAATTGAGAAGATAAAGGCATTCGACCACCTTGCCAACTTGGTATTTTACCTTTTTGGTTTTTGGCATTTCTTACTTCAACAACTTGATCTTTTATCCGCACTAACTCTAAACATCTGCCAGAAAACCAGAAAATATCTCCAATTTTTAAAATTGAAATAAAATACTCTTCCACAGTTCCAATAAAACCACCTCTTGCATATTTTATTTTCATAATCATATCAGAAACTATAGTTCCAATAGATAATCTGTGCCTTCTTGCTATTCTTCGGTCAATAACCCTAAATAAACCATCTACCACTTCTACCCTATTATATTCATCGTAAGCTTTTAAGCTATCTCCACCTGAGGTTAAAAACCGCAATACCCAATTCCATTCATCGGTATTTATGCTACTAAAGGAAAATGTACTTTTTACTTCCTTGTAAATCTGTTTTTGGTCAAATCCATCAGCTACTGCTAAGGTTACCAAGTATTGAATTAGCACGTCAAATGACCTTAAAAATGGAATTCTATCTTCAATTATTTCGTTATTAATAGCATCTCTTAAGGCTGCACCTTCAAGAAGTTCTAAAGCATTTGTTGGTAAAAAATAGATTTTACTTACAGCATTTGGTTGATGTCCACTTCGCCCAGCACGCTGCATAAATCTGGCAACTCCTTTTGGGCTGCCTATTTGAATTATGGTTTCAACAGGTCTAAAATCTACACCCAAATCTAAACTGGAAGTGCAAACCACTGCTTTTAACCTACTTTCATGCAAAGCTTCTTCAACCCAATTGCGTAACTCTCTAGAAATACTACCATGATGCATCGCCAAAACTCCTGACAATTCAGGAGAAACCTCCAATAATTTTTGATACCATATTTCTGCTTGACTTCTGGTATTAGTAAAAATTAAAGTGCTTTCACTTTCTTCTATTATCGGTAAAACTTTTTCCAATAATTTTAATCCTAAATGACCTGCCCACGGATATTTTTCAATTTCATCAGGCAAAATAGAAACAACCTCATACTTTTTTTTAATACCAGCCTTAATGATTTTAGAATTTTTGGCTGAGTTAGGTCCTAGTAAAATATCCTGAGCTAAATCTAAATTACCAATTGTTGCAGAAATTCCCCAAACATTTAAATTTTGAGCAATAGACTTTAACCTACTTAAAGCCAATTCAACCTGAACAGCTCTTTTGCTTCCAATTAATTCATGCCATTCATCAGCAACAAAAAGTTCTAAATCTTTAAAGTTTTTCGAGTAATTTTTTGTGGCTAGTAGAATATGAAGACTTTCGGGTGTGGTTATTAAAACATTTGGTAGGTTCTTTTTTTGCTTTTGTCTTTCGGTAGAAGTTGTATCTCCTGTTCTAACCCCAACGGTCCAATTTAGCCCTAAACCTAAGATTGCCGAATTAAAAGAACTTTCTATTTCTTTTGAAAGCGCTCTAATTGGAGTTATCCAAATTACTTTTAGCCCTTTTGGGTTGAGTTCATTTTTTTCTAGGCTTTCTAATAATGGCGGAATAGCAAGGCTAAACGTTTTACCAGTACCTGTTGGAGCATTAACAATTCCATTAAAATTTTGTGAGTAATATTTCCAAGCTTCTAGCTGAAATTTTTGTGGTTTCCATTTTTTTGAGGAAAACCAAGTTAAAGCAGGTTGAAAATTCAAGTTTTATTGGGATTAAAATTTACTCGTCGTAAAGCAAATACTTTTTCCTTAATTCCTTGAATTCACTTAATTCAGGTTCCCAACTGGCTCTTATCTGCTCCTGGCTGGCACCACCAATTATCTGATTTTTTAATTCATCAGAACCCGCCAAAAGGTTAATGAAATTATTTTCTAGAAAAAAAGCCTCTCCTAAATTTAAATCTTCATAAGCAGCAAGAATAAAGTCTAAATTTAAAAAGGGTGACTCCGTTTTTAAAACATTAAAATTGGTAAGGCTTTTACCTCTGCAAAACTCATTTTCTAGTTTTGGGGCACTTGCCCCCAAAGTACTTTTTGGGGTAAAGGTATAATCACCACTCATCTTAGGATGGCCAAAAACTTGAAAGGGAACTTCTGTACCTCTTCCAAGACTAACTACTGTACCTTCAAAAAAACATAAACTTGGGTACAAGTAAACTGAAGTCATATTTGGTAAATTAGGTGAAGGTTTAACTGGCAGCTGATATAAATCTGAATGTGAATAATTATTAAGCGAAATTACTTTTAGGTCACATTTTAAATCATCATGCAACCAGCCCTCATTATTTGCCATATTTGAAAACTCACCTGGAGTAAGTCCATAAACAACAGGTATTTTATTCACTCCAACAAAAGATTCAAAACCCTCTTTTAATACAGGGCCATCAACATAAAATCCATTGGGATTTGGCCTATCTAAAACAATAAGAGGAATATCTGCTTCGGCACTTGCCTCTATTGCGTAAAAAAGAGTTGATATGTATGTATAAAACCGTACACCAACATCTTGTAAATCATAAACTAAAATATCTACTTCAATTAAATCTTTAAGCTTTGGTTTTTTATTTGGTCCATAAAGAGAAATTATAGGCAAGCCTGTTTTTTTATCTTTTTTAGAATTAACTTGTTCTCCAGCATCTGCAGTGCCTCTAAAACCATGTTCTGGTGAAAATATTTTTGTTACGTTATAACCTAATGCTAACATACTATCAATCAAATGGCTATTTCCGATTAAAGATGTTTGATTGGCAATAACTCCAATTTTTTTGTTCGCAAAATCTTCTCCTAATAAGTGTATTTGCTCCGCACCTGTTATAATGTCTTCATCGGAAACAAAATGCAAGGGTTTCATATTAGAAATACTTCTTATTTCAGGAGAAACTTGAGCAAAAGAATTAAAACCTATTAGTATTGTACAAAGTAGTAATATTGACAACTGTTTTTTTAACATCCCGGTATTTTTGATGAAAGTAGAATATTTCATAGCAAAAAGGCTTTTAAGTAAAAAGAATGTTTCAACATTAGAGGGTGGAAAGGGAATTAGACCCATAATTTTAATTGCAATTGCGGGTATTGCTCTTGGAATAATGGTTATGCTTGTTTCTGTTGCCATAGTTACTGGCTTTCAATCGGAAATTCGTGCCAAAGTTGTTGGATTTGGTTCTCATTTAACCGTAACTGCTTTTAACCCCCTTATTACAGATTACTCGAGACCTGTTGACAGAAATCAAGATTTTATTGCACCTCTTAAGGCAAATGCTAGCGTTAAAAACATTCAAGTTTTTGCAAATAAAGAAGGTATTTTAAAAACCAATGATGAGCTACTTGGTATTGTGGTTAAAGGGGTAGATGAAGATTTCGACTGGAGTTTTTTTTCAAAAAGTATTGTTGAAGGAAAACCGATAAAAATAAAAGGTCAAATAACATCCGATTCTATTCTAATTTCTCAAAAAATAGCAAATAAATTAAAGCTTAGCTTAAACGATAAGGTGTTAGTTTACTTTATTCAGAATGAAAAAGCTCGGCCAAGGCGTTTTTATGTAGGTGGAATTTACAATACAGGTTTAGAGAAATTTGATGATACTTATGTAATTGCAGACATTAAGCATATTCAAAAAATAAATGATTGGTCGCCAAATTTAGTTTCTGGATTTGAGGTTATTTTATCAAAATATGAAGATTTAGAAAAGCTAGATGACTTTATTTATAATTACATAGATTACGATTTAACAACAATAAAAATTACAGATTTAAACAGAGATATCTTTAGTTGGCTTGAACTGCAAGATATAAATGTGATCATAATTATTTTGCTAATAATATTGGTTTCTGCCATAAATATGTCCTCTGCATTATTGATTATGATATTAGAAAAAACAGGATTTATTGGAATATTAAAAGCTATGGGAGCAAGTAATTGGACTATTAGAAAAATATTTTTACTAAATGCTTCCTACCTTATCGGAATTGGTCTTTTTTGGGGGAATGTATTTGGTATTGGGTTTTGTTTAATTCAAAAATATTTTCAAATTGTAAAACTTCCACAAGATTCTTATTACATTCCGTATGTGCCGATTAATTTAGAATGGGGATATTTTATAATGCTAAATATTGGAACTTTGATTTTATGCACTTTGGCTTTAATTATTCCTTCAATTGTAGTAGGCGGGATTTCTCCTGTTAAGGCAATAAAATTCAGATAAATTATATCCTCTCAAAGGCAAGTGGTACATTTGCAAAAATTTTTTCTCGATGATTTATAACAATATTTTAGAAACTATAGGAAACACTCCTCTAGTAAAAATAAATAGGTTAACCAAAGATGTAAAAGCCACCGTATTGGCAAAGGTTGAAACCTTTAATCCAGGTAATTCAGTAAAAGATAGAATGGCAGTACAAATGGTTGAAGATGCTGAAAAAAGCGGATTGTTGAAGCCTGGAGGAACTATTATTGAAGGAACATCTGGAAATACTGGAATGGGCTTGGCATTGGCAGGAATTGTAAAAGGTTACAAAACTATTTTTACAGTAGCTGATAAACAATCAAAAGAAAAAATAGACATTTTGAGAGCAGTTGGAGCTGAGGTAATCGTTTGCCCAACCAATGTAACTCCCGATGATCCAAGATCTTATTATTCTGTGGCTAAAAGGTTATCAGCAGAAATTCCTAATTCTTGGTATGTTAACCAATATGATAATCCTAGTAATACTTTGGGGCATTATTTAAGCACTGGGCCTGAAATTTGGGAACAAACTGAGGGCAAAATAACGCACTTTGTTGTTGGTGTAGGTACAGGAGGAACAATATCTGGAGTTGGTAAATATTTAAAAGAAAAAAATCCCAATATTAAAATTTGGGGAATTGATACTTATGGTTCGGTATTTAAAAAATATCATGAAACTGGAATATTTGACGAAAAAGAAATTTACCCTTATATAACAGAAGGTATTGGAGAAGATATTCTACCTAAAAATGTAGATTTCTCTGTAGTTGATCATTTTGAAAAAGTTACCGATAAAGATGGTGCCATATTCACAAGAGAACTTGCTAGAAAAGAAGGATTATTTGTTGGTAATTCTGCAGGATCTGCAATTAAAGGTGTTTTACAATTAAAAGATCAATTAACCGAAAACGATTTGGTGGTTGTTCTTTTTCATGATTCAGGAAGCCGATATGTTGGCAAAATGTTTAATGACGACTGGATGATGGAACGCGGTTTCTTAGATAGAAAACCAATTGCTATGGATTTAATAAAAAGTCATTTACAACAAAGTTTAATAACTGTTGATGAAACAGATACAATAGAAACAGTTGCCAATAAAATGACAAAGTATAATATTTCTCAAATTCCAGTTACCAATGGTAAAGAGTTTACAGGTTCGTTAAACGATCATTATTTATTTAACAAGCTTTTACAAAACCCTCATTTAAAGCAAGAAACAGTAAAAAGTGTTATGCAAAAACCTTTTCCTGTTGTTGAACCGAATGCTAAACTCGAAGAAATTTCGCCTTTAATTGATAAGGAGAATAACGCGGTGCTTGTAAAAACTTATGCAGGCGATTTTCATATTATTACAAAATATGATATGATTAAAGCCATTAAATAAAATGATTATTGTTGATCAACTTAACAGAAGATTAACTTTTAAAGAACCGCCAAAAAGAATTATTTCTTTGGTGCCTTCATTAACAGAAACCCTACACTTTCTAAACTTAGATGAAGAAGTTGTAGGTATTACAAAGTTTTGTGTTCATCCAAAAGAATGGAAAGATTCTAAAACCATAATTGGTGGAACTAAAAAGGTAAATTTCAAAAAAATTAAAAATCTAAAGCCTGATTTAATAATTGCCAATAAGGAAGAAAATACAAAGGAAGAAATTGAGGAATTAATTAAAAATTATCCAGTTTACATTAGTAATATAAAATCATTTAAAGATTTAGAAAACTTCAATACAGATATTGGTTTAATAACCAAAGAACAAGAAAAGGCAAAAACTTTAAATCAATCCATTAAAAAAGTAGTTTGCGAAACGCAGAATTTTTTTAATTCTTTAGGACAAAACAAGGTTGCTTATTTTATTTGGCAAAATCCTTTTATGTTGGCGGGTAAAGACACTTTCATCAATCATATATTGAATCATATTGGTTTTGAAAATATTGCAAATACTTTAAAAAGCAGATATCCAGAAGTAAGTATAAACGACATCAACCCTGCGGATATAATCCTGCTTTCATCAGAACCATACCCTTTCAAAAAAAAGCATCTTAAAGATTATTCAGTTCAGTTTAATAACTCAAATATATTTATTGTAGATGGAGAGGTTTTTTCTTGGTATGGACCAAGAATACTTCTTTTTACCGCAGAACTTTGTCGGTTAAAAAGTTTGTTAAACTAAGGAATATTCCTTGTAGATTACAACCGTCTAAATTCATAGATTTGCGGTAAGATGCACATATTAAGAATACCTGTTTTTTTAAAATTTATATTCTTCATATTTTTTCTTATTGTACAACTAACAAGTTTTTCTCAAAAGGTTGGGCTGGTATTAAGTGGTGGAGGCGCAAGTGGCATGGCACACATAGGCGTAATAATGGCACTTGAAGAAAAGGGAATTCCAATAGATTACATAACAGGTACATCAGTTGGAGCTCTAATTGGAGGCCTTTATGCATCAGGAGTTTCACCTGAAGAAATGATTTCATATTTTTCTTCAGAAAATTATCAAAATAAAATTTCAGGAAATTTAGAGACCAAATATATTTCTAGCTTTAAAAGAAATGACAATAATAGTAGTTGGATAACCATTAAATTTTCAAAAAACGAAATTTTAAAATCAACGTTACCCTCAAATATTATCTCCCCAGTAGCTTTAGATTTTGATTTATTAAAAGTTTTAGCAGGTCCATCAGCAGTTGCTGGTTACAATTTTGATTCATTAATGATACCTTTTAGATGCGTTGCTGCTGATATTGAGGCTAAAGAAAAGTATGTTTTTGATGGTGGAGATTTAACCCAAGCGGTTAGAGCATCGTTTGCATACCCATTTTATTTAAAACCATTAAAATGGAACGATAGATTGCTATTTGATGGTGGCTTGTATGATAACTTCCCAGTTGATGTAATGGAAGAAAGTTTTAAACCAGATATTATAATTGGAAGTCTTGTTGCTTCAAAATTAGATTCACCTGAAGAGGATGATATTATTTCACAGCTTCAAAATATGATCATTAGAAAACAAGACTTTTCTATTGCTCAAGAAAAGGGAATTGTTATTAGACCAAAGGCTGATGTAAATATTTTCGACTTTTCAGAAACTCAGGCTCTTGCAGATGAAGGTTATAAATCAACTATAGAACAAATTGAAGAAATTGAAAATTTAGTATCCCGAAAAGTTTCTAAGGAATTAATATCCCAAAAGAGAGCAGATTTTCAAAATAAAATACCATTACTAATGGTAAATGAAATAAATATTGAAGGCATAAATAAAAATCAATCTAATTATGTTTTAAAAGTTTTAGAAGCTAATAAATTATTTAAAAAATTTAAAGGTAATCCCCTTACAATTAATCAAATTGAAAATAGATACTTTAGACTTTTTGAAGATGAGGAAATAAGCAGTATTTATCCAAGTGCTACCTTTGATAATAGAATTGGTTTATACCAATTAAATTTAAAAATTAAAAAAGAAAAAGATTTTTTTGCAGATTTTGGAGGAAACTTTTCCTCTAAGGCTATTAATACTGGCTATTTTGGTTTTCAATACAATTTCTTAGGAAATAATTCAATAAACATTTTTGCAAATTCATATTTCGGTAAGTTTTATGGATCAGTAAAAGCAGGAGCCAAAATTGGTTTTCCAATTAAACGTTCAATTTATTTTTCTCCTTCAATAACTTTAAATAGATGGAACTACTTTAGAAGCAGGGCTACATTTTTTGAAGACTCTGAACCTTCATTTTTAATATTAAATGAGCAATATGCAGACTTTTTATTTGGTTTTCCAGTTTCAAATAAAATCAGAATTTCTACAGGCTTAACTATTGGAAACACTAGAGATGAATATTACCAAACGAGACAATTTTCATCAACAGATACTTCTGATGTAACAAGATTTGATTTTACTTCTTTATTTTTTAAGTTAGAAAGAAGTACTTTAAACAAAAAGCAATTTGCTAATAGTGGTTCATATTTTGGAATAAAAGCGCGTTTTATAGATGGTATGGAGAAAACGACTGGAGGTTCAACCTCTTTGGTTAAGGACGAATTTAGAAAAAATCACCAATGGACTCAATTAAAATTAACTTATGATAGTTATTACAAACAAAAAGGCAAAATCAGATTAGGTATTTTTCTTGAGGGCCAATATTCAGATCAAAGTCTTTTCGCAAATTATACAAGCAGTATTATTAGAGCACCTGTTTTTAATCCTATTCCCTATTCTCAGGCACTTTTTTTAGAAACTTTTAGGGCGCTACAATATGTAGCCTTAGGACATAAATTTATTTATAGTTTTTCCAATAATTTTGATCTCAGATTAGAGGGATACATTTACCAACCCTATAAGAGCATTGTAAAATACTCTGATAATTCATTTTTGGAAATTGAAAGCTGGGAAAAAAGATATACTGTAGCTACTGCAACGGCAGTATATCATAGCCCACTTGGGCCTGTAAGTTTAGGCTTAAATTATTTTCTAAATATTCCTGAAGTTGCTAGAGAAGATAGAGAACCAATTAATTTGGTATTCAACTTTGGTTATCTATTATTTAACAAAAAGGCTTTGGATTAAGCCTGACCTGTTGGTCCCCCGAAATTTAAAGGAACATTAATTCCCGGATCAATATCAGCTATTGGCCCGTGCATGCTTTCGAATTTGTTTAAATTTTCTTGTAAAGCCTTCATCAGCCTTTTTGCATGCTGAGGTGTTAAAATAATTCGAGACTTCACCTTTGCTTTTGGAACACCTGGCATGGCATTGATAAAATCAACAATAAACTCAGAGTGAGAGTGAGTAATTACAGCCAAGTTTGCATAGTGACCATCTGCCACTTCTTCGCTTATTTCTATGTTTAATTGTCCTTTCTGATTCTGATTTTGTTCTGCCATTTGTATAAAATGAAACTGCCCCAAAAAATTTGGGGCAGTTATTAAAAATTAATTAATTATTCTCCAAACTCAATGTCACCAACAGTTTCATCTGTTCTTGCCATTAAACTTTCGTATTCTTCTTTTGAGCCTACAATAATGTCTTCGTAGTCTCTTAAACCTGTACCTGCAGGAATTTTATGACCAACGATTACATTTTCTTTTAGTCCCATTAAATTATCAATTTTACCGCTAACTGCAGCTTCGTTCAATACTTTAGTAGTTTCTTGGAATGATGCAGCAGAGATAAAGCTATCAGTTTGAAGAGAAGCTTTAGTAATACCTTGTAACATTGTTCTACCAGTTGCAGGTATTGCAACTCTGAACTCAACTAACTTAATTCCTTTTCTCGCAAGTATGGAGTTCTCATCTCTCAATTGTCTTCTTGAAACAATTTGTCCTTCTTTGAACGCTTCTGAATCACCCTTTTCTGTAACTACTTTTTTACCAAAGATTGAATCATTCTCATCAATAAAATCCGATTTATTAACCAATTGCTTTTCTAAGAATTTGGTATCACCTGAATCATTAATTTCAACTTTTCTCATCATTTGACGAACGATTACCTCAAAGTGTTTATCATTAATTTTCACACCTTGTAATCGGTAAACTTCTTGAATCTCATTAACGATGTATTCTTGAACTGCAGTAGGGCCTTTGATATTCAATATATCTCTTGGCGTAATTGCTCCATCAGATAATGGTAAACCAGCTCTTGTAAAATCATTTTCTTGAACAAGGATATGTTTAGATAAAGAAACAAGATATTTCTTTATTTCACCTGTTCTTGATTCAACAATAATTTCACGATTACCTCTTTTTATTTTACCAAAAGAAACAATTCCATCTATTTCAGAAACTACAGCAGGATTTGAAGGGTTACGAGCTTCAAACAACTCTGTTACTCTTGGTAAACCTCCTGTAATATCTCCAGTTTTACCTGAACTTCTAGGAATTTTTACTAGAATAGTACCTGTGTTGATTTTGTCACCTTCGTTTACAATTACGTGAGCTCCAACTGGTATATTATAGAAATTAATTATTTCTCCTGTTTTATCAACGATGTTAATAGTAGGGTTTTTCTTTTTATCTCTATTTTCAATAATTACTTTTTCTTTAAAACCTGTTTGTTCATCAGATTCCTCATTATAAGTAACACCTTTTTCTATGTTTTCAAAAGATACTTTTCCTCCAAATTCAGCAAGAATTACGGCATTATATGGATCCCATTTACAAATTAAATCGCCTTTTTTAAGTTTATCCCCAGACTTAACATGAAGTTCAGATCCATAAGGAATATTATTAGTAGCAATTATTGCGTTAGTTTCGTTATTCACCAATCTCATTTCAGCAGATCTACCAATAACCACGTTAATTTTAACGCCTTGATCATTTGTTTTTTCAACTGTTTTTAATTCGTCAATTTCAATTCTACCACTATATTTTGCTTCAATTTTTGATTCGGCAGCAATGTTAGATGCTGTACCCCCAACGTGGAAAGTACGCAATGTTAACTGAGTTCCAGGTTCTCCAATTGATTGTGCAGCTATTACACCAACAGCCTCACCTCTTTGAACACTTTTTCCTGTTGAAAGACTTCTGCCATAACATTTAGCACAAATTCCTCTCACAGTTTCACAAGTTAATACTGATCTTACTTCTACTTCTTCAATTCCTGCAGCTTCAATTGCAACAGCAATTTCTTCGGTAATTTCTTTTCCTTCAAGAACAAGTAATTCACTAGTTTCAGGATGATAAATATCATTTAAAGAAGTTCTTCCTAAAATTCTATCAAATAAAGATTCAACAATTTCTTCATTTTTCTTTAATGCAGAAGCCGTTAACCCTCTTAAAGTTCCACAATCTTCAAATGTTACTACAACATCCTGAGATACGTCTACTAACCTTCTTGTTAAATAACCGGCATCGGCTGTTTTTAATGCAGTATCAGCTAAACCTTTACGAGCACCGTGGGTAGAAATAAAGTATTCAAGAATAGATAATCCTTCCTTAAAGTTAGAAAGAATTGGATTTTCAATAATTTCACCCCCTGTAGAAGCTCCAGATTTTCTTGGTTTCGCCATCAATCCCCTCATTCCTGATAACTGACGAATTTGCTCTTTAGAACCCCTTGCACCAGAATCGAACATCATATAGATTGAGTTAAATCCTTGGTTGTCGTTCTTTAACTTAGTCATTAAAGAGTGAGTAAGTTTAGAGTTTGTGTGTGTCCATATATCGATAATTTGGTTGTAACGCTCATTATTGGTAATTAAACCCATGTTATAATTAGCCATTACACCTTCCACCTCAGTTGCAGCTTCAGCTAATAATTTTTCTTTTTCTACTGGAATGATTACATCTCCAATATTAAAAGATAAACCACCTTTAAATGCCCAATAGAAACCTAATTCTTTAATTTCATCTAAGAAATCAGCAGCTCTTTTGAAATTTGTGATTTTTAAAACCTCACCAATAATATCTCTAAGAGCTCTTTTGGTTAAAAGGGTGTTTATGTAACCTAATTCTCTTGGAACAACCTTATTAAATAAAGTCTTTCCGGTAGATGTTTCAATTATTTTAACAACCTCTTTTCCGTTTTCAATAACAGTGGTTCTTAATTTAATACAAGTGTGTAATTCTATTACGCCCTCATTAAATGCAATGATTACTTCATCGGAAGAATAAAAAGTCATTCCTTCACCCTTCATTTTTCGGGTTTCATCAGACCTTCTTTCCTTAGTAATGTAGTATAATCCTAAAACCATATCTTGAGATGGTACAGTAATCGGTGCACCATTTGCAGGGTTCAGAATATTATGAGACGCTAACATTAACATTTGAGCCTCAAGAATTGCGGCACTTCCTAATGGTAAATGCACAGCCATTTGGTCACCATCAAAATCGGCGTTAAATGCGGTACAAACTAAAGGATGTAATTGAATAGCTTTTCCTTCAATTAATTTTGGTTGAAAAGCTTGAATACCCAACCTGTGAAGTGTTGGGGCTCTGTTTAAAAGAACAGGATGACCTTTTAATACATTTTCTAAAATATCCCAAACAACTGGCTCTTTTCTGTCAACAATTTTCTTTGCAGATTTTACAGTTTTTACAATTCCTCTTTCTATCATTTTTCTGATAATGAAAGGCTTGTATAGTTCTGCAGCCATACCCTTTGGTATTCCGCATTCGTGTAATTTTAGGTTCGGACCTACAACAATAACAGAACGTGCTGAGTAATCAACCCTTTTACCTAAAAGGTTTTGACGGAAACGACCTTGCTTACCTTTTAACGAATCTGATAAAGACTTTAATGCTCTATTTGATTCAGTCTTAACAGCGCTTGATTTTCTTGAATTATCAAAAAGAGAATCTACAGCTTCTTGAAGCATCCTTTTCTCATTTCTTAAAATAACCTCAGGAGCTTTAATTTCTAATAACCTTTTTAGTCGATTATTTCTAATAATAACTCTTCGGTAAAGATCATTTAAATCCGAAGTTGCAAACCTTCCACCATCTAATGGAACTAATGGTCTCAATTCAGGTGGAATAACGGGAACAACTTTAGTAATCATCCATTCAGGACGGTTTACTATATGTTTATTGGCAGATCTAAAAGATTCCACAACTTGAAGCCTTTTAAGAGCCTCATTTTTTCTTTGTTGTGAAGTTTCAGTATTTGCTTTATGTCTTAATTCGTAGGATAATTTATCTAAATCAAGTTTTTTAAGCAATTCATATAATGCTTCTGCACCCATTTTTGCAATGAACTTATTAGGATCACTGTCATCCATGTAATGATTTTCTTTTGGAAGAGCATCTACAATGTCTAAATATTCTTCTTCAGATAAAAACTCACCAACTGTTAATTCTTCACCGTCTGCTTTTCTAGCCTCTCCAGGATTTACCACAACATAGCGCTCGTAGTAAATAATAGTGTCTAACTTTTTAGATGGTAAACCTAAAAGGTATCCGATTTTATTAGGTAACGATTTAAAATACCAAATATGGGCTACAGGAACTACTAATCCAATGTGGCCCATTCTTTCTCTTCTTACCTTTTTTTCGGTTACCTCTACTCCACATCTATCACAGATAATTCCTTTGTATCTGATTCTTTTGTATTTACCGCAGTGGCATTCATAATCTTTAACAGGACCAAAAATTCTTTCACAGAATAAACCATCTCTTTCAGGTTTGTAGGTTCTGTAGTTGATTGTTTCCGGCTTTAAAACTTCACCTCTAGAATTCTCCAAAATTTGCTCTGGAGAAGCTAGAGAAATGATTATTTTGTTAAAGTCGCTATTAACTTGTTTTTCTTTACGTAGCGCCATGTTTATTGAAAGTTTAATTCAAGTAAAATTATTCTAATGTTATATTCAATCCTAAACCTCTCATTTCGTGCAATAACACGTTAAATGATTCTGGAATTCCTGGTTTAGGCATATTTTCTCCTTTTACGATTTTCTCATAAGTTTTTGCTCTTCCGATTACATCATCAGATTTAACTGTAAGAATTTCTTGAAGAATATTGGAAGCACCAAATGCTTCTAAAGCCCAAACCTCCATTTCACCAAATCTCTGACCTCCAAATTGAGCTTTACCTCCAAGTGGTTGTTGAGTAATTAATGAATAAGGTCCTATTGATCTTGCATGCATTTTGTCATCAACTAAATGATGTAATTTAAGCATGTAAATTATTCCGACAGTAGCAGGTTGATCAAACTTCTCGCCTGTTCCTCCATCATATAATTGAGTTCTACCCAATTTAGGAAGGTTGGCTTTTTCTATGTAACCTTCGATTTCAGCAAGGCTTGCACCATCAAAAATTGGAGTTGAGAATTTCAATCCTAATTTTAATCCTGCCCATCCTAAAATCGTTTCATAAATCTGACCAAGGTTCATCCTAGAAGGTACACCAAGCGGATTCAAAACAATATCAACTGGAGTTCCATCTTCCATAAATGGCATATCTTCCTGACGCACTATTTTGGCAACAATACCTTTGTTACCGTGACGTCCAGCCATTTTATCACCAACTTTTAATTTACGTTTTTTAGAAACATAAACTTTAGCCAATTGAACAATACCTGGAGGAAGTTCATCTCCGATTGATACAGCGAATTTTTTGCGTTTGTATTCACCAACGCCTTCACTCATTTTTATTTGGAAATTATGTAACAGCTTTTTAATCATGCTGTTTTTATCATCCTCAGTTGTCCAACTATCTGGATTAATGCTATCGTATTCTATTGCAGAAAGTAATTTTAGTGTAAACTTAGTTCCTTTCTTAATTATCTCTTCGTTGAAGTTATTAAATACACCTTGAGAAGTTTTACCATTTACAATGCTGTAAAGCTTTTCAACCAAAATAGATTTTAATTCAGATTTAACTTTAATAAATTCTACTTCAATTTCTTCTAAAAGTTCTTTCTCTTTTTCTTTTGCTTTTTTATCTTTTACCTTTCTAGCAAAAAGCTTTTTATTAATAACAACACCTTCAACAGATGGCGGTACTTTAAGAGAAGCATCTTTTACGTCACCTGCTTTATCACCAAATATTGCTCTCAAAAGTTTTTCTTCCGGTGTAGGATCTGTTTCACCTTTTGGAGTAATTTTTCCAATTAAAATATCACCTTCTTTTACTTCAGTTCCGATTCTAACCAAACCATTCTCATCAAGATTTTTGGTTGCCTCTTCACTAACATTTGGAATATCAGCAGTTAATTCTTCTAAACCTCGTTTTGTATCTCTTACTTCTAGAACATATTCTGCAATATGAACAGAGGTATAAATATCGTCTTTAACAACATTTTCTGAGATTACAATTGCATCTTCAAAGTTGAAACCTTTCCATGGCATAAATGCCACTTTTAAGTTTCTTCCTAAAGCAAGTTCCCCTCCTTGTGTGCCATAGCCTTCACTAAGTACGGTTCCCTTTTTAACTTTTTGGCCTTTTTTAATAATTGGCCTAAGATTGATAGAGGTACTTTGATTTGTTTTTGCAAATTTTATTAAGTCGTAAGAAATAATATTGGTATCAAAAGAAACCAATTCTTCTTCATCGGTTCTTTCATATTTTACAACAATTCTCTCAGAATCTACAGATTCAATAATTCCATCACCTTCAGCAGTGATTAAAACCCTAGAATCTCTAGCTACAGACTCCTCTAATCCTGTTCCAACAATTGGAGCTTCGGGATTTAATAATGGAACCGCCTGACGTTGCATGTTAGAACCCATTAAAGCTCTGTTAGCATCATCATGCTCTAAGAAAGGAATTAATGAAGCAGCTATAGAAGCGATTTGATTTGGTGCAACATCTATTAAATGAACCTCATTTGGTTCAACAACAGGAAAGTCCCCTTCAAACCTTGCCTTAACTTTACCTTTATCAAAAACACCTTTGTCAGATATTTTAGCATTGGCTTGGGCAATAATTTTTCCGTCTTCTTCCTCTGCACTTAAATAAATTACTTCATTTTTTAAGTTAACATTTCCATCTTCAACAGTTCTGTAAGGTGTTTCAATAAAACCTAATTTATTAACCTTAGCATAAACACATAAAGAAGAAATTAAACCAATATTTGGTCCTTCAGGAGTTTCAATAGTACAAAGTCGACCGTAATGTGTATAGTGGACATCACGAACTTCAAAACCAGCTCTTTCTCTAGATAAACCACCTGGCCCTAGGGCTGAAAGTCTTCTTTTGTGAGTAATCTCTGAAAGCGGATTTGTTTGATCCATGAACTGAGATAGCTGATTAGTTCCGAAAAACGAATTAATTACTGAAGATAAAGTCTTAGCGTTAATTAAATCTATAGGAGTAAAAACTTCGTTATCTCTAACGTTCATTCTTTCTCTTATCGTTCTAGCCATACGAGCTAAACCAACACCAAACTGAGAGTATAATTGTTCTCCTACAGTTCTAACCCTTCTGTTGCTCAAATGATCAATATCATCAACATCAGTTTTTGAATTGATTAATTGTATTAAATATTTTATGATAGAAATTATATCCTCTTTAGTTAGGATTTTTGTTTCCATGTCAATATTTAAATTCAGTTTTTTGTTGATTCTGTACCTACCAACTTCTCCTAAATCGTATCTTTTATCAGAAAAGAAAAGTTTATCGATTACACCTCTAGCTGTTTCTTCATCTGGTGGTTCTGCATTTCTAAGCACACGATAAATATGCTCAACTGCCTCAATTTCAGAATTGGACGGATCTTTTTGAAGTGTGTTATATATAATAGTATAATCTGCTGTATTTGTATCTTCTTTATGAAGTAAGATAGTTTTAACACCAGTATCCAAAATTAAATCAACATGGTCAGAATCAATAATAGTTTCCCTATCGATTATAACTTCATTTCTTTCAATAGAAACAACCTCGCCGGTATCTTCATCCACGAAGTCTTCAAACCAAGTTTTTAATACTCTTGCTGCAAGTCTTCTTCCTACAACTTTTTTGAGTTGAGATTTATTAACTTTAATCTCATCTGCAAGATTAAAAATCTCTAAGATATCTTTATCAGTGTCAAACCCAATTGCTCTTAACAAAGTGGTAACTGGTAATTTCTTTTTTCTGTCGATGTATGCGAACATAACAGAGTTAATATCCGTTGCAAACTCTATCCAACTTCCTTTAAAAGGAATAACCCTTGCAGAGTAAAGTTTTGTACCGTTTGCATGGAAGCTATGCCCAAAGAAAACACCAGGTGATCTATGTAATTGAGAAACAACTACTCTTTCTGCACCATTGATGATGAATGAACCTCTCGGAGTCATATATGGAATTGTACCCAAATACACATCTTGCACGATGGTTTCAAAATCCTCATGTTCAGGATCGGTACAATACAATTTTAATTTTGCTTTCAGAGGCACACTATAAGTCAAACCTCTTTCTATAGACTCTTGCATTGAATACCTTGGAGGGTCAACGAAATAATCTAAAAATTCCAGTACAAAATTGTTTCTAGCATCCGTTATCGGGAAATTTTCACTAAAAACTTTGTATAACCCTTCTTCGTCTCTAGATTGAGGCGGGGTATCAAGCTGGAAAAAGTCTTGAAATGATTGTAATTGAATATCCAAAAAATCTGGATATTTCAATAAATTTTGCGTTGTAGAGAAGTTAATTCTCTGATTTGTCAGTACTGACATAAAGGAGGAAATTTAATTAAACATTAACAGCTATAAACAACAAAGGGTTTAGACCCAAATAGGGTCTAAACCTTTAAAAAGATCGGTAGAGAGCGAAATTATTTAAGCTCAACTTCAGCTCCGGCCTCTTCAAATTGTTTTTTAAGAGCATCTGCTTCGTCTTTAGTAACACCTTCTTTAATAGCTTTTGGTGCATTATCAACGATTTCTTTTGCTTCTTTAAGACCCAAAGATGTAATTTCTTTTACAAGTTTTACAATTTGAAGTTTAGAGCCTCCAGCGCTTTTCAAGATAACATCGAATTCTGTTTGCTCTTCAGCTGCTCCGGCGCCATCGCCACCTGCAGCAGGACCTGCAACAGCAGCTGCAGCTGCAGCTGGTTCGATACCATATTCATCTTTTAAGATTTGAGCTAATTCGTTAACCTCTTTTACTGTTAAGTTTACTAATTGATCAGCAAACGATTTTAAATCTGCCATTTTATTGATTTTTAATTTTGATACTTTGTTAATAAATAATAATTCTAATTAATTTTCTGATCTTTCTTCCAAGGCTTTAATTAAGCCAGCAAGAGTGTTTTTACCTGATTGAAGCGCACCAAGAACATTTTTAGCAGGAGATTGCAATAATGCAATAATATCACCAACAAGTTCTTCTTTAGATTTGAGACTAGCTAAAGCATCAAGTTTATCTTCACCGATAAATATTGCTTCTTGTATGTAAGCACCCTTAAGAGCAGGTTTAGTTTCTTTCTTTCTAAAATCTTTAATCAATTTAGCAGGTGCATTACCTGTGTCGGATAACATCAAAGAGGTGTTACCTTTTAAAATATCATAAAGTTCTGAGAAATCTTTTTCTTCAACCTTCTCCATGGCCTTTTTAAGCAATGTGTTTTTTACAACTTGCAAAGAAATGTTTTGGTTAAAACACATTCTTCTCAATTTGTTGGATTTCTCAACGGTCATTTCTGAAACGTCAGTCAAATAAACAACATCACTGCCTCTTAGCTTTACAGCAAGGTCTTCAATTAATTGATTTTTTTCTAATTTGTTCATCTCAAATTAATTAAGTTTAGTTTCAACCTTTACCGAAGGACTCATAGAGCCCGACATATAAACACTTCTCACATAAGCGCCTTTCGAAGCGGTAGGCTTCAGTTTAACAATGGTTTGTAACAGCTCATTGGTATTTTCGAACAACTGATCGGCAGAAAAGGAAGCCTTACCGACAGATGCATTAATAATTCCGTATTTATCTACTTTAAAGTCGATTTTACCCGCTTTAACATCATTAACGGCTTTGGCTACGTCCATAGTAACGGTGCCTGTTTTTGGGTTAGGCATTAAACCTCTAGGACCTAAAATTCTACCTAAAGCACCTACTTTTCCCATAGCAGCTGGAACTGTGATGATAACATCAACATCTGTCCAACCATCTTTTATTTTCTGGATGTATTCATCTAAACCGACAAAGTCAGCTCCTGCTTGTTTTGCTTCTTCCTCTTTATCAGGAGTACAAAGAACCAAAACTCTAACAGTTTTACCTGTACCGTGCGGTAAAGTAACAGACCCTCTAACCATTTGATTAGCTTTTCTTGGATCTACACCTAATCTTATGCTTAAATCTACTGAAGAATCAAATTTGGTAGTACAAATCTTCTTTACCATTTCGCATGATTCCTTCAAATTATATGATTGTGACAAATCAAATTTAGCCACAACTTCTTTTCTTTTTTTAGTCAATTTCATAGTGGATAAATATTATTGTTCAACTCTTATTCCCATGCTTCTTGCCGTACCGGCAACCATTTTCATGGCAGATTCAATAGTTAAACTATTAAAATCAGGCATTTTATCTTCAGCGATAGCTCTAACTTGTTCCTTAGTAAGTTTACCAACTTTTAATCTATTTGGTTCAGCTGAACCAGATTTAAGTTTTAAAGCTTCCTTAATTTGAATAGGAACTGGAGTGTTTTTGATAATAAAATCAAAAGATTTATCAGCATAAACTGTAATGATTGCAGGAACCAATTTACCTTGTTTATCTTGGGTTCTTGCATTAAATTGCTTGCAGAACTCCATAATATTTACACCCTTTGCTCCTAAAGCAGGGCCTACAGGAGGCGATGGGTTAGCTGCCCCACCTTTAACTTGCAACTTAATAAGTGCAACAATTTCTTTTGCCATTTTTGTTTTTTTAGTTCGAACGTCATACCCAAAAGAGCACAACTCCTAGTTGTTTATTAATAAATTATTCTTTTTCTACTTGCATGTAGCTTAATTCTAATGGTGTTTTTCTTCCAAATATCTTCACCATAACTTTAAGCTTTTTCTTTTCTTCGTTAATTTCTTCAATTACACCTGAAAAACTATTAAAAGGTCCATCAATTACTTTAACAGCCTCTCCAACAATAAATGGAATGTTTAATTCCTCGTCAGTTTCAGCTAATTCATCAACTTTTCCTAATATTCTTTTAACTTCAGCAGGTCTAAGCGGCATTGGATCTCCTCCTTTTGATGCCCCTAAAAACCCAATAACATTAGGTAAACCTTTTATTATGTGAGGTATTTCTCCTACCAAATTAGCTTCAACAAGAACATAACCTGGAAAAAAGTTCCTTTCTTTAGATACTTTTTTACCATTTCTAATTTGGTAAACTTTCTCTGTAGGGATAAGAACCTGAGAAACAAACTCTTGTAAATTTAAGTGCTCAATTTCAGACTCAAGAAATTCTTTTACCTTTCTCTCTTTTCCGCTAATAGCGCGAACTACATACCACTTTCTTGAATTTTCTTGTAATTCTGAGCTCATCAAACTTTAATTAAAAATGTTATTATAAATAACTTTCATTACGTTACCGAAAGCAGAATCCATCAAATAAATTACTAAAGAAATAATTGCGGCTGCAATTAATACAACAATTGCACTACTTTGTAATTCAGACCAAGTTGGCCATGAAGTTTTGTTCTTTAATTCATCTACTGAATCTTCTATGTATGATTTTATTCCTGCCATTTTCTATTTATTGCACGGGTGGTAGGAATCGAACCCACAGCCTACGGTTTTGGAGACCGTCGCTCTACCAATTGAGCTACACCCGTAAAACATAAAAAGGCATCCTCCCTAAAGGAGGATACCAATTTGTATTTTACTTGTTTATTTAAAGGATAATTTCAGTAACTTGTCCCGCACCTACAGTTCTACCACCTTCTCTAATCGCAAATTTTAAACCTTTGTTTATCGCAACTGGAGCAATTAATCTAACCGTAATAGTCAAGTTATCACCTGGCATTACCATTTCTCTTTCTTCACCTAACAAAATCTCACCTGTAACATCAGTGGTTCTTAAGTAAAACTGTGGTCTATATTTATCATGAAATGGTGTGTGACGACCACCTTCTTCTTTTTTCAAAATATAAACTTCAGCTCTGAATTCTGTATGAGGGGTAACTGAGCCTGGTTTGGCTATAACCATACCTCTTCTAATATCAGACTTCTCAATACCTCTTAATAACAAACCAACATTGTCACCAGCTTCGCCTCTGTCAAGAATTTTTCTAAACATTTCAACACCAGTAACAACTGATTTCATTTTTTCAACACCGAAACCAATAATATCTACTTCCTCTCCAGAATTGATAACACCTGCTTCAATTCTTCCTGTAGCAACTGTTCCTCTACCTGTGATAGAAAATACATCTTCAACCGGCATCAAGAAGTCTTTATCTACTTCTCTTTTTGGTATTGGAATATACTCATCAACAGCAGTCATCAATTCCATAATTTTTTCAGTCCATTTAGGCTCTAAATTCAAACCACCTAATGCTGAACCTTGAATAATTGGAACGTTATCACCATCGTAATCATAGAAAGAAAGTAATTCTCTTATTTCCATTTCTACTAATTCCAAAAGTTCTTCATCGTCAACTAGGTCAACTTTATTCATGAAAACAACTAATCTTGGAACACCAACCTGACGAGCTAACAAAATATGCTCTCTAGTTTGAGGCATTGGACCATCAGTGGCGGCACAAACAAGTATAGCGCCATCCATTTGAGCAGCTCCAGTAACCATGTTTTTTACATAATCAGCGTGACCTGGACAATCTACGTGAGCGTAGTGCCTATTTGCTGTTTGGTATTCAACATGAGAAGTATTAATAGTAATACCCCTTTCTTTCTCTTCAGGAGCATTATCAATTGAGTCGAATGAACGTAATTCAGACAAACCAGCATTAGCCAAAACAGTTGTAATAGCAGCTGTTAAGGTAGTTTTTCCATGATCAACATGTCCAATAGTTCCAATATTTACGTGAGGTTTGGAACGATCAAAATTTTCTTTAGCCATAACTATAGATTTAAGAAGTAATATAAAAGGTTAAACAATACATTTTTATATAGAGCCAATGACGGGATTTGAACCCGTGACCTCTTCCTTACCAAGGAAGTGCTCTACCACTGAGCTACATCGGCTTTTAAAATTACATTACCCAAAAAGGTTAACTTTTTGAGCGGGAGACGAGACTCGAACCCGCGACCCTCAGCTTGGAAGGCTGATGCTCTACCAACTGAGCTACTCCCGCAATTTTAAAAACTGTGGCGGCTCAACGCCATTTTTTTTGCTAACATTTCAGTTAGCTTATTTTTCCACAATATTCATTAGTGGGGAGAGCAGGATTCGAACCTACGAAGGCGTAGCCAACAGATTTACAGTCTGTCCTCGTTAGCCGCTTGAGTATCTCCCCAATTATCAAAGAACTTATTTGAGCTAGTGGAGGGATTCGAACCCCCGACCCGCTGATTACAAATCAGCTGCTCTGGCCAACTGAGCTACACCAGCAAATACTCAACACTTTCCTCTCCGAAAAAAGGATTGCAAATGTAAATAACTAAAGCTGACTTTTACAAACAAAATCAGCTTTTTTTTTAATGTATTTTAAACTGGAGTAAAATGGAATAAAACTTTAAGCAATTTTTTGCTTCTCTTTATGCTTTTTGACTTGTCGTCTTAAAGCTTCAACTGCACTATCAGTAGACTCTTCGAATGATTTTGATTGTTTTTTAGCAAACAAATTTGTGCCCGGAATATTTAAACGAATCTCTGCAATTTTATTTTCATTATTAGATGCTTTATCCAACCTTAAAAAAACTTCCCCATCAATAAATTTATCAAAAAAATGATCTAATTTGTCTACTTTTTCTTGAACAAAGTCAACTAATTTCTGGTCTGCATCAAAATGGATTGAATGAATCTTTAATTTCATAAATGTACTTTTTATGCTCTTGGATGAGCTTGTTTATAAATATTTTTTAATTTTTCAAATGTGTTATGGGTATAAATTTCTGTTGCATTTAAGTTAACGTGACCAAGTAATTCTTTTACAGAATTTAAATCTGCACCATTATTTAGCATATGAGTAGCAAAGGTGTGCCTTAACACATGAGGGCTTTTTTTATTTTGAGTAGTAATTTGATTTAAACTTTTATTCACGATGTTATATACGAGTTTTGGATACAACTGGTTTCCTTTACTTGTTAAAAATAAAAATTTATCTGAAGTACTTGGCTTTTCTTCCCTCCAATTATTTATAAAAATTGTTATTTCTTTAATTAAGGAAGGGTGCATTGGAATAATTCTTTCCTTATTTCTCTTACCTAAAACCTTTAAGGTTTGATTGTAAAAATCTAAGTCTGAAACTTTTAGATTAATTAATTCGGCAGACCTTATGCCTGAATAATAAAATAAACTGATAATATTCTTATTTCTAAAACCCTCAAAATTATTTTCAAATGGAATCTCATCCAATAAAAAATTAATTTTTTCTTCAGTTATAAATGAAGGTAAACTTTTTTTGATTTTTGGGCCAGATATTTTTGTTAATGGGTTTGTTTCGATTTCACCCTCTTTTATTAGATATTTATAATATCCTTTTAAAGTAGAAATTTTTCTATTAACAGATTTTCCCGTCAAACCGGATTCTACCAACTTAACAATAAAACTTCTTATAATTTGATAATTTGCATCAACAGGCGAAACTTCAAATTGGGTGTTTAAAAAATCAAAATATTGATTTAAATCGGTTAAGTAAGACTTTATTGTATGTTGAGAATATCTTTTTTCGTTTGTTAAATAAGATACGTAGTTTTTTAAAAGCACTTAGTAAAAATAAAAAAAGCGGCATAATGCCGCTTTTTTTTGTGATAAATATTATTATCCGAGTTTCTCTTGCATCAAATTTCTATAGATAGCACGCAATTTAGTTTGACGATTAAGGATAGAAGGTTTTGTAAACTTCTGTCTTTCTCTCAATTCTTTTAATGTACCGGTGCGCTCAAATTTCTTTTTAAATTTTTTGATTGCTCTTTCTATATTTTCACCTTCTTTTACTGGTATTTTTAACATGCTTATCTTTTTAAGGAGTGCAAATGTAATTGATATTTATAAAATGCAAAAGATTTATTTCAAAATCTCTCTTGAAATTACAAGTTTTTGAATTTCTGAAGTACCTTCACCTATTGTGCATAACTTAGAATCTCTGTAAAACTTTTCAACTGGATAATCTTTGGTGTAACCATATCCTCCAAAAATCTGAACTGCTTCAACAGAGTTTCTTACTGCAACCTCTGATGCAAAATACTTTGCAAAAGCCGATTTTTTGGTAACCTTCTCTCCTCTGTTTTTTAAATCTGCGGCTTGAAATGTTAACAACTCAGCGGCTTCGTATTCTGTTGCCATATCGGCTAGCTTAAATGCAATACCTTGAAAATTTGCAATAGGTTGGCCAAATTGTTCTCTTTCTTTAGCGTACTTTATAGATGCTTTTAAAGCTCCTTTTGCTATGCCTAATGAAAGTGCTGCAATAGAAATTCTTCCTCCATCTAAAATTTTCATAGCTTGTATAAATCCATCTCCTTCATTTCCAAGCATCATACTTTTATGAACTCTACAATCTTCGAAAATAACTTCTGCAGTTTCAGAAGCCCTCATGCCTAATTTATTTTCTTTTTTACCAGCTTTTAAACCGGGATTGTTTCTATCTATAATAAATGTTGACATACCATGAGAGTCTAAAAGCTCTCCTGTTCTTACAATTGCTACAACAACGTCAGAGCTTTTGCCATGAGTTATCCAGCATTTTGCACCATTAAGCACATAATAATCACCATCTTTTGTGGCAGTTACTTTCATTCTCATAGCATCTGAACCTGTATTGGGCTCTGTTAATGCCCATGCACCCAATAATTCAGCAGAAGCAAGTTTAGGAAGGTATTTTCTTTTTTGCTCTTCATTTCCAAATTGCAAAATATGTCCTGTACATAAAGAATTGTGAGCTGCAACTGATAAACCAATTGAGCCACAGATGCTTCCAATCTCAGTTAATGCGGTAACATATTCTAAGTATCCAAAACCTGAGCCTCCGTAATCAGTAGGTACCAAAACCCCCATTAATCCCAGTTCGCCAAGTTTCTTTAATACATCAATAGGGAGTTCTTGGCTTTCATCCCATTCCATCATTTTTGGCCTTATTTCTTTATCGCCAAACTTGTGGATCATATCAGCAATTAAATGCTGATTTTCATTTAATTCAAAATTCATGTGGTTGCGTCTTTAAAAGTCCGCAATATTAGCGATTTTAGGAGAATAAATTTTTAGTTTTTTTTCACCTTCGAGAAAACTTAATTTAACAAGAAACGAAAAGCCGGCAACATGAGCTCCAAGTTTATTCACAATTTGAGCGGCGGCCTCAGCCGTTCCTCCTGTAGCCAGTAAATCATCATGAATTAAAACGTTATGATTTGTTTTTATTGAGTCTTCATGAACTTCAATCGTAGCGGTTCCATATTCTAAATCGTATTCTTGTTTTATAGTTTTCCATGGAAGTTTACCCTCTTTTCTAATCAAAACAAAAGGAACGTTTAACAATTGAGCCATTAGTGGTCCAAATAAAAAGCCTCTACTCTCAATACCTGCTACAGCATGTATTTGTTGATTTTCGAAAGGTTTTATCATTTCCAAAGCGAGTTCTTTGCAAAAAATAGGGTGCTCTAAAACAGGTGTAATATCTTTAAATAAAATTCCTTTTTTGGGAAAGTCAGGAACATCTCTTATTATTTCTTTTAGTTTTTCTGAAATAGATTTCATTATGGTTTGTATAAATAAAATTTAAATTTTGATTTATGTTTAGGATTTAGCAAAGGATCTTCTATAATCTCATTCAATGATATTTTGGGATTTTCATTTTTTAAATCGAAAATTATTTTTACATCAATGTATTCAAAATAAGGATGCCTAAGTAAAGTTTTAAATGAAACTGTATCGAGATTTATGAGTAAAATCTTATTCGTATCTACTTTGATTTGGTTTTTATAAGGGGAGAAATCAAAATCATTTAAACCGTGTACCTCATTTAATTGTGAATAATCACAAAACCCATGAAGTAACTCTCTATATTTTAATATTCTGCTTGCATAGGCTTTTCCTATTCCTGGAATCTTTTCTAAATCATCTTGATTAGCAGTATTTATTTCAAATTGAAAATCAAGTATCTTTTTTGGGAATATAAATTTTTTAGCATTTTTATTTACAAAGTTCGTATCAATACCATAAATAGATTTTAAATCAGAAATGGAGGAAATTACTCCCCCACTTTGACAGTACTTCGTTACATTTTGGGCGACAAAAGATGAAAATCCAAATAAAACAAGCGAATCATAATTTACTTGGGAAAAATTTAAATTAAAATTAGGAGAAGTAATTATATTTCTCTCTTTGTAAACCGCTTCTTTCTGTTCAGTAATATTTGTTTTGTTTTCAGAAAATATTTGATTTTTAGATTTAGGTTCTGAATCATCAAAAATTAAAAACTTCTTATAAATATTAAATATTGAGTCATTTAAACCATACACTTTTCTAAAATCTGAATTAGATTTAAAAGCCCCACCAGATTGCCTATATTTAATTAAGTTTTCGGATGCTCTAACTGGAAAGCCCATTGAATCTAATTGAGACTTTGTAACCTTATTTGGATTGAATTTAAAAAAAGCTATTTGCGGAGAAAGTTCTTTTTTTGCTTTCTCTGAGATTTGTTTAAAGTTTTCTATTTCCTCAATTGAAAACTCTATTGATTTTTTTTTTAGTCTAGGCAGAACAAACTCAGAGCCAATTAATACCAATATAAAAATTAACACTAAAAGGGCATAGCCTTTTTTTTCTCTTTTAGTTAGATAAAGTGCTTTATAGAAATGCCTAAGCATTTGAACATTATTTAAATTTTTTGATTTCGCCAGATTTTACTCGTTCCATGTAACTTTTTAAGTCGGAGGCAACTTCCTTATATAGAAAATACAACCCGAAAATATTTGGAAAGGCCATACCTAAAATCATCATATCGCTAAAATCTAAAACAGCTCCCAAACTCGATGCACTTCCTATTACAATAAAACCTAGAAAAATAACTTTATATGAAATTTCTGATTTTCTAGAAATACCAAAAAGAAATGTCCAAGATTTTAATCCATAATAAGACCAAGAAATCATAGTAGAAAAAGCAAATAATAAAATAGCAATAATTAATACAAACTTAAACCAAGGGAAAACCGTACTAAAGGCTGCACTTGTTAATTCAGCACCTGTTAAACCAGATGAACCATCAGCAAATCCTGTAAAGATTAAAACTAAGGCAGTCATCGTGCAAACTACTACTGTATCAATAAATGGTTCTAAAAGTGCTACTATTCCCTCACTTACAGGTTCATTTGTTTTTGATGCTGAATGCGCAATAGATGCCGAACCTACGCCTGCTTCATTTGAAAATGCAGCTCTTTGAAAACCTACAATTAAAACACCTATTAAGCCACCTTTCATAGCACTTGGAGCAAAAGCACCTTCAAATATTTGGGTGAAGGCAATACCTATATTACCAATATTTGATAAAATTATTATAACGGCAAAGGTTACATACAACCCAACCATAATTGGAACAATTTTATCGGTAACTTTTGCGATACTTTTAATTCCTCCAATAATAACTACACCCACAAATACTGCTAAAACTAACCCAAATAAAGCTCCGTAATCTGCCATAAATTTGAACTCACTGGCAATTTGAGCAAAAGCTTGGTTTGCTTGAAACATGTTTCCGCCTCCAAAAGATCCGCCAATACATAAAATTGCAAAAGTGACTGCAAGAACCTTCCCAAGTGTCTTTTTACCTCTTAGCTCAAGGGCTTTACTTAAATAATACATGGGGCCACCGTAGACTCTTCCATTCTCATCTATATGGCGGTATTTTACTCCCAAAGTGCATTCTACAAATTTTGAAGACATTCCTAAAATACCTGCTAAAATCATCCAGAATGTAGCACCAGGACCTCCCAATGTAATTGCTACTGCCACTCCTGCAATATTCCCCAAGCCAACTGTTGCAGATAGGGCTGTTGCAAGGGCTTGAAAATGCGAAACTTCACCTTTATCATCTGGGTTACTATATTTTCCTGCTACTAAATCAATTGCATGTCGAAATCCTCTAAAATTAATAAACCGCATTCTTATTGTAAAGAATACAGCACCAAAAATTAGCCAAATAACAACAATTGGAATGTTCTTTTTGATAGGGTTTCCCTTTGCATCTATAATTGGACGTCTTTTATCAAAATTGACTTCAGCAATAAAATGTGATCTAACGTCAATAGCCAAATCAGGGTCAGATGGATCATAAACTTTGTCGCCAGATTTATTTAATAAATTAATCGTGCCATCATCTGGAGAAACAATTTTCACAATTCCTAAATTGGTTTCAGCTTCTCCAATAATATCTCCTCTTCTTACAGCGTCTCCATTTTTAACCAACCAAGACTTTACAGTAATTACTTGAACATTTTCATTTTCCCATCCTGGAGCTCTAACGATAGCGTTTTCAGAATATACTACAGGATCATAAATTCCAATTGCCTCAAATGGATCCCAGAAAAGAACCACAGAAAGTGCGTTTACAACAGGCTGAAATGATTCATCAATTTTTTGACTAAAGGTCTTTTCTTTTTCTTGAGCATTAGTGGTTAAGGTTAATGCAACCAATAATATTGAAACAAGTAAGTATCTTATTATTCTCAAAGCTTATTTTTTTGGCGTGTGCCTCAAAAATAGCCAAGTTTTTTTCTTAAGAAAAGGTTAGCTTTTAATTAACCCATTTTTTGAATCAATTAAAGCATTATTTAATGAAAGTGGGTTAAAGCTTATTGTTGATTTTGTTTTTTTCAAATTGAAGCCTGTAATTGCAGGTCGTTTGCCTTTTTCTTTTAATTCTGAAGATTGAATTGGTTTAATAAGACCTTTATTAAACTCAAAGATTTCTGCAATTTTTAATGCCAATTGGTAAACGGAAGTTTCTTCTTCACCTGATAAATGAAAGATTCCGATTTTTTTTGAATATAACAACTCTTCAATTCCTTTTGCTAAATCTTTAATATAAGTAGGTTTTCGGTATTGGTCTGAAACAACATTAATTTTATTATTTGCTTTTAAAGCAGAATGCACCCAAGTTAGAATATTGTTTCTAGATAAGTTTTCGCCGAAGCCATAAACTAATATAGTTCTGATAATTTGATGGTTAACAAAGTCTTTTTGAATAATTTTTTCAGCTTCTTGCTTTGATTTACCATATGTATTTACAGGATTTGTTTCGTTTGTTTCGGAGTAATTTAAGCTTAAACCCTCAAAAACAAAGTCTGTTGAGAGTTGCACAAACTTTGAATTTGGGTTCAAATATTTTATTAGGTTTTGAACGCCAATAATATTAACTAGATTGCATTTTTCAGGATATTCTTCACAAATATCAACATGAG
>Ga0222664_1000332_pt1 | contig 31342 bp, 21 predicted proteins | sample AntAcemetagen604_FD_181147 | JGI IMG/M metagenome (GOLD analysis project Ga0222664, IMG submission 181147) | Saline water microbial communities from Ace Lake, Antarctica - #604 | ecosystem: Environmental > Aquatic > Non-marine Saline and Alkaline > Saline | place: Antarctica: Ace Lake... | reverse complement strand
ATGGAAACATAAGGGTAGAAAACTTACTGTTACCAAGTAGAACAAACCTAACAGGTCGTTTTATAGCCGATACCATTTGGTCAGGGGAGAAGAAGGTAAGATGGAATTGGAGTTCATGTTTGATGCAGCCACAAGTAATTGCGCCACCTGCAGCAGTAATAGCGCAGAAAGCAAGTACAGAGGCAGAAGACATCCTACCAATCACTACAGAAGTAAAAGTAGGAGCAACAAGCTTGCAGTTGTCACCAAACCCATCAAGAGGCAACTTCATGTTGAACTTAAGCACAACAGAAGTAAGCACCAACAGATTGGAGATTACGATAACCGGACAAGATGGAAGTGTAGTGATGCGAAAAGTTTACAACACGTTTAATGGCAATTACCAAGAAGAGATAGACATGAGTGGATTGTCCAATGGTGTTTACTTCATCAACGTATTATCAGGCGAAACATTAATACACGAAAAGCTAATTTTAACAAGATAAAAACCACCAATACCCTTTTACAAAACGAGAGCCGCTTCATTAATTTGAAGTGGCTTTTTTGTGTTTTATAGTTAAGTTAGTTTACTAAAGAATTGTTTTAGAGGGAGATGTTTTCTAAATAATAAAAATCGCCTTCACTTATATTAAGCGAAGGCGACCTAAAGTGGTGGAGCATAACGGAGTCGAACCGTTGACCTCTACACTGCCAGTGTAGCGCTCTAGCCAGCTGAGCTAATGCCCCAAATGGTATATACAAAAGGCATTTAACTATTTTTAGTTAGCGCTCTATCCCGATAGCTATCGGGAAGCTGAGCATATGCCCCAATTTGAGAGGCACAAAAATATCATTTTTTTAATCCTACAAAAGTCCTGCGGTTGTTTCCTCTAAATTTGTTTTGTGAAATGTTTTCAATTGGTAATGTTTTGTTGTTTTTTTAATTTTCTAGCCCAAGCCCAAATTGGCAAATCTATTGGATTAATTGAGGCCGATTATAGAGGGGGAAAGTCAGAATTCAAACAAATGTTAATGCATGAAATGGTTTACCCACCGCAGGAATTAAAAAATGGAATTCCTGCAAAAGTTGGTTTTGAGGTTTTTGTGCATGAGGATTATAGTATTGATATTGGAAGACCTTTATTTACGGCATCAAAAGCATTTAACAAAGAAGCATTAAGACTCATAAAAATGACTAAGTTTTCCCCTGCGGCACAAGATGGCTATCCTATGGAGTCTGTAAAACAGGTTATTGTTAAGTTTAATCCAAGAAAATATGAAAAAATAGTAGAGGAGCGGGGATATGAAATTCCAAAAAACTTCCCACTTCAAGATTCTTCATTGGTAGTTTATAAAATTAGTGAAGTAAGTAGATCACCACAACCAATTTTACCAGAAAAATCTAATTCTTTAAATGATTTTATTTACTCAAACCTAGTTTATCCGCCTCATGCTGTAAAAATGAATATGACTGGTAAAGCCGAGTTGAGCTTTATTGTTGAGGCTTCAGGAGAAATCTCAAATGTTTATCCAACCCATTATATAGGTGGCGGTTGTTATGAAGAGGCAAGGCGTGTTTTGGGTAAAGTAAAATGGCAACCTGCAATAAAAAATGGAAAACCTGTGAGGTGCCAAATTTCTCATTCAGTTTATTTCAACTTGTCTAACAAATCACAAAAAGGCCGAGACCCAATAGCTGAGTAATGTTGTTGAGCAAAATAAGAAAAACCCTTGAAGATTGCATTACAGAAGAATTAACAAATGCGACAAAAATTGAGCAAATAAGTCATGTCTCAGGTGGCTCAATTAACCGAACTTATCAACTTAAAACAAACAATGGAAACTTCTTTTTAAAACAAAATAGTGCTATTCAGTTTCCTAAAATGTTTGAGGCAGAAGCCTTTGGATTAACAATTTTATCAAAAAACACACTTTTTAAAATTCCTAAAATAATAGGAGAAATTTCTTCTGAAGGCGTTGCTTTTCTAATTCTTGAATTCCTCGAAAATGAAAAACTACAAAATAATTTTTGGGCAAATTTTGGTTTTAAACTTGCTCAAATGCATCGGCAAACAATAGGCTTTTATGGTTTAGAGCGAAATAATTACATTGGCTCAATTCCTCAAAGTAACTTGAAAAAAGATACTTGGAGTTTGTTTTTTGCAGAAGAACGATTAACACCTCTTGTGAAAATTGCATTTGATAAAAAGCTTCTTTCAGAAAGTGATATTTCTAATTTTGATATTTTTCTGAATAAGATTGATGAAATTTTCCCAAAAGAAAACTCGTCACTTTTACATGGTGATTTGTGGAGTGGAAATTTTTTGTGTCATCAGAATCAACCAGTTTTAATTGACCCAGCTATTTATTATGGCCACCGTGAAATGGATTTGGCCATGACAAGACTTTTTGGGGGATTTAATCCAAAGTTTTATGCTGCCTACCAAGAGGAGTTTCCGCTTGAAAACGATTGGCAAAATAGGGTTGATGTTTGTAATTTATATCCTAATCTGGTTCACTTAATATTATTCGGAAAATCTTATTATTCCTCAATAAAGCAAATGTTAAACAGGTTTTAGCTGGTTATTTCTTAATGGTGAAATCTAAGGGAGCATCCCAACCTTTTAACCTTACAACAACACCTTGTGTACCTACTTCTTTTAAAAGTGGAGCAATATCGATATAAACTTTTTCATTAACCATTGCCTCACAATTATCTTGATCATCTAAATTCAAACTAATGCTAGCTTTTGGCGGCATCGATTTCATCAACATCCCATTCCAATTAGCACTAAAGTTTGCACCACCGCAGCCACCACTATAGGTTAAGCTTACTATTATCTGAGTTTGATAAGTACTTACATTATTGATGGTGTAAGGGTCATCTTTAAGTTCTGCATAATCTCCAACCGATTTTTTACTTAAAAGCAACAACCTAGGTTCTTCAGCTAAATGTGCCGGACCGCCCTGCATGCCGTCTTCATCATTTGCCATGCTTTCTGCTTTTTTTGCTGGAAGTCCTTCTTTTTCTTCAGCAGGAGCAAAAACTTCTTTGGGCATATTTTCCTCTTGTGCAACAACTTTTTCGGTTTCATTAACCTGTTCAGATAAATCCTTTTTGGCCTTGCACGCTGTAAAAGCAATAAGTATGGCTCCTAGTAAAATTATTTTTTTCATCTATTTTTTATTGAATAATGATAAATTTTTCTCTTTGAATTCCTTTACTAGAATATGCCTCAGCAATATAAGTACCAGGTTTTAATTGAATAGAAAAGGTGTTGTTTTGAACTTGATTTTTTTCAGAAACAAGTTGCCCTAAATGGTTGAATATTTTTAGAGAAATGTCTTTTTCTGTTATTTCGAATTGAATTTCATTTACGGCTGGATTCGGGTAAATTTTAAATATATTCCTTTCTAAAATTTTAGTTTCAACTGATGCAGGTAATGCAAGGCAAGGTCTTCTAGTGCCATTCAGCCGTAGGTTTTCTGTTGAGTCTGTCGCGGCAGGGTCTAACCATAAATCTAACCTTTTGTCAACGGCAGTCCCAATTCTGTCCCAATGCATAAACATTCTTCCATAATAATCTGTGGCAGAGCTTGGATTTCCACAGATAGATGCCCCACCTGTAAGTGTTCCTATTACCAAACCTTCTCGGTTAAAAATTGCAGAACCAGATGAGCCGCCTTCAGTAACGCCAAATCCATTAGAAGTTTCTAGCCAATTTACTATAAAGTGGCTATTTTGCTTTACACCTCCCCAACTATCAGTAACTACTCCCCCAAAGGTTGAAATCTTTTTAATATCTCCATCAGGGTGATGAATGCTAACCCCACCGTCAATCGGAATTTTAGAGGAAGCGTCAAAACCATTGTAATAAACATCATAATTTTTTGGTATCGTATCGTTAAGCTCCATGAGTAAAAAGTCAGAATCTGTAGAACCGCCAGAATTACTTTGAGCAAGTCTTGAGCAGCCAGTTAAAGTTTTAAAACTTACAGCCAATTCACTTACAGGGTTATTACAACCTGCACCTTGATAATTAAAATAAAATACAAATTGTCCAAAATCTGAGGAGCTTGAGTTCTCAGCACAATGGTCTGCAGATAGAATATAAGCCTTGCAATTTCCATCCGAATTATTCATTAGGGTACCTGTACACCAAAAAAAGCTTCCTCCATCTTTTACAGAAATTTTAACAGTGGCATCTCTTTGGTTTCCCCATCCATCGCCTTCACTACAATTTACATTCACTTGGCAGGCATCTGCATCACCAAAATCTCTTGATGATTTTGAAAAATCTTCAACACCTCTATAGAAGTATCCTAGTTCATTAATGGTTGCTTTAAACTTTGTATCTGAAATTCCTGAAAACTCAAGTACAACTTTTTCACCCAAAACATATGGTAAGGCAAAAGTTCCGCCATCTTCGTTATGGTTTAAATTGTAAGGACCTTGCACCAATTCCATTTTTGAGTTGTAAACCTTTAACTCTTGACCTACTTCTAATTCAAACTCTTTAAAATAAACGCCAATTGCTTTAGCTGTTGGAATTGAAATAATTTCTCGCAACAAATAATGGTTGCCAACTTCTAATAATTCTTTTTTAGCAAGAACTTCATGATAAGGGATAGAAATACCAATGCGGTAACGAAATGGATTTAGACTGTCCTCTAAGCTAATTTTTTCTAAATCTGGCGCTGTTAGAATGGTTTCTTCTAAAACTTCATTTACAAGCAATGGGTTGTAATTGCCCTGTGCTTGAATGTTAAAAGTAAAAAAGAAAAACAGAAATATGGATGTAAGAGTCGTTTTCAAAAATATCATGAACTTAATTTCTTAATTCAAAGATATGGATTGTACTATTCTTAAATTTCTGAACCCCTATATTTGACAAAATTTTTTCTATGTCAACAAAAATTAATTCCGATAAAGCTCCTAAACCAGTTGGATTGTATCCACATGCAAGAAAAGTTGGAAATTTATTATTCCTTTCGGGTGTTGGCCCAAGAACAGCAGGTTCAGATGCAAACGATAGCGGTGTACCCGGATTAAAATTAGACCACAATGGCAATTTTATCGAGTTTGATTTTGAAGCGCAATGTAGGTCTGTTTTTGATAATGTTAATGCAGTTTTAGAGGCATCTGGAGCAAAATGGGAAAATTTAGTTGATGTAACAGTTTTTTTGGTGAACATGAAACGAGACTTTCAAGTTTACAATAAAGTTTATGCAGAATACTTTAAAGACAATCAGCCATGCCGAACTACGGTAGAAATTAATTCTTTGCCAACTCCCATAGCAATTGAGTTAAAGTGTATTGCTGCTTTAGATAATTAACTTGCTTGTATGCCTGAGGTTTCGCTTGATTATTTTGAAACATTAAAAATTTTATTGGAGGAGGAGCACTCTAAAAGGCAAAGAGATTTTATTATCGATTTTATTGGGGGTGATGAATATAAACTAGCTGCTCTAGTAAAACATTTTTTAGGAAATGATAATAGGCTTGCTCAAAGAGCGGCTTGGCCTTTTGGGGAAATAGCTAGAATAGACTCAAAATTGATTGAGCCCTATTTGAAACAAGCGATTGAGAAAATAAATAACACCAAAGTTCACGATGCCATTATAAGAAATACCATTAGAACTTTGGCCGAAATGCAAATTCCACAAAGTATTGAAGGTGAGGCATTAGACTTGTGCTTTCAACAACTCGAAAATCCAAATGCGGCTATTGCAATAAAGATTTTTTCAATGTCGGCTATTTTTATTTTGTCATCAAAATACCCTGAAATACAACCTGAACTAAAATTATTAATTGAAATCCAGTTACCAAATGGGTCTGCAGGATTTAAAAATAGGGGACAAAGAATTCTAAATAAACTCAATCAAAAACCGAAAGCTAAAAGAGGTTAAACGGCTCTAAAATCGAGCATTTTTTTACCCAATACTTCGTTACATTTGCAGCCTTTAAAAATTTTGGAATGCCCAAAAAATATCCTGAATATCAGCAACTAAATCTTCCTCAAATTACTGAGGAAATTCTAAATAATTGGAAACAAGAAAATACCTTTCAAGAGAGTATTAATATCCGAAAAGAAAATGAGCCCTTTGTTTTTTATGAAGGACCACCATCTGCCAATGGCATGCCTGGTATCCATCACATGATGGCTCGAACCATAAAAGATATTTTTTGTAGGTACAAAACCCAAAAAGGGTATTTGGTAAACCGAAAAGCTGGTTGGGATACACATGGCTTGCCAGTTGAACTTTCTGTTGAGAAAGAATTAGGAATAACCAAAGAAGATATTGGCAAGAAAATTACTGTAGAAGAATACAACCAAAAGTGCAAGGAAGCGGTGATGAAATACACCGATGTTTGGAATGACCTAACGGAAAAAATGGGTTATTGGGTTGATATGGATACTCCATACATTACCTACCACAACAAGTATATTGAAACAGTTTGGTGGTTGCTAGGTCAATTGTATAATAAAGATTTATTATACAAAGGCTATACAATTCAGCCATTTTCTCCAGCTGCAGGAACAGGTTTAAGTACGCACGAGTTAAACCAACCCGGCACTTACCGTGATGTAAAAGACACAACTGTTACCGCTCAATTTAAAGCAATAAAAAAAGGTACTATTCTTTCAGATTTTGATGGTGATATTTTCTTTATTGCATGGACTACTACTCCTTGGACTTTGCCTTCAAATACTGCACTTGCTGTTGGGCCAAAAATAAAATACAGCTTAGTAAAAACATTTAATGCTTACACATTTGAACCTATTACAGTAGTTTTAGCTTCAGATTTAATCAAAAAGCATTTTTCTGAAAAAGTAAAAGAAATAAAATTCGAAGATTACAAAGCAGGCGATAAGTTGATTCCTTTTGAAATACTTGGTGAGTTTTCAGGAAAAGAATTAGAAGGAATTAAGTATGAGCAATTGTTACCCTACAAACAACCCGAAGATGGAGATGCCTTCAGGGTAATTCTAGGAGATTATGTTTCTACAGAAGATGGAACGGGAATGGTTCATATTGCGCCAAGTTTTGGTGCAGATGATGCTCGAGTTGCAAAAGCTGCCGGAATAGGTTCATTAACTCTAGTAAACATGCAAGGTAAGTTTACGGAGGAAATGGGAGAGTTTGCAAACAAATTTGTAAAGAACGAATATTACGATGATGGTACTGCTCCAGATAAATCTGTTGATGTTGAAATTGCAATCAAATTAAAAGAAGAAAACAAAGCTTTTAAGGTTGAAAAATATGTTCACAGCTACCCGCATTGTTGGAGAACCGATAAGCCAGTTTTATACTATCCTTTAGATAGTTGGTTTGTTAAAACTACTGCTTTAAAAGATCGTTTAATCGAGTTGAATAAAACCATCAATTGGAAACCTGCTTCTACAGGGATTGGAAGGTTTGGCAATTGGTTAGAAAACCTACAAGACTGGAATTTATCGCGCTCAAGATATTGGGGAATTCCGATTCCTATTTGGACAACAGAAGATAAAGAGGAGCAAATCTGTATTTCGTCTGTAGCGCAAATGAAAACAGAATGTGACAAAGCTGTTGCAGCAGGTTTAATGAAAGAAAATCCATTTGCCAACTTTCAAGAAGGTAATATGGAAGATAAAAATTACAATTCTTTTGATTTACACAGACCATTTGCAGATGAAATTGTTCTGGTTTCGCCAACAGGCAAGCCAATGCAAAGAGAAAGTGATTTAATAGATGTTTGGTTCGACTCAGGCTCTATGCCATACGCACAACTACATTATCCTTTCGAGAACAAAGAATTGGTTGATGAAAAAAAATATTATCCTGCAGATTTTATTGCAGAAGGCGTTGACCAAACAAGAGGTTGGTTTTTTACACTGCATGCAATAGGAACTTTAGTTTTCGATTCGGTTGCCTTTAAAAATGTTGTTTCTAACGGATTGGTACTTGATAAAAACGGACACAAAATGTCTAAAAGATTAGGCAATGCTGTAGATCCTTTTGAAACCATGAATAAGTTTGGCTCTGACGCCACAAGATGGTACATGGCAACCAACGCGCAACCTTGGGATAATTTAAAATTTGACGAAGAAGGAATTACCGAAGTTCAAAGAAAATTCTTCAGAGCACTTTATAATACGTATGCGTTTTTTGCCCTTTATGCAAATGTTGATGGCTTTACTTATCAGGAAGCTGAAATTCCTTTAGAAGAAAGACCTGAAATTGACCTTTGGGTGCTATCCAAGTTAAACTCGTTGGTAAAACTTTGCGATGAAGCTTATTCAGATTACGAATCTACCAAAGCAGGAAGAGCCATTCAAGAATTCGTGGTAGATCACTTAAGTAATTGGTATGTAAGACTTTGTAGGAGACGTTTCTGGAAAGGTGAATATTCTAAAGACAAAATAGCAGCCTATCAAACTTTATACAAATGTTTGATAACAGTTGCAAAATTGTCAGCTCCAATTGCCCCATTTTTTATGGATAAATTGTTTAGAGATTTAAATTCTACCTGTGGTTTAGAAAATGCTACAAGCATACATTTAACAGATTTCCCTGTTGTTGATGAAGAAAAAATAAATATCGATTTAGAGGGTCAAATGGAAATTGCCCAAAAGATTTCCTCTTTGGTTCTAGGTTTGCGTAAAAAAGAGCAAATAAGAGTTAGACAGCCTTTAGAAAAAATTATGGTTCCTGTCCTTAATGAAGAATTCAAAGGTCAACTTGAAAGTGTTAAGGATTTAATTCTATCAGAAATCAATGTGAAATCCTTAGAGTTTTTATCTGAAGATTCAGGAATTTTTGTTAAAACAATTAAGCCAAACTTCAAAACTTTGGGCCCTCGTTACGGTAAAATGATGAAGGCTATTGTGCAATCAGTTAATAATTTCGACCATCAAGCCATTTCAGATTTAGAAAGCTTAGGAAAATACACCTTACAGGTAGAAGGTCACGAAGTTGTGTTAGGCTTAGAAGATGTTGAAATTAGTTCTCAAGATGTTCCTGGATGGTTGGTAGCCAATGAAGGAAAATATACAGTGGCCTTAGACATCAATATTTCCGAGGATTTAAGGTCAGAAGGATTAGCAAGAGAGCTTGTTAATAGGATTCAAAGCTTAAGAAAAGAAAGTGGTTTAGAGGTAACAGATAAAATAAATTTGAAGGTTGAAAAACAGCCTGAAATCACTACAGCTGTCGAAAAGAATTTAGACTATATTTGCGAGGAAACCCTAGCGAACTCGTTGATTTTAGTAGAAAACAAGAGTTTAAAAGATGGTTCAATAATAGATTTAGAAGAAGGTGTAGAAACCAGAATTACATTAGAAAAATATTAAATATCATACACATGTCAGAAGATTCAAAAAAAACAAACTACGATGATGATGAATTAGTAGAGTTTAAAACTCTAATAGAAAAAAAGCTTGTTGAAGCTAAAAGTGATTATGAATTATTGAAAAGCAGCATGAATCATTCTGAAGACCATGGTACTGATGATACTTCACCTACTTTTAAATTAATGGAAGATGGTTCTGATGTTCTTTCAAAAGAAGAAACAGCGCAATTGGCTATTAGACAACAAAAATTTATCAAACATTTAGAAGACGCTTTAATCAGGATTAGGAATAAAACTTACGGAATTTGTAGGGTTACAGGAAAATTAATCGCTAAAGAAAGACTTCGTGTTGTGCCGCATGCTACACTTAGCATTGAGGCTAAACTAAACCAATAAAACTCAGGCCCCTTTTAGGGGCTTTTTTTTAGATGAAAAAACCACTAATCATAGTTTTTTTAGTATTGCTTTTTGACCAAGCCCTAAAAATTTGGGTTAAAACAAGTATGTATTTAGGTCAAGAGCATAAAATTTTTGATTGGTTTATTATACATTTTACCGAAAATAACGGAATGGCCTTTGGGCTGGAGTTTGCAGGAGATAATGGTAAACTGTTTTTAAGCCTTTTTAGAATTGTTGCCGTTGGCGGTTTGTTTTATTATTTATCCATTTTGGTTAAAGAAAAAGCACCACAAGGGTTTATTTCAAGTATTGCTTTAATATTAGCAGGTGCTTTAGGTAACATAATAGATAGCGCTGTTTATGGGAAATTTTTCTCATCAAGCTACCACCAAATTGCTGAGTTTATGCCCGCAGAAGGCGGATATGCCCCAATGCTTTACGGAAAGGTAGTAGATATGTTTTACTTTCCTGTTGTGTCAGGTTATTTTCCCAATTGGTTTCCTGTTTGGGGTGGAGAGTACTTTTTGTTTTTCAGGCCGGTTTTTAACCTAGCAGATTCAGCAATTACTATGGGTGTAATTTTTATTATTCTTTTTCAAAAGCATTATTTTTCTGAAAATAAACCTCAGGAAAAAGAAGGTGAAACCGAAAACCAAAATTCTAAACCTACACAAACAATTGTAGATTAGAACTTTCTATTTGCAAAACAACTTGAGTTTCCTAATCTTCATTTCTTATTTTTGACCTTATGGGATTTAAAGCTTTACTAAGTCTTCCTCTTGCCAAAACAACGGTAAAAAACATTAAAAAATGGGCAGCTAAGCCCCAAGAAACACAACAAAAGGTTTTTGAAGAATTAATTGAAGGAGGAAAAAAAACAGCTTTCGGGAAAGATCATAATTTCAAAGAAATAAAATCTTATCAAGATTTTAAAAATAAAGTTCCGCTAAGAACCTACGAAGATTTACAGCCCTACATAAATCGAATCACCAAAGGAGAAAAGGATGTGCTTTGGCCTGGCCTGCCCCTTTATTTAGCAAAAACTTCAGGTACAACGGCAGGTACGAAATATATTCCAATAACCAACGATTCAATTCCAAATCATATCGATTCGGCAAAAAACGCTTTACTAAGTTATATAGCAGAAACAGGCAACGCCGATTTTGTTGATGGTAAAATGATTTTTTTGCAAGGAAGCCCAATTTTAAACAAAACAGCAGGCATTGATACAGGAAGACTTTCGGGTATTGTAGCCCATCACGTGCCACAGTATTTACAAAAAAACCGAATGCCAAGTTGGGAAACCAATTGCATTGAAGATTGGGAAACAAAAGTCTCAAAAATCGCAGCAGAAACTTCTCCTGAAGACATGCGGCTAATAAGTGGAATTCCAGCTTGGGTTCAGATGTATTTCGAAATACTTTTAAAGCAAACAGGAAAGAAAACCATCAAAGAGATTTTTCCAAATTTTTCACTTTTTGTTTATGGTGGCGTAAACTTCGGACCTTACAAAGCCGCTTTTAAAAAGCTTATTGGAAATCAAATTCCATCAGTTGAAACTTACCCAGCTAGTGAAGGTTTTATTGCATTTCAAAACTCTCAAAAAGATGATGGTTTGTTGATGGTTTTAAACAAGGGAATATTTTATGAATTTATTCCTTTAGATGAGATTCATAATGAAAATCCAACAAGACTGTCCGTTTGGCAAACAGAGCTACACCAATCTTATGCTTTGGTAATTAATAACAATGCAGGTTTGTGGGGTTATATGATTGGCGATGTTGTAAAAATAGTTTCTACAGTGCCTTATAAAATTAGGGTTGTTGGGAGAACCAAACATTTTATTTCTGCCTTTGGAGAGCATGTTATTGCAGAAGAAGTTGAAAGCACAATGGAAGAAGTACAACAACTATTTGGATGCAGTGTAAAGGAGTTTCATGTGGCTCCACAAGTTGCTCCCGCAAATGGTTTACCTTATCACGAATGGCTAATTGAGTTTAACGAATTGCCTCCTAATTTTGATGCCTTTGCCAATAAAATTGATGCTTTAATGCAAAAAAAGAACATCTATTACAAAGATTTAATTGATGGAAAAATTTTAAGAAGCGTTGTGATAACAAAAATTGCTTCCGAAGGCTTTAACAACTTTATGAGAAGCAGAGGCAAATTGGGTGGGCAAAATAAAATTCCTCGTTTAGCAAACGACAGAAGCTTTGCCGATTTATTACAAGAATTCAAATTGTAAGCCACCTTACATTGCAAAAACTCAAGAATCGTTTATTTTAAACCATGAAGAAAACCCTTTTTATTTTATTGGTTTCAATCGTTTTGTTTAGTTGCAAAAAAGAAGATGAATCTGAAGCCATATATGAAGTTACTTTTAACATCAATTGGACAGAAAATACATTTCCTCTTGATTATCCTGCCAACGCACATTTCTCGAGATTAGTTGGTTGGAGTCATGCAGAAGCAATAACTTATTTAACCGAAGGAACAGAAGCCACTGAAGGAATAAGGCTAATGGCAGAGGGAGGCCGAACAACTCCAATGGATGAAGAAATAAATGCATTAATTGAAAATAAAGAAGGTTTAGAATTGATTTTGGGAGAAAACCTTGCTACAGGTGAAGGTTCTATCTCTGTTGATGTTAAAGTAACCAAAGACTTTCCTGCAATATCTTTAGTCACCATGATTGCCCCAAGTCCCGATTGGTATGTTGGAGTTATAAATCAGAGTATGCTAAATAGTAATGGGACTTTTCAAAAAGAAATGGTTTTCCCCTTAAATGTTTACGACTCGGGAACTGATAATGGAAATTCTTTTGAAGCCCTTAATGATGCCACTCAACCTAAAGGTGTAATTATGAAGTTTGAAAATACAAATCTTGGAAATTCTATTGGCTACAATGGCAACATCGGAACCGTAACTTTTAAAAGGAAGTAATTATTTTTTCCAAAGCAAGCTACCATCACCATAACTCAAAAACCTAAAGTTATTGGCAAGAGCATAGTCATAAATGATTTTCCATTGCTCACCTACAAAAGCATAAATTAACAACAACAAAGTGCTCTTTGGTTGATGAAAGTTGGTTAGAATTCCATCTGCCATTTTTAAATCATAACCAGGAGCAATAATTATTTGGGTGTTTCCTTTTAAAGTATTTAATTTATGTTCTTCTAAAAAATGCATAAGATTTTCAAAGGCTTCTTTTCGGTTTAATTTTGGACTTGTTTCATATGGCTCCCACTGCGGCAAAAAGAACAAACCCTTATCAAAATATTTTTCTGGATTTTGACCTAGCCAAAAAAGGCTTTCCAAAGTCCTTAAGCTTGTTGTGCCAACAGGAACAATACAATCACAATTTTTAATTAATTGTTTTAAGCTGCTTTTTTCAGCTACAAAAAACTCTTCGTGCATTGAGTGTTCACCCAAAGTATCGGTTTTTACAGGTAAAAAAGTTCCAGCACCAACATGCAAGGTTAATTCAGTTTGCTCAATACCTTTTTTACTTAAGCTGTTAAAAACATTTTGTGTGAAATGTAAACCTGCAGTAGGAGCGGCAACACTGCCTTTGTGTTTGGCATAAACCGTTTGATATCTCTTTAAATCAAGTGTTTCAGTAGCCCTATTTAAGTAGGGAGGAAGCGGTAAAATACCAAAATGATCTAAAATTTCTGCAAAAGTCATGTTGTTATCCCAACTGAATTCAACAACATTTTCGGGGCTTTTTGAAATAAGAGAAACAGAAAGTGTTACTCCATTTTCAGTTTTTTTAAGGGGTTCATTTTTCCATCTTTTGGCATTACCTAAAATACAATTCCATTTAACTTTTCTTGTGGCCGACATAGCCATAACAATTTCTTGTTCAGCTGGTTCTAAGCAAAATATCTCAATGGTGGCTCCCGTCGATTTTGTGAAAAATATTCGTGCTTGTATAACCTTAGTATTGTTAAACACCAAATGAGCATTTGCAGGCAGGTAATCAGAAACTTGATTGTATATTGATTTCTTTATAGTCCCATTTTCAAATACCAACAATTGAGATTCATCTCTTTTTGCTAAAGGATATTTTGCAATTCGCTCATCAGGCAAACTGTAATTGAAACTATTAATGTTAATGTTTTTAGGATTATCCAAATCATCAAAATTTTTGCAAAAATGGCTAAAAACTATTTTGGTAGTAGTTTCACTTTTATTATTTCCTTTGTTATATGCCCTTCCAAAAAATCAATTTATTTTTCATACTTATACTTTTAATAATTTCGGGTTGTAACTCACCCGAGAAAAAACCATTAGCGTTGCCAACCGGCGATTTTGTTTTCTCTATTTTATTTCAAGATGAAACAGAAAAAACCTTCAAACTTCCCATTGAAGTTAATATTTCTAGTTTGGCGGGTAAACCATTGTTGGAGATAAGAAATGGAAAAGAAATTATTAAAGTAAAAGAAATAGAGTGGCGGAATGACAGCCTATTTTTTAATATGCCTGTGTTCTTAACAGAATTTGCTTTGGGTTATTCAGAGGAGAACTTTCAGGGCACTTTTATAAAAAACGATAGAGAAATCCCCGTTAAATATGAAGTAATTGGTGTTAAAGGCTACCAACGTTTTAATGCAAATTCAACCCAACTCAATATTCAAGGAAACTGGAAAACCAAATTCTCTTATCCTGAGGGTGAATCATATCCTGCCATAGGTGAGTTTTTTCAAGATGGAAATCAAATAACAGGAACATTTTTAACCGAAACAGGAGATTACCGATATTTAAAAGGAGTTTTAGATGAGGATAGCTTAAAGCTTTCAGCCTTTGATGGAAGTCATGCTTTTTTATTTTTAGCCCAAATAAAAGATGATTCGATACAAGGAATTTTTAAAGCTTCTGATACTCATATTGAGTATTGGAAGGCCGAAAAAAATGAAACATTTAAATTGGCAAATGCTGATTCCTTAACTTATTTGAAGCCTGGCTCTAAGGGTATTTCATTTAGCTTACCCAACCTTGAGGGAGAGACCATTACTTTCCCCTCTGAAAAGTTTGAAGGAAAAGTAGTTGTAGTTCAATTGATGGGTTCTTGGTGTCCAAACTGCATGGACGAAACTGTATTTTTAACTGAATTGTATAATAAGTTTAACCCAAAAGGTTTGGAAATAATTAGCTTGGCCTTTGAACGTTTTAAAAATTTTGATAAAGCTGCCGCAGCTGTAAATAGGGTAAAAACACATTTTGGTTCACAATATCATTTTTTGATTGCGGGAACTTCATCTAAGGAAAGTGCAGCAAAAGTCTTGCCTATGATTAATGCAGTTATGAGTTACCCCACTGCAATTTTTATCAATAAAAAAGGGCATGTCGTTAAAATTCACACGGGTTTTTCGGGACCGGGAACTTCAGAGTATGCCCCTTATGTTGTTGAAACTACAGCTATAATAGAAAAGCTGCTCAGCGAATAATTAATTAATTACGCCAAAAAATATTTCGCTTTTATCATTGTGTTTATCACTCATAAAAAAGTCATAAAACATGGTGTATAATTCTAAGTGAGAAATTGAGCCATCCTTATTAGCATCTAATTTTTTGAATGCAGTTTCAGCATCTTTATCATTATTACCCCAAGAACGGTAAAATGCCTTGTATTGGTCTTTACTAAATAACCCATCATGGTCAGTATCAATAGAGTCAAATAGGGCATCAAAAAATGGTTTAATACACTGAAAATACAATGAATCATTTGAAGAAACATCTCTATAATAATTCAAAAATTCTTCTTTAGATACTTGTTTGTCGTTGTTAAAGTCTGCTTCTCTAAACATAGTTGTCCAAACTTTTAAAAACGAACCTTTAAAGCTTTTATCAACTTCGCTTCCTTCGGTCCAGCCGAATTCTTTTGTAAAGTTATTAGCGATTATAGAAACATCTTGCATATCAAGACTACCATTATTGTTGGCATCAAAAACTTCAAATAGTTTTTCAATTTTTTTTCTTCTTACTTCTGACAGCATAGTTTTATTTTTTGAGCAAATTACAAATTTTTTATGAACGCTACATTTTAAAAATCGCCTTATAATAAGCTACCTTCGCCGAAATTTTAGATTACGTGGAGAATTATCAAATAATTGCAAAAACCCTATTTGGACTCGAAGAGGTTTTAGCTGAAGAATTAAAGCAAATTGGAGCAACCGATATTGAACCAATCAATAGGGCTGTGGCTTACAAAGGTAATGATGAGGTTTTGTATAAATCAAACCTTCATTTAAGAACTGGATTAACCATTTTAAAACCTATTTTAGAATTTACGGCCCAAAACGAAACAGAACTTTACTTAAAAGCTAAAGAGTTTGAATGGGAAGACATCTTTAATGTTGACCAAACTTTTTCTTTAGATGGGTTTGCGTCGGGAGATTTATTTACCCATTCTAAATACATCGCTTTAAAGGTAAAAGACGCAATTGCTGATCGATTTAGAGAGAAATTTGAAATTCGACCTAATGTTGATGTAACGAGTCCTGATGTGAAATTTAACGTACATATTGCTACAGATAAAGTAACCATATCGTTGGATAGTACAGGAGAACAATTAGGAAAAAGAGGCTACAGACAAGAAAATGTTTTTGCACCATTGGCAGAGCCTTTGGCTGCAGGAATTATTTTTTTGAGTGGATGGGATAAACAAACCGAATTTGTTGATGGTATGTGTGGCTCAGGTACTTTTGGTATAGAAGCAGCTTTAATGGCTACCAATACACCTCCAGGCATCAACAGAAATTTTGCCTTTGAAAAATGGAATAATTTTAATAAGGAATTGTGGGAGAAAGTTTTAGCAGATGCAAAAGCTCAAATACAACCAACTTCTGCCACTATTAGATGTTCAGATATTTATAAAAAATCGGTTCACATTTCTCAATCAAATGCCGAAAGGGCGGGTATGGATAAATGGATAGAATTTGATGTTCATGATTTTACAAAAAACAGACCCAAAACCTCTAAATCAATGGTGATTTTAAACCCACCATACGGAGAGAGAATTCAATTAAGAGATTTGTTGGGATTGTACAAAGAAATTGGAGATACATTAAAAAAGAATTTTGCAGGTTCTGAAGCTTGGATTATTAGCTCTAACATTGAGGCTTTAAAATTAATCGGATTAAAACCGTCTAAAAAAGTTGCTCTATTTAATGGAAAACTTGAGTGCAAGCTTCATAAGTTCGAATTGTTTAAAGGAACTCACAAAGAGCGCGTAATGAGAAGGCGATTGTAAACCAATTACCTGAAAATTAAACGAAAATTAAAAGAAATAATATTGAGAAAAATTTCATAAACCAATGGAAGACAGAACAGAGTTATCAGATTTAGGCGAATTTGGCTTGATTAAAAAGATTGAAGAAGCTGTAACCATATCCAATAAAAGCACCTTAAAAGGAATTGGAGATGATGCAGCGGTAATTGATGGTGGAAATAAAAAAATGGTAATTTCAACTGATATGCTCAACGAAGGAGTTCATTTTGATTTATCATATGTTCCCTTAAAGCATTTAGGTTATAAAGCCGCAGTTGTAAATTTATCTGATATTTTAGCCATGAATGCTTACCCATCTCAATTGTTGGTAAGCGTTGGATTGAGTAACAGATTTTCTTTAGAAGCTGTTGATGAACTTTATGAAGGTTTGTTAAAAGCTTGCGAATTATATAATGTTGATTTGGTTGGTGGCGATACAACTTCTAATATCGGAGGCTTGAGCCTTTCAATTACTGCTATAGGTTTTCAAGATTTAGAAAAAATTGTTTATAGAAATGGCGCAAAAGAAAGCGATTTAATTTGCGTTTCGGGAGATTTAGGTGGCGCTTATATGGGGCTTCAAATTTTAGAAAGAGAGAAATTAATTTTTAAAGAAAATCCTGAAGTTCAGCCAGATTTAACCAACAACGATTACATTTTAGAGCGTCAGCTTAAACCTGAAGCTAGAATGGATATTGTAAGAAAATTAGAGGAGTTAGAAATTATTCCTACTTCGATGATTGATGTTTCTGATGGTTTAGTTTCTGAGCTTTTTCATATCGCTACACAAAGTCAAGTGGGATGCACTATCTATTCTGAAAAAATCCCAATTGACCCACAAACAGCAGCTAGAGCAGAGGACTTTAAAATAGCACCTGAAACAGCGGCTTTAAATGGGGGCGAAGATTATGAGTTGTTGTTTACCATTAAACAAGCTGATTACGAAAAAATAAAATCTGTAAAGGGAATATCAATTATTGGTCATGTTACAGATGAAACCGAAAGTGTAAAGATGATAACTACAGGCGGCTCGGTAATCAATTTAAAAGCACAAGGTTGGGATGCCTTTTTTAAAAATAAAGAAACATAGTTTATTTCCAGTTAGTCTAGAAATTGCCCCCTTCAAAAAAAACACTCCTTTCTGAATCCCAAATTGGTTAAGGCATAACTCAAAAAACCTTATTTTGGTTCAGATGACCAAAAGATTAGGGCTTTGTATTTTAATTCTTGCTGTAACAACTCAACTGAGTTTTGGAGCAGGAATTTTTGATAGATACACCTTAAAAGATGGCTTATCGTCAAACCAGGTTTATGCAGTTTTGCAAGATGGAAAAGGCAGGCTATGGGTTGCAGGAGATAAAGGAATAGCTTTTTTAAATGGTTTTGGTTTTGTAAATTATAATTTACAGCAAAACCTTGGTGAAGATATTATTGTAGGTTTAGTTTTAGACCATCAGCAGCGCGTTTGGGCTTACAGCTCAACAGGAAAATTCTTTTTTTTTAATGGCGAAAACTTTCAACCTTTTGGCTTGAATAATAAAATTAGCCAAAAAATAGGATACACATTAGTAAACAATGTTTGTATAAATCAAAAAGGAGAAATTTTAATTTCCACAATTTTAGGCTCACCAATCCTAAAAATTAGTACGAATAAAAAATCAATATCAGAAATTATTGTTTCCACAAATGGCGAGCGTTATTTCATTCTTAATAATGGCAACAATGATTTTATTTCAGGAAACCTTAGAGATAAAACAAAAGAAAGTGTTTTTTATATATCTGATTCCATAACGCTTTCAATTCCCCTTTCTGGTGGGAGTCGTGTTTCAAAAAGTCATTTTTTAAAACTAAACGAAGGCAACTATTTATATGCTAAAGATTTTGAACTAGTTTTATTTGGAAAAAATGGCTTAAAACAACGAATGTTTCTCGAAAAAACCATTGAAGCCATCGCCGAAGATCAAGACGGGAACTTATGGATTGGGTTAAACTCTGGCGGCATTATTAAACTTCAAAATGGTGAATTAAAAAAAGCAGGAAGTACCAACTACTTAACATCAAAGTCAATTTCTGATTTATATTTTGATCGTGCTGGAAATCTTTGGATAGGAACATCGAATTCAGGTTTGTATCAAATGAGCTCTTTGCCTGGCGTTAGCTACGATTCTCCAAAGGTTTTCTCAAAAAGAAATGACTCTCTTAATGAAGAAACAACTTTACCAGTTAGAATTAATAATGAAACTACTGGAATTCCAACCTCAGATAAAAAGTTAATTGGGGATGAAACACCACCAATGGTTTTTATAAGTGCCATTAATATAAACAACCAAGATACTGCGGTTTTAAATCTGTATGAACTAAAACATTCACAAAATTTTATCAAATTTTCATTTTCAGGAGTTTCCGCGTCCAATTTCGATCAACTTCAATATCGCTATAAGCTTTGGGGCATTAACACCGATTGGATTTATACCTCAGGCACTGAAGCTCAATACACAACTTTGCCTCCAGGTAAATACACTTTTGAAGTAAATGCAATGAATAAAGATGGCGTTTGGAGCGAAAAACCTGCAAAAGTTAACCTTCAAATTAAATATCCTTTTTGGCAAAAATGGTGGTTTATTGTAACTTCTATTTTGGTTTTTGGATTGCTTATTTATTATTTGGTTAAACAATGGATGAAAAGCGTCAGAAATAAGGAGAAGCTAAACGTAGAAACCGAAAAGCGAATTGCCAATTTAGAATTGCAGGCATTAAGAGCCCAAATGAATCCTCATTTTCTTTTTAATACAGTGAGCTCAATTCAATATTACATTACAGCTAACGATAGTAAATCGGCTTTAAAATACCTATCAAAGTTTGCCAAATTAATGAGGGCAATAATGGAAAACAGTAAATCGCCAAGAATTGCTATAGCTGAAGAACTTAGAGTGCTTAAATTATACTTAGAATTAGAATCACTCAGGTTTAAAGAAAAATTCAACTACAAAATTATCATTGACCCAGAAATTGATTGCGAATATGAAGACATTCCGCCAATGTTGGTGCAACCTTATATTGAAAACGCTTTAAATCATGGTATAATTAACAAAGAAGGGCCTGGTAAAATTGAAATCACCTTAAAAAAGGCTGGTCCTTATTTAGTTTGTTGTGTAGAAGATGATGGCATTGGAAGGGCAAAAGCCCAAGAAATAAAAGAAAGTAAACTATACACTCACAAATCAAGGGGAATGTCCATTACCCAAAGCAGGTTAGAAATAATTAATAAAATGCAAAACTCAAACCTGAATGTTGAGGTTGAAGATTTATTTGAAAATAAAATTCCAGCAGGTACAAAAGTTAAAATTTATATACCCTTAAAACCCAATAACCTATGAAAATAAAAGTTTTTATTGTTGATGATGAACAAGGAGCTAGAGAGTCTCTAAAAAATATTATTGAAAAGTATTTTGCTGATGAATTATTGGTTTTAGGAACATCTGGAGATGTTACAGAAGCCTATGAGGCCATAAACTTATCAAAGCCCGATTTGGTTTTTTTAGATATAGAAATGCCTAAAGGTGGTGGATTTGGATTGCTGTCAAAATTTGATGATGTTTTCTTTAATGTCGTTTTTGTAACCGCCTATGACCAATATGCTATTAAGGCCATAAAATTTAGTGCATTAGATTATCTGTTAAAGCCAATTGACATGGAAGAGCTTGAAAAAGCTATTGATAAGCATAAATCTACCAAGAATAGAGAACGGGTTGAAAAACAAAAAATCAGAAATTTAATAGAAAATATAAAGGCAGAAAACCACATTCGTAAAATTGCAGTTCCTGATGGAAACGGCCTAGTATTTATTCCACTAAAAAATATTGTTCGGTGCGAGAGCGACGGCAACTACACCGTTATTCACCAAGCTGTTGGAAAAAAAATAGTGGCTTCTCGTACCTTAGGAGATTTTGATGATATGTTCTCAGGAGAAAATTTTTTCAGAATTCACAGGTCGCATTTAATAAACCTAGAGCATTTAGTTAAATACTCAAAAGGTGAGGGCGGCTATGTAGAAATGTCCGATGGCTCTAAAGCTGAGGTTTCAAGAAGAAAAAAATCTGATTTTTTAGACTTTCTACAAAATAATCCACTTTAAAAATGGATTTAATGTAATATTGATTACCTCCTATGAAATCATTAAAAACATACCTTTTTTGGCTGCTTTTTTTATGTCCTTTTTTTCAAGTAAACGCCCAAAGTATTCTTGAACAAAAACTTGAGGCCATAGGGCTAAAACCCAAAAAAAAAGAAAATCAAGTTTCTGGTTGTGCACCTGCAACAGCCTCAGCCGAATTAAATATTAATAATACCCGTGCAGTAATTCAGGCCGGAGGAGATATGTGGTGGGACCTTATTGGCCAACCCCAATATGAAATACCTTCAGGGTCAGGAAATACAGCACTTTACTCAGGCTCTTTGTGGTTAGGTGGACGAGATGTTTCTGGGCAATTAAAAGTTGCTGCCTTACTTTATCGTTCATCAGGAAGCGATTATTGGCCAGGGCCTTTAAGTACTATTACAGGTGAAATAGATGAGCAAACTTGTGCTGAATACGATACTCATTTTGAAACTTTTAGGAATGATATTGCTGAGTTTGTTGCTTGGTATGATGCAGGCGTATTTGATGCCGAAAACAGCACCTCGACCCAAGCTAATAATTTTTTAAGCTATCAAATACCTGATGCTATTTTAGAATGGCCTGCACACGGCAGAAACTTCCCTCCTTATAACGAAGATTATTACTTAGCACCTTTTGTTGATAGAAATGGGGATGGATATTACAACCCTTTAGATGGAGATTATCCCGGATACGATTTGTCTGGTGAAAATGATTGTAGTGAGAAAATTGTTAATGTTTACGGCGATCAAAATTTGTGGTGGGTTTTTAATGATAAAGGAAACATTCACTCAGAATCTGGAGCTCAAGCCATTGGAATGGAAATTAGGGCACAGGCGTTTGCTTTTGCTACCAATGATGAGGTTAACAACATGACTTTTTACAACTATGAACTAGTAAATAGGTCAACCTATACGCTTACCGAAACTTATTTTGGGCAATGGGTCGATTCTGATTTGGGTAACAGGTTAGATGATTATGTGGGCTGCGATGTTCAGCGTGGTTTGGGCTATAGTTACAATGGAGATAATTTTGATGAAGATAATGGAGGTGCTAAAGGTTATGGAGTTCAGCCGCCTGCTATTGGTGTTGACTTTTTTCAAGGTCCTTTTCAAGATAATGATGGTTTAGATAATCCATTAACTACTGATATTCAGAGAGCTAAACAAGAATCTGGTATTCCTTATGCGGGAATTGGAATTGGTTATGGAGATAGTATCCCAGACAATGAAAGGTTTGGAATGCGGAAATTTTTGTATCACAGTATTGACGGTACCGTAAGAGGAGTTCCTTCCACAGGAGTTGATTATTACAATTATTTAAGAAGTTTTTGGAAGGATGGAACCCGAATGGTTTATGGAGGCACAGGGTATGTTGGTGATGCATCTGCCAATCAAAATGTTCAGGCCGATTATATGTTTCCAGGAGATACCGACCCTGTTGGATGGGGAACCAATGGAGCTCCTCAACCTGCGTGGACAGAAGAAACCGCAGGAAATACTCCTTTTGATAGGGCTTTTTTACAATCTGCTGGACCTTTTGTTTTACAACCTGGAGCAGTAAATAACATTACGGTAGGTGTGGTTTGGGCAAGAGCTTCTGCTGGAGGTCCATTTGCCTCCGTAAATGCAGTAAGAAAAGCCGATGATAAAACCCAAGCTTTGTTTGACAACTGTTTTAGGATTTTAGGTGGCCCTGATGCACCAGATTTGGTTGTTCAAGAAATGGATAGAGAAATCATTCTTTACTTAACCAACCGTCAAATTTCCAACAATTACAATGAATCTTATGCTGAGGTTGACCCTTTTATTATTGCACCAGATTCATTAGATGGCAAAGCATTAAATGCAAAAGAAAAAGCAGATTATGCTACCTATAAATTTCAAGGGTATATCGTTTATCAAGTTGCCGACGGTGCTGTTGCTCCCTCAGATTTAAACAATGAAGAGTTGGCTCGTCCAATTTTTCAATGTGATATTAAAGATGGTATTGCGCAAATCGTAAACTTTCCTGTAAATGCAGACTTAGGAATTCCCGTTGCTACCGAAATGGTAAATGGAAATGATGAAGGCATCACAAAAGCCTTTAAAATAACCAACGATTTATTTGCTCAAGGAGATAACAGGTTGGTAAATCACAAAGCATATTACTTTATGGCTTTGGCCTATGCCTATAATAATTTCGAAGAGTATGACCCATTTTTACCAAATGCTGAAGCACAAACAAGACCTTTCTTAGCCTCTCGTAAATCTGCAACAGGTGGAATATTACCTGTAAGTGCTATTCCGCATAAAATTGAAACCGAAAATGGTGGTACAATTTTAAATTCTGAATTCGGACAAGAAGTTGAAGTAACAAGAATTGAAGGTATCGGAAACGGTGGATTCTTCTTAAATATGAAAGCCGAAGACAGAGAAAAAGCTTTAGAAGCTCCTGATTATAGAGTTTTGCAACCTACTTACGAGGCAGGTGGCGCACCAATTAAAGTAAAAGTAATCGATCCATTGGCTGTTAAAGGTGGTAATTTTACAGTAACCTTCACCGATGAAAATGATGCTTTAGATTTATCTGATGCTTCTTACGTAATTACAGGAGATTTATTAGAAGAACCCATTACTTATGATGCAACTATTGAAATCGGAACTGAAAATCTAATCTTGGATTTGGGGATTTCAGTAACCATTGAACAAGTAGGCTCACCAGGTATTGCCGCTACGCCAGAAAATGGATACATCGGTTCATCAATAACTTACGAAGATGAAGACAACCCTTGGTTAACAGGTGTAGTTGATGTTGATGGTTTTGTGTCGAACAACTGGATTTTAGCAGGTAAAACCGCTTCAGAAAGCACCCGCGACCCAAATACTGGAGTTGTAGGTTCTGACTTTGATGATTGGGATTGGTATTTTGACAATGGTATAGAAAGCAGAAAAGATTTAGATCCAGATGAAGTTTACGAAGGTGTTGTGGGTGGAACTTGGGCTCCTTTTAGGTTATCAGCAGATCATTCATATGGTCCTATTCCTACCTTCTTTTTTAACAAAAGAGTCAACCAAAGGTCTCAGTTCTTTTCAACTGCAGATGCCAATGTTAATGCGAACATCAATCAATTGTTACACTTACATAGTGTAGATGTTGTAATAACACCAGACCAAAGCAAATGGACAAGAGTACCTGTAATCGAAATGGCAGATACCAATGGAGAAGGTGGCGTTCAAAGAGGACGATTGAGAGCAGCAGCTTCTTTAGATAAAAATGGTGTACCTGCAGCTTCCAGTGCAACAGCATCAACAGATGCAAGCAGTCCAGCTTATATTGCCCCAACAGGAATGAGTTGGTTCCCAGGTTATGCTGTAGATATTGAAACAGGAGAAAGGTTGAACATGGCATTTGGAGAATCTTCTTATTTGGTAAATGAAAATGGTAGAGACATGATTTGGAATCCGACTTCAAATGAATTTGAAGGACCATTTAATGATATCAGATTGGGAGGATTGCATTACATCATGGTATTTAGAAATAATGTGGTAGAAGAAAGTCAATACACCATTACCAAAACGTTCAACAACCCAGCCAATAGATTTCCAGCGTACGATGCAGGAAAATATATGGTGGAACAATTAACTACAAACACAGTAGCTAGTTTAACCAATGTTTACCGAGCAGGTATGTGGGCTTCATTGCCACTAATAACATCAGGAACAGAGTTTAAAACTATGGCTGAAGGATTAGTTCCAACAGAAGTGGTTGTAAAACTGAGGGTAAATACACCTTACCAAACTTATGCAACTACAACAGACTATGTAAGTGATGGAGAATCATTAACAGTTGGCACAAAATACTTTGTGAACCAAGGTCCTGTAAGTAATGCAGATGGAACGTTTCAAAGAGGCGAGTTTTTCACGGCAAAATCACCTCAGTTTTTTAGAGAAGATCCCACAGAAGCAGCTAACTTATTGTTGCCAACTGTTAACGGTGGTTTACCATTGTACAATTTTAATTTAGATGGTTTAGCACCAAACTTAAATGATCAATCAACAGCAGAAAGTGCTTTAGACTTAATCAATGTTGTTCCAAACCCATACTATGCATATTCTCAGTATGAAATAGATAAATTGGACAACAGAATTAGAATTACCAACTTACCCGAAAGATGCGACATTAACATCTATACAGTTAGTGGAACTTTGGTAAGGAGTTTTATTAAAGACAATTCAACGACATCATTTATTGATTGGGATTTAAAAAATAGCTCCAGAACACCTATTGCCTCTGGGGTTTACATAATTCACGTAAATGTACCCGATGTGGGAGAACGAATTTTAAAGTGGTTCGGAATGTTGAGACCTGTTGACCTTGATGCGTTTTAAGGTAAGTATTTAGGCTCAGGTAGATTAAATTAGGGGGCTGAATTATTGTAGATATAGTATAATTTTCAGATTCCTTACCAATCAATTTTTGCCTATATTAGTTTCGTGAAAAATGCTTTTATTTTTATTGTGTTGTTCCTAGCAATTAATTGCTTTTCTCAAAATAAAAGTGTCTCTATTAATAATGTTGCAGACTGCTCTCCACCAAAAGCATTTGCAGAGCTAAACATAAACCAAGTTAAAGCCAGAATAAACCAAGGTGGCGATATGTTTTGGAATTGGACAGGCCGACCAAAATATGAAGTCCCAAAAAACTCAGGCAGAAATTCCTTGTTTACAGCTTCTATTTGGGTTGGAGGCACAGACAACTCAGGGCAATTAAAAGTTAGTGGCGTTAGGTTTAAACAGGTCGGCGAAAGCTTTTGGCCCGGGACATATAACTTACAAGCAGGTTTGCCTAATCAAGAAATATGCAGTTATTATGACAAACTTTATAAAATTGATAAAACACAAGTTCAAACTTTTATCAAATGGTTTGAAACAGGAAAACAAGACCAACTTAACGGCACCAACAACCAAATAAAACTATTCCCAAATTATCAAATACCCGAAATTATTTTAGAATGGCCTGCACATGGCAGAAACTATGCACCCCATTTTGAAGATGAATATTTAGCTCCCTTTTTCGATTCCAACAACGATGGTATTTACAATCCATTGGATGGAGATTACCCTAAATTTCCTATGGATGGAATGCAAGATTGTAATACAGCCGAAGCTAATTATTTATATGGTGACCAAACTATTTGGAGGGTTTTTAACGATAGAGGAAATATCAACACAGAAATTGGCGGACTTTCACCAGGACTCGAATACCGAGTACAAAGCTATGGTTACAATACTGCCAGTGAAATTGCCTATTTTACTTTTCATAATTACCAAATTATTAACCGCTCTAGTTATACCTTAAACAATGTTTATGTTGGTGGCTTTGTTGATTGTGATTTAGGAAACGCCCAAGATGATTATGTAGGTTGTGATGTAGAAAGAGGAATAGGCTTTTGTTACAATGGTGATGATAATGATGAAAGTCTTGGAGGTGCTATTGGTTACGGTCAAAATCCGCCTTCAATAGGTTTAGATTTTTTTCAAGGCCCTTTTCAAGATGCAGACCAAAAAGACAATTCAATTTCAACCGATCCCTTTGAATGGGATAATAACAATGCTAATCCATATACAAAAAACACGATTGGTTTTGATGATGGCATAGTAGATAATGAAAGGGTAGGCATGACTAATTTTTTATATTTTAATGGTGATGGAACGGTTAGGGGTGATCCTAGAACAGGTTCAGAGTATTATAATTATTTAAGAGGTAAGTGGCGAGATGGGACTCAAATTACCTATGGAGGAACTGGTTACATAGGTGATGCCAGCTCAGACCCGACAACACCCGTAAGACACATGTTTCCAGATAGTTCTGATAAGGCTAATTGGAGCACATTTGGTAAAAAACCAAATGGGCCATGGAGTGAAGAAACTGCAGGAAATACACCATTTGATAGAAGATTTGTTTATTCTTCTGGTCCAATTACGATGCTACCGGGGGCTATAAATTCTTTTACGGTTGGTTTCCCTTGGGCACAGGCGTCAAGTGGCGGTGCATTGGCATCATTGCAAAAAATGAAAGAAGCTGATGACATTGCCCAAACTATGTTTGATAACTGCTTTATGCCCATGGAAATGCCAGATGCTCCTGTTTTAAATATTAGGGAGTATGACAAAAAATTGGTGTTGCTAATTGATAACCCTGTGTTTTCCAACAACTATCAAGAAGGTTATGCCCTGCAAAACCCATATTTAATTCCGAGTGAAAGCTTAAACTTAACAGAGAAGGAAAAAATAGAGGTAAGTCAATATAATTTTCAAGGATATAAAATTTATCAGGTATTAGATACAACTGTTTCACTAGCCCAATTGGGAGATTCATCTTTGGCAATACCAATTTTTCAATGCGATATTAGAGATGAGGTTGGTAAAATTTTTAATCTAGAAGCATCATCGAATGGAGAGATAAAACTGGAGGAGAAAGTTGATGGAAACAACAAAGGCATTCAAAAATCAATAGAATTAACAAGAGATTATTTTACCGGTAAAAACTTGACCAATCATAAAAGCTACTATTATTTAGGAGTTGCTTATGGCTACAATCAGTTTGCTCAAATTAAGTATGTTGAAAGTACTAAATTACCAGATGATGGAAACAAACCTTTTACTGGAATTCCACACAAAACCCTGTATAGAAACAATGGAACTTTGGGTTTTGCAGAATTTGGAGCACAACCCGAAATAATTAAGATAGAGGGTGTTGGCAACAGCGGAAACCCAATAGCATTAACCGACTCAAGTTTAGAGTCCGCACTAGAGTCACCCTATAAAGTCCATAATTTAAAGTACAAAGCTGGTTTTGCACCTATAATCGTAAAAGTAATTGACCCTTTAAACGTAAAACCAGGAAATTACTTTGTAAAGGTTTTCTCAAATGCTAATAATTTAGATTCTGCAGGTTTTAAAGTCTATAGTAATTCTTTAGAAGATACTTTAGTTTTTAATACTCCTTTGGCTAGTGGCGTTGAACAGTTGATTCCTGAACTAGGAATTTCTGTACAATTAAAATACCAATACTCGCCTGGTACCTCAAAATCAGTAAATAATGGTTTTGTTGGAGCAGAAATAGAATTTGAAGATGAAAACAAATGGCTTACAGGCGTTCAAGATTTAGAAGGTTATGATTATCAAAATTGGATTTTATCAGGCAGAATGGCTTCAGAAAGCTACCGCAATCAGGATGGAGTTTTAGGTTCTGACTTTGATGATTGGGATTGGTTTTTTAACAGCGGTATAGATGCAAGAAAAGACCTTGATGGCAACGAAAATTTTGAAAATATTTTAGAAGGAACTTGGGCGCCATTTAGGTTGGCTGCAGACCACAGTTTTGGGCCTATCCCAACATTCGGATTTAACAAGAGGGTTAATCAACGTTCGCAATTTTTCTTAACAGCAGATGCAAACGTGAATATTAACATAAACCAATTGTTGTTTTTACATTCTACCCAAATTGTAATTACGCCAGATAAATCAAAATGGACAAGGGTTCCTGTTATAGAAATGGGCGATACCTTAACTGCAAAAAATGTACAACGTGGTAGATTAAGGTCAGGGAGGTCTCTTGATAAAAACGGGGATATTTCACAATTAAATACCCCAAGTGAAAACCCCGATGACCCCAATTACATTAGTGATTATGGCATGAGTTGGTTTCCTGGTTATGCAGTTGATTTAGAAACAGGAGAAAGACTCAATATGGCTTTTGGTGAATCATCTTATTTGGTAAACGAAAATGGTAGAGACATGGTTTGGAACCCAACTAACAGCTTAAAAGAAGGCCTTTTTGGCGATATTAGGTTTGGTGGACTTCACTACATTATGGTGTTTAGGAACAATGTGGTTGAAGAAAATTTTTATTCAATTACCAAAACTTTCAACAACCCAGAAAATAGATTTCCTGCTTATGATGAAGGTAGGTATATGGTAGAGCAATTAACTACAAATACAATTGCCAGTTTAACCAATGTTTACAGAGCAGGCATGTGGGTTGGCTTACCCTTATTGGCAGATAGTTTTGAGTTAAAACCAATGGCAGATGGTTTGGTGCCAAGCGAGGTAAAAATTAGGCTAAATGTTGCTAATGCTTTTGATAAATATTCTTTTAATGAAAGTCTTGATTTTGATGAAAACCTTGAAATTGGGCAAGAATATTTGGTTTTAGCCGGACCCATTAAACATGATACAACAATTTATGAAAGAGGAGATGTTTTTAAGGCAATTTCCAATAGAATTGATTCATTAGGTTCAGACTCGAACAACCTTTTGGTAAAAGTTACCAATAAAGGATTTCCACTTTTTCAGTTTTCGTTAAATAATTTAGTTCCAATTCAAAATAGTGAGTTTGCTGCTTATGCTGCAATAGATCAAATTAAAGTTGTACCAAACCCATATTATGCCAATAGTTTAGAGGCTAACTTTAGTGGGATTGCAGAAGTTAAAATTACCAACCTACCTGCAGGCGCAACTATTAATATTTATACTGTAAATGGTGAATTGCTAAAAACCTTAGGTACAAATTCTGATGTACCTTTTTTGGTTTGGGACGCATCCAACCTAGCTGGAAATTTTGTTGCACCAGGTATTTATTTAATGCATGTTAAGTTGCCAAACGGCCAAGAAAAAATATTAAAATGGGTAAAGGCAAGCAATTAGTTGCTATAAAAACTTAATCCAATTATATAGGGCTGTGTAGGCTTTTTCTTCTTGTTCTATATAAGCCATGTGTCCTGCTTCTTCTAAAATTTTTAACCTTACTTTAGGTGAATGTTTGCTTTGTTTTTCAAGCAATTCGGGCGTAATTAATCGGTCATGTTTTCCACCAATTAAATAAACCTCGCAAGGCGGAAATTTCAGTATTATTTCTCTATTAGGTCTAGTTTTCATACCTTCTAAAGCAGCAACAATACCTTGCTTGCTCATGGTTAAAGCTTCAGTTTTTAATTGGTTAATTTTTTCGCGATATATGGCTCGATACTTATGCCTAAAAAGCATGGGTAACGTTTTTCTTACAAAGCTTTTGTGGTTTTGTTTAACCAACTTAATGGCTTGGTCTCGGCCTTTCTTTTTTAAAGCAGAATCTGCATTAGAAGTACTTTGAAACAAACACAAGCCCTTTAAATAATCTGGATACAAATCGGCAAAAGCCATAACAACATAGCCACCCATGCTGTGGCCAACCAATATTACTTTGCGTAACTTTTCTTTTTTAAGAATAGCCATTACACTTTCTGCCATTAAATTCATGCTATGTACATAACCTAAATTGGCACTTTGGCCGTGGCCGGGTAAATCTGGGCAAATTACTTTATGGGTTTTGGCAATTTTTTGAGCATAATTATGCCACATGGTTTTATTTTCTAAAAAGCCGTGTAACAAAATTACAGCAGGCCCTTCACCTGTAATTGAATAATAAATAGGGGCTTTTTTAAAAAGTACTTTTTTAATCATGCTAAGGCACGAATTTAACAACCTTATTCCTCGTAAAAATGCATTTCGGTTAGGTATTTATGAACAGGGGGGGAGATTTATTAATCTACTTTTAAAAAACCCGATTTGAGGTTTTGGGTGGTAGAATTTAAATTCAAAAAATAATAACCTGCCTTTAAGTTAGATACATTTATGTTGGTGGCAGTTTCTGTGTTTTGGTAATTTACAGAAAAATTTCTGCCAAGTAAATCTGTTACTTCTAGGTTTAGTTTGGGATTAATTGGAGGGGTAATTTTTAAAATATTTTGTGTAGGGTTGGGGTAAATAGAAAACACCTCATTTTGGATTTCAGCTACAGATGAATTTAAATCAAGTTTTAAATACCAATAATCAGAATCCCCAAACCCAGCGGATGATTTGTTGCCTGATATATTTGATGAACTAGATCCTGCAACAATCAATTCATTGCTAGCTGAAAAAGCAATGTCATTTATGTTATCAAAGTCGTCTCCACCTATAATGATATCCCAATTTTTATTGCCTAAAGTATCATAATTAACCAAAAAAATATCTAACTCCCCATAACCGGCCATTGGCTTATTGCCTAAAGTATTTGATTTAGACGAGTTAATTCCAAAATAGAGTTCATTATTGTGTTGTGATAAGGTTGGCAATAGGTCATTTTCTCCACCTCCAATTGTTTTGTCCCATAAAAGGTTTAAGTTTTTATCAAGACA
>Ga0222664_1000331_pt1 | contig 31495 bp, 23 predicted proteins | sample AntAcemetagen604_FD_181147 | JGI IMG/M metagenome (GOLD analysis project Ga0222664, IMG submission 181147) | Saline water microbial communities from Ace Lake, Antarctica - #604 | ecosystem: Environmental > Aquatic > Non-marine Saline and Alkaline > Saline | place: Antarctica: Ace Lake... | reverse complement strand
GTACCTGCTGATAAATATTGGGGAGCCCAAACAGAAAGGTCTAGAAATAACTTCAAAATTGGCACGAATACACATCAAATGCCTAATGAAATAATAAAGGGTTTTGCGTACTTAAAAAAGGCAGCAGCTCACACTAATTTCGAATTAGGTGTTTTGTCAGAAGAAAAAGTAGCTTTAATTTCAAAGGTTTGCGATGAAATTTTAAACGATCAATTAAACGACCAATTCCCTTTGGTTGTATGGCAAACCGGTTCTGGAACTCAATCAAATATGAATGTTAATGAGGTAGTTTCTAATCGAGCTCACGTTCTAGCAGGCAATAAATTAGGCGAAGGCGTTCCAATGATACATCCTAATGATGATGTAAATAAATCTCAATCTTCAAATGATACTTATCCAACAGGAATGCATATTGCAGCCTATAAAATGGTTATTGAAACAACAATTCCAGGAGTAGAAAAGCTAAGAGATACACTTATAGAAAAATCAAAGGCATTTATGGATGTGGTAAAAATTGGAAGAACACATTTAATGGATGCAACACCACTTACAGTGGGCCAAGAGCTTTCGGGTTATGTTGCTCAGTTAAATTATGGCTTAAAGGCGCTGCATAATACACTTGCGCATTTAAGCGAAATTGCACTTGGGGGCACTGCTGTTGGTACAGGAATTAACACACCAAAAGGTTATTCTGAATTGGTAGCTAAAAAAATCGCTGAGTTTACAGGTTATCCTTTCAAAACTGCAGCAAATAAGTTTGAGGCCTTAGCAGCGCATGATGCAATTGTTGAAACGCACGGAGCTTTAAAACAATTGGCGGTAAGCTTAATGAAAATCGCAAATGATATAAGACTTTTGGCATCGGGGCCACGTTCTGGCATTGGCGAGTTAATTATTCCAGCCAACGAGCCAGGCTCTTCTATAATGCCCGGAAAGGTTAATCCAACTCAGGCAGAGGCGCTTACAATGGTTTGTGCTCAGGTTATTGGAAACGATGTTGCAGTAACAACAGGAGGAATGAATGGTCATTTTCAATTAAACGTGTTTAAGCCAATGATGGCTTATAATATTTTAATGTCTGCCAAATTAATTGGTGAAGCTTGTATTTCTTTTAATGATAATTGTGCTGAAGGTATAGAGCCAAATTACGAGAGGATAAAACAGCAATTAAACAATTCGTTAATGTTGGTTACAGCATTAAATACACATATTGGCTATGAAAAAGCTGCTAAAATTGCTAAGACAGCTCATGCAAATGGAACTACTTTAAAGGAAGAAGCTGTTAATTTAGGATATTTAACGGCTGAACAATTTGATGCTTGGGTTGACCCGAGTAAGATGATTGGCAGTTTATAAAATTTACTAAAATGAATTTTTTAAAGCCCTCTTGCTTATGCAGGGGGGCTTTTTTATTTCTTCATTTTTAGCTGATTCACAAAACCTTTAATGTCTTGTTCTTTTGATTTTTTGGTAATCAATAAGGTATTATTGGCAAAAACTACAATGTAACTATCTAACCCTTGAATAATTGCGGTTTGGTTTCCTTGAATATGGATGGTGCAATTCTTAGAATCGTGAAGATTTACCTTTTTACCAACAACAGCATTGCCCTCTTCATCTTTTTTAAGTTGTTCATTTAAAGAACCCCAAGTTCCTAAATCACTCCAACCAAAATCAGCCAAAACAACATCAACACTTTTTGATTTTTCCATAATTCCATAATCAATTGAAATGTTTGGACATTTTTGAAAAGTATCTAGAATAAAATTTGCTTCGTTTTCGGTATAAAAATTTTCTAATCCTTCTGAAAAAAGAGTATGAACATCATGAAGGTGTTGCTCAAAGGAGTTAACAATGGTTTCAAGGTTAAAAATAAAAATCCCGGAATTCCAGTAAAAATCGCCACTTTCTAAAAATTGCTCAGCTATTTCTAAAGATGGTTTTTCGGTAAAAGTTTTTACCTTTTTTACGCGATCATCAGGATGGGTATTTTCTTCTTTAAATTGAATATAACCATATCCAGTATCGGGTCTGTGAGGTTTTATTCCTAGTGTTACTAAACTGTTATTGTTTCTTGCTTGATCAATAGCTAGGTTCATTATCTCTACAAACGAATCTTCTTTTAATACCAAATGGTCTGATGGACAAACAACAATTGTAGCATCAGGATTTTTTGCTTTTATTTTATACGATGCAAATGCAATGCAAGGTGCAGTATTGCGCCTCATAGGTTCACACAAAATATGGTCTTCGAGCATTTCAGGAATGTCTTTTGCAACCAACTCTTTGTAAGACTCGTTGGTTACCACCAAAATATTTTCTGCAGGGCAAATAGGTAACAATCTTTCGTAGGTCTGTCTAAGTAAAGATTTCCCAACTCCCAAAACATCTAAAAATTGTTTAGGCTTTTCTGTTGTACTCATTGGCCAGAACCTACTGCCAATTCCACCTGCCATTATTACACAAAACGTATTCTTCATTTCCTTCTGATATTAGCGAAAATACTAAATAATAAGGCGGGTTAAGCCCTAAATAAAATGTTTAAATTTTGATAATGTTAACTTCAGTTAATGGACTAAATAAATAAGGTTTTCGAGAAGGCATTTTATAACAAATAATTCTTGTTCGCCTTTTTAATCCTTTTTCAAATTTTGAGTCTTTATACAAAAACAAGGTGCCCAAATCTAAATCTGAAACCATTGGGCTTGAGTCTTCTTTGTTTAATTGTTTTAGTGCTGCATAAAGTTTTAAATCTGAAGTGGTAGAAGCCTTAGGGTTTTTCATGTAATTTGCTAAGGGTCTTAAAACTTCATCAGGAAACATATTGGGATTTAAAAATGGCAACATAATCGACTTAAAGGTATTTTTCCATTCACTTCCGTGAGGGGCAACTTTTTTGCTGAAATTTACATGAACCTTTAAATGGGCAATTTCATGAATAAGCGTAATTAAAAATGCTTGTTGATTTAGGGTTCCATTTACTGAAATGGTATGATAATCCACTTTATAGGGAGTTCTATAATCTCCAAATTTTGTTTTTCGAGTTTTGGTTATTTTTAGCTTTAGTTTATCTTCTTTAATTAAATCAAATACCATATCTGCTGCACCATTTGGAACATAGGGTTGAATATTTTGAATAAAGGTTTCGCGGTTCAAGTTTACTTGTATTGTCTAGAAGTTTTTTTTGCTTTTGATGGAGCTTGGTCAGGGCAATTACATTTATCAGCTTTTTTGAAAATGGCGCATGAACTAAAAATTAATCCAGCAATAAAAATCCAGCCTAAACCCTTCTTTTTCATTTGGCAAAAGTACCAATACATATTTTCACTTTTAATTGTTTATGGTTAGTTTCTTTCATTTTTCATAAGCAGGTTTAAATGTTATTTTTGAGGCAATGAATTTTCTTTATCATTTAGGCCGATATTTTATGTTATTGGGTAAGGTATTTACCAAACCCGAAAAAGCATCTATTTATTGGAACCTCATAATTGATGAAATATACGAACTAGGAATCGGCTCTTTAGGCATTACTGCAATTATTTCTATGTTTATGGGTGCTGTAATTACAATTCAAACAGCGGCCAATATTGATGGCTCTTGGGTGCCTGCCTATACAATTGGCTACACCACAAGAGAGGCAGTAATTAAAGAATTTTCACCAACAATAATAGCACTAATTTTAGCTGGAAAAATAGGCTCAAATATTGCTTCAAAGATTGGTAGTATGCGAGTTACCGAACAAATTGATGCCCTAGTAATAATGGGTGTAAATGCACCTGGATATTTGATTTTACCAAAAATTGTTGCAGCAGTTTTTATTCTGCCATTTCTAGTAATAATAAGCATGTTTTTAGGAGTTGGTTCAGGATATTTGGTAAGTTTATATTCAGGCTTGGTAGACCCTTCGCAATACATACAAGGAATAACTTATGATTTTATTCCCTTTAGCATAACCTATGCATTAATTAAAACATTGTTTTTTGCATTTGCAATTACATCAATACCTGCTTATCATGGGTTTTATACTTCGGGAGGTGCTTTAGAAGTTGGTAAATCGAGTACTCAAGCAGTTGTAAATTCATCTATAGTAGTTTTACTCATAAACTATATAATCACTCAATTACTTTTAATATGATTGAGATTAGAAATATCAAAAAATCTTTTGGGGATAAAGAAGTTCTAAAAGATATTTCTTGTGTTTTTGATAAGGGAAAAACCAATTTATTAATTGGCGCCAGTGGCTCGGGCAAAACTACAATTACAAAGTGCATCGTAGGTTTACATGAAGTAGATGCAGGAGAAATTTTATATAGCGGTAAAAACTTCTCAACCATGAACCAAAAAGAGCGAAAAGAAATTCGTAAAGAAATTGGATTTATGTTTCAAGGGAGTGCTTTGTTTGATTCTCTATCAGTTGAAGACAATATCAAATTCCCAATGCAGATGTTTTCCAAACAAACGGCAAAAGAGATGTTAGACAGGTGTAATTACTGTTTAGATAGAGTAGGGATGCCTGGCACGAACAAACTTTTCCCATCTGAGTTAAGTGGCGGTATGAAAAAAAGGGTTGGAATTGCGCGTGCTATTGCCATGAACCCAAAATACCTTTTTTGTGATGAACCAAACTCTGGCCTCGACCCACAAACTTCAATTGTTATAGATGATTTGATAAAGGGTATTACAGTAGAGTTTGATATAACAACTATTGTAGTTACCCATGATATGAATTCGGTAATTGAAATTGGAGACAAAATATTTTTCCTTTATAAAGGAGAAAAATCTTGGGAAGGCACCAATAAAGAAATTCTAAAAACGGAGGTTGACCAAGTAAAAAGGTTTGTATATGCCTCCAAATTCATCAACGAGATTATTAAATAATAGGCTTATTGTTTTACAATCCTAATATTTATTGCTTCTTTATCATGTATTCCTTTTAAGAAGTATACTCCATTAGCAATATTATCAAAAGGTACAATTAGCAAAGATTGTGTTTGATTAATTTCAAGAATCAATTTTCCACTTAAGTCTAATAAACTCCAAGAAATAGCTTTTTGTAAGTTATTTACATCTAAAGTAATTTGATTTTGGGCAGGATTCGGGTAAACGCTTACCTTCTGATTTGAACTAATACTTTCCATTCCAATTGATGAGTCAAAAGGCTCAATATCTACAGTTGTTTGGTATTCGCAACCATTAGCATCAGTAATATATAGGTTGTATGGCCCAGGAACTAAATTGTTGAAATTTATGGATTGATTGGGCAAATCAATTGTTCCAGGTGGAACTGAACTCACTCCTGAAAAGGCATAATCATAAGGATTTGTTCCGCCTATTACAAAAAAGCTCATAAGGCCATTATTGCAACTATCACAAGTTTCGTTGGTAACAAATTTTGTAACATTTATCGGGAACAAAGGACCTGGTACATAAAAGGTGTCAACATAGCTGCAACCCAATGCACCTCCATCGGTAACAGTAACTGTATAATCTCCTTCTCCAACATTTTCTAATTTAGGTAGAGTTGTTCCATCACTCCATGTATATCCAAAAGGAGAGGTTCCACCTGATAAAGAAATATCAATTGAACCATCATTAAAACCATAACAATTTTCTTCTTTTATTTTATAGGTTTTTAAAGTGGGTGCACCTCCATTTGAAAGAATAATTTCATGAGTTTCATTACAACCTGTTGCATCGGTTATTTTTACTCGGTAACTACCAGGATTTAAGCCGTAAACAGAATCAGTTCCTTGTCCTGCTGAAATTGAATTTAATGAGTTTAAAGCAGTCCAATTATAGTTAAATGGTGCAGTTCCTCTTAAGTGATTGGCGGCTATTTTACCATCATTTCCGTTACAAGTAGATGTGGTAATAGAATTAATTGCTGTTACAAATGGATTGCAATTGTACTCAGTTACATGTAATCTAATAAATGGAATACTAGGGAACGATTCAGCATTCCATGTCCCATTAACGCCTCCTGTACCTGTATTAACACCCGTTGCTTCCCAACTAGTTTCTTTTGGAGGTGTTCTGTCAGAATCTATTCCAACCCATACAGAACCTAAAATACATTCTAAGCCAACATGGTACTTGCCAGGGGTTAAAGCAGTTTTATTAATTCCTAGTGTTTGCCAACCACTAGAAGAAATAGTTAAATCTGAAGTTTGAGTTATGACGTTAAAATCCTCATCAAACAAATACATTTTTATGTTACTGCCAATACTTGGATTTCCTGTAGAGTGAAAAATATAAGCACCTAATGAAGTTGCTGTATCTTGTCTGTGAATTTCAAAGGCGTTGCATAAAATGGTTCCTGGTGTTCTGTTATTTATGGTTGTAAGTAAATTATCATCTCTAGCATAAACTGTATCTGTAACGGTAACTGAAAATAAATCAGAATTATCACTAGGCGAAAAATCTGCTGAATCTGAGCTAATAGAAATACTACCCGAATAAAAACCCTTGCCATCAAAAAACTTTAAAGGGATGTTTAATTCAATTGGCACATTAAAAGAACCAGGTTGAATATTTATTCCATTTGATTGTTGGTTGAAGTTTATTTGAGGCCCTGAAATATTAGCTTCTAGTTTTACACCAGTTTGAGGTAAGTAACCAATGTTGGTTGTTTTTGCTCCAAAATATACCTCTTCACTATTGGCTTGTCTTAAAGGAATTCTAGTATAGAATTGATTTAATTGGGTTGAGTCTGACGTAGCGTTATAAAATGCACCTTCAAGTTTTAAATCATAGGCAGGCGGTGTAACTAATTTTACATCATCAATTTGCCAGAAATAATGCGATTCGTTTTTCCAAGCAAACCTAATATAAGCGGCAGGTTGATTTCCGATATACTGGCCAACTGGTATTTTTTCAATTACTGGATTAGCAGAGGCCGAATTTGTAGCAACGCCGTTACGCACATTAAACTCTTGCCAAGTATTCCCATCTGAACTTACTCCTACTGTTAAAAGAGTATTGGTAAAAGGTCTAAAATAGTGTTCAAACTCTAAAAATAATTCTGGATAGCCAATGGTGTTTATTGCAGGCGATTTAGCATATGCAGTAATAACTTGAAAGCTACTGGCTGCACCAGGGTTTAAAAAATCTGCCCTCAATTGCATCGCTCCATTTGTGGATGAAGAAGAAAAAATAAGAGGTTCGTTCGTGTATTGTCCTCCTGGGGAGGTATTATTCCAAACAAAGCCTCCAGGGCCTTTTTGTATTGAGGTTGTCCAATTGCCTAAACTGCCATTAAAATCTTCGTAAAAAACAGTATCAGGTGTTGCTCCTGCAGCTTGTATATTAATTGATTTATTTGGTTCAGGGGCAATTTGAACGCTATTAGCTTTTGATAAAGTTTGTCCAAAAGTTAAAATTGGAAACCCAATTAAGGCGAGAAGTAATAATTTTTTCATACCAAGTATTTGGGTAAAAATACGAAATAGGATAAAATCAGGAATATTTTTAAAGTCTGATTTTTTTACAAAAAAAAAGCCCCGCAATTGCGGGGCTTTTAAAATTTAATGTGTGTAATTAAATTATTTAATTACAATGCTTTCGTTAATTTCAACATTTCTACCTGAAATGTTTAGTAAGTAAGCACCTTTAGAAATATTTGATAAATCTAAAACAGAGTTACCATCTTTAGTTAATTGCATTGAATTATTGTAAACAACTTGACCAACCATGTTTCTAACTTCAACTTGGTATGAACCAGCTTTGATGTTGTTAAAGTTTAAGTTGAATAAACCGTTTGATGGGTTAGGATAAACATCCATAGCAACTTTACCATTAATATCACCATTACTTACCATACCTCCAACAGTAAATGTTTGAGAAGCATCACAACCATTTTTATCTACAGCACTCATTGTATAGTTACCCTGAGTTGTAACAGTATTTAGGTTTTGGGCTTGAGAAGTAAATAAATTAGGACCAGTCCATTGAATTGCATAAGGAGCTTCACCACCTGTAATTTGAACATTATTGATTGACCCAACAGTTTGATTCTCAGTTACAGTTCCAGTTATAGAAATAGTTACACCTGTACAATTGGTTTGGTTTAATCTTATCATAAATGCTTCAGGGTTAGTGTATAAACCGTTATTTAAGATAAAAACTAAACTAGCATTTGGATCTTGAGGCATAGACTCATCAACAGCAATTCTTACTGTATCAATGTTACCTGTAGAGTAAGCTTCTACTCCAATAAAATATCCACCTGGTGGAATTTTAAAGTTACATGGAATTGTAGCAAAACCATTAGGACCATCTTGAGCAGTAAAGGTGTACTCATCTGATTTGTATAATGGAGAGTTTTGCGTAGCAAATTGTCCACCGCCACCATAAGTAGCACCAGTTGAATCATAAATTACAACATAACCTGTAGCGCCTTCAGTTGTTAAAGCAGAAAGTGCCATCCAAATGTTTTTCAAGTAAAAAGTATCTTGAAATTCATAAACGTTTAACATTTGGAAACCGTCTTCACCACCTGTAAATGAGTTTGTACCTAAATAAGAACTTACTGTAAAATGATCTAATGAGTAAAGTTCACCTTTTTCAGAAATATTGTAATAATAATCTACAGAGTTATCAAGTGGATTACAATCAGTTGAATCACTTGTTATCATAGCTGTTACATCATAAAAGCCTGTATCAACTGGAGTATAACCTGCGGCTTCATCGATAATAGCATCAGCACCAGAAGCAATGGCAGAACCCATTGTATTTGATTGGTTTACAGAACCTGTAACATTAAATGTTTCTATATCTAAACTTACATTATTTGCTGCTGAGGCACCTTTGTTTTCAACTAAAGCTGAAAATACAAATTCTTTTACCTCGTTAATTGGTGTAGAGCCATATAAACCTAATTTAGTTCCTTGGTCAACATCCCAATCAGCAATTGCTATATCTGCTGAAGGAGTTTCAGTAAAGGCAACGTCATCAAAAAGCCAGTAATAGTAACCACTACCATTCATGTTTCCGTTTGTGCCATCATATAAAAAACCAACAACAACATTTGATTGACCACCAACTTCTGCAGAAATATTAAGTGAGAAATTTACAGCGTTATCGGAAGTTGCGTTTACAGCTAATTCTCCGTGTAACTGAATAGAATCTGTGAAATTAACACCACCATCAGTAGAGAAAATTATCCAAGATTGACCGTAGAATGTTCTAGCAAAACTTTCTAAAGTAATAGAAACATTTGGGTAAGTTGAAAAATCTAAAGGAGAAGTAGCTAAAACACCAGAATGTGGAGCAGGAGCTGCACCTTGTCCCATTGTTGCAGGGTCACCATTGCTGTCTAAAAAGTCAGAATCAAAAACCATGAAACCATTAGAAGTGGATGAAGAAGCAATTGGGTCTTGAGTACCAGAATAAGCTCCTCGTGAACCAATTGTGTTGTCAGGATTAGTTCCTGGGCCTCTGTATTCCCACAAAGCGGCAGAAGGCGAACCGTAATTTGCCCAACCAGCAGGAATACCATTGGCAAAATCAAATGAATAAATTACTGAACCACAACTAGGAGCTCCAGCTTTAGTAGTTGCAGTAGCAATAACCCTGTCTGCATCGGGAGCTTTTAATTGAGAGTCGGTGAAAGCTGCACCGGCGTTTGGTTTTAATGGGTTTTGAGCGAATAACGCACTCCCAACAAACATCAAACTTAAAAATGTACTGATTTTTTTCATACTTAGATTGTTTAAATTTTACAAAGGGTTTTCAAAGTCACAAACTTAATGGAAAAATAATAATGAAACAAAATAAAATTAACATTAAACTCGAACGTTTACAATACTTACCTAAACATATTCCTCTATTGGGGGGCAAGAACAAACCAAATTTCTATCGCCATAAGCATTATCAATTCTTGAAACAGGAGGCCAATATTTTTTTTCTTTTACCCAATTGAGTGGGTAAACAGCCTTTTCTCTAGAGTAACTTCTGTCCCAACTATCACTAATAACAACGTCTGCGGGATGTGGAGCTCTTTTTAAAACATTATCCAGCTTATCAACTATTCCCAATTCTATTTCTTTAATTTCTTGTTTGATTGAAATCATAGCTTCAATAAATTTATCTAACTCTGCTTTAGATTCGCTTTCGGTTGGTTCAATCATCATAGTACCTGCAACTGGAAAAGAAACAGTAGGAGCATGATAACCATAATCCATTAATCTTTTGGCTATATCTTCTACTTCAATACCTGCATTCTTTTTGAAATCTCTACAATCAATTATCATTTCGTGAGCTGCCATTCCGTTTTTGCCACGATATAAAATCGAAAATTCTTTTTCTAGTTTTATCCTAATATAATTGGTATTTAAAATTGCTGCTTGGGTTGACTTTTTAATTCCATCCCGCCCTAACATTTTTAAGTAACCATAAGAGATTAATAAAATAAGAGCACTACCCCAAGGTGCACCAGATACAGAAGTCATTGAGTTTCTTCCTCCTGTTCGAATGAATGTGTGGCCGGGTAAAAAAGGTGTTAAATGTCGAGCAACACCTATTGGGCCAACACCTGGCCCTCCACCTCCATGAGGAATAGCAAATGTTTTATGAAGATTTAAATGACAAACATCTGCCCCAATTCTAGCTGGATTGGTTATACCAACCTGTGCATTCATATTTGCACCATCCATATAAACCTGTCCTCCATACTTATGAATCGTTTCTGTAATTTCAATTATAGACTCTTCAAAAACACCATGTGTAGAAGGGTAGGTAACCATTAAGGCTGCTAAATTTTTGGCGTTTTCTTCAGATTTTTTCTTTAAATCCTCTAAGTCAATATTACCAAACTCATCACATTTTACAACAACAACTTTCATTCCTGCCATAACAGCACTTGCAGGATTTGTACCATGTGCTGAAGATGGAATAATAGCTATGTTTCTGTGTGCTTCTCCTCTACTAATATGAAATTCTCTAATCACCATTAATCCGGCATATTCGCCTTGAGCGCCAGAGTTTGGCTGAAAAGACATGCCCGCAAATCCTGTTACTTCACAAAGCCATTTTTCTAAATCGTCAATAATTTCATGGTAACCAGAAGCTTGCTCCTTTGGAATAAAAGGATGAAGATTTGCAAACTCAGGCTTGCTTATTGGGTAAAGTTCTGAAGCAGCATTTAGCTTCATGGTGCATGACCCTAAAGAAATCATTGAATGCGTTAACGAAATATCTTTATTCTCCAAACTTTTTATATACCGCATCATTTCTGACTCTGAATGATAAGAATTGAATACTGGGTGGGTTAAATAGGAAGAAGTTCTTCTGAACGCTTTGTTAATTGAGCTTGCATCACTTTTTATTAAAAACTCAGTTTCTTCATCTTCAATTACTTGTTTGAAAACATTAAATATTTCAATTATTTCTTCTTTAGAAGTTGTTTCATTAATTGAAATTCCAACTTGATTGAAACTTGAATATCTAAAATTAATCTCTTGGTTAAGTGCCAACCGCTTTACTTCTTCTTGGGTTACCTCATTTGGTAAGGTAATAGTAATTGTATCAAAGAAATTTTGATTTTCAACTTTATATCCCAATCTGGTAACGTTATAAGCTAATTGGGTTGCATTATTATTTATTGACTCTGCAATATTTTTTAACCCATCAGGGCCATGATACACAGCGTACATACTTGCCATAATAGCCAGCAAGGCTTGTGCGGTGCAGATGTTTGATGTGGCTTTATCTCTTCTAATATGTTGCTCTCTTGTTTGAAGCGCCATTCTTAAGCCTCTTTTACCTTCTCTATCAATAGAAACACCAATAATTCTACCTGGGATATTTCTTTTGAATTCATCTTTAGTAGCAAAAAAACCTGCGTGTGGGCCTCCATAACCTAAAGGAACTCCAAATCTCTGAGAATTTCCAACAACTACATCTGCGCCCCATTCACCAGGAGGTGCAATTAGGGTTAAACTTAATAAATCAGAAGCAACTACTACGCTTGCACCAAAATCGTGAGCATTATCGGCAAATTGTTTGTAATCTAGAACTTCTCCAAACATATCTGGGTATTGAATAAGTGCACCAAATACTGAATCAGACATCACAAAGTTTTTATGATTTCCAATAATGATATTTATGCCAAGTGGATTTGCCCTTGTTTTTAATACCTCAATGGTTTGTGGAAAAACCGAATCGGAAACAAAGAAATCATTTCCTTCTGCTTTTACTTTTTCTCTTTTACGAGAATGAAAAAGCATAAGCATAGCCTCAGCCGCAGCTGTTGATTCATCTAGAAGAGAGGCATTGGCGATTTCAAGTCCAGTTAAATCAGAAATCATGGTTTGAAAATTCAGTAATGCTTCTAATCTTCCTTGAGAAATTTCAGCTTGATATGGCGTATAAGCAGTGTACCATCCTGGATTTTCTAGAATATTTCTTTTAATAACAGATGGAACAATACAGTCGTAATAACCAAGACCTATATATGTTTTATAAACCTTGTTTTTGGCAGCATGAGCGTCCATTTCTTTAAGAAAATCATACTCTGAAATCCCCTTAGGTAAATTTAATGGAGAATCAAGTAATATTGATTTAGGAACTGTTTTTTCTATTAAATCATCTAAAGATGAAACACCAACAATGCTAAGCATTTCAGGCAAGGTTGTGTTGTTAATTCCTATGTGTCTTTTTTCAAAATTTTCAGAAAACATTGCGTCAATTTTAGGTTGACAAATATAACTGTAAAATGAGGTTTAAAGTTTTAATGAAATCAGAATTAAATTGATTTGCACCAAAAAAATTATATTTGACCCCAAACTTTGAAAAACCTTGTAAAACCACCTATGAAAAATATTTTCCTTTTACTTATTATTTTTAGTGCTTTTTCCTTATCTGCCCAAGATAATATACTAATGCTTTCAGGACATATTCTTGAAGGAAAGATAGTTGACCACAATCGTCATCATGTTAAGTATGAAATGACAAAAGGAAAATCCACCAGAACTTTAGAAATTGAATCGTACAGAGTTTTTTCTTTTACCAAAGATGGTTCTGAAACAGTAATGTATAAAAGAGACTCGACAATAGGTAATTATTTATCGGAACAAGAAATGAGGTATTTTATCTGGGGAGCACAAGATGCTATGGAACATTTTTCCGGAAGATGGGCTTTTTTCTCAGGTATTGGTGTTGGCGCAATCGGAGGATATTTATTAGCTCAAAGTTTTATAGTAGTTTCAGTTCCACTTGTATATCCTATTGTTACGAGCGTGCACAAAATTCATCCCAAAGAAACTTACTCAAGAGACCCAAAGTTGTTAGAAGAGCCAGCTTATCTTACAGGTTATCACAAAACAACCAAGTCTAAAAGATTTTTTCAAGCCCTAAAAGGAAGTTTACTTGGAACTGTTGCTGGTGTTTCTGCTTATTATGCTGCAAATTAATTGATTGCAAAATTTTCTTAAAGGATTAATTTTCTCGAACCTTTATGTCGCAATTCCTGTTGCGGCGCTAGTTTTGCAGACTTATCTATTTACAAATTCTGTAGATTTTTTTGTAATTTTTTTAGTCTATTTCTCTACGCTTTTTGTTTACAATACGCACAGAATTAGAGGCTTAAATCAGGTATTAAAAATAGATTTGGGGGAAAGGCATCTTTGGGCAATAAAAAATAAAAACTTTCTTGTTTTCATTATTTTTTTAGCGATTTTAGGAGCTGGTTTTTCTTTTTATAAATCATTTTCAGTAATTAATTTTTGGTATTTATTACCTCCAATGCTGATTACGGCAGGGTATGTTGTTCCATTTATACCTTCCCCAAAACGACTGCTTAGATTGAGGGATATTCCTTTTTTGAAAGCAATATTAATTTCTGCAGTAGTTTCATATGTTACAATTGTTTTGGTTTATCAAAATTTAGATTTGGCTTTTTTACTTCAGTTTTTGGAGAGGTTCTTTTTTATTCTTGCTATTACAATTCCTTTTGATATTCGAGATTATCAATTTGATTCGCATTCAAAACTCAAAACATTTCCCTTGGCTTTTGGAATAAAAAAATCAAAAAAGATTGCCTTTTTAAGTTTGATATTTTCATTTTTAATTAGTTTATTTTTAATAAATTACAGACCTTTAATATATCTTATTCCCTTGGGGCTCTCTTTGATGATTTCTGCTTTTATAATTCAGAAATCCACAAAAAAATCATCAGAATTCTTTTATTCTTTTTTAGTTGAAGGAACTATGATAATTCAAACTTTATTGGTAATGATGGTATATTTTCTTGATTGAAGTTTATAGAAAAGGCCAATTTTATAATCTTTTTCTTGCATAATTTTAAAATTTACCAAATTTAAACTTGGCAAATTTTTAGCTTTAATATTATCAGTTAATCTGAAAATGAAATACAAAAATTTTAAATGAAAAGACTCCATAAAGTTTGATGGGCTTTTGAAGTCTAGAGTTAAAAGTATTCCTGTTTTTTCTAATAAAAATTCTGTTTTTTGCAGTGTCTTTTTTATTTCACTTTCGTTAAGCAAGTCTAGAAAAAATGGAAATATTACACCATCAAAATTTTGTTTTAATTTAATCTCAAAAAAATCTCCGTTTATTAGATTGATGTTTTTTGATTGGGTATAAACTACTTGTTTTAAACATAATTGATGGAAAATATTTGATTTTTCAACAAGAGTGTAATTAACATTGGGGTTTAAATATTTTATGATTTCACCACTTCCTGCCCCGATTATAAGTATGTTTTTTAGTTTTAAATTATTTATTTCATTTGCTTGTAGCCTATAAAAAGTTGAACCATAAACAACCTTTACAAGTTTGTGATACCAAGATTTTTCAAATAATTTTATGCTCATTTTACTTTCGCGAAGTAAAATAATTTGGCATATAAACTTCGCACCCTTTATGTACTTTTACCCTTTTAATTTTTTTTGATATTATGATTAAGTTTGATTTTAGTGAAGGCTTTGCCAAAAAAATGGATTCAGAAGACAAGCTGGCTAAGTTTAGAAATGAATTTCTTTTCCCCCAGCACCTTTCCCAAAATGTTCTGTATTTTACTGGAAACTCTCTTGGACTTCAGCCTAAACGAACCAAACAATATATAAATCAGGAATTAGATGATTGGGGTAAATATGGTGTTGAAGGTCATTTTAATTCGAAAAACCCGTGGTTTTCATACCATGAAATTTTAACAGAACAAATGGCAGCTTTGGTTGGGGCAAAAAACAACGAAGTAGTTGCTATGAATGGATTGTCGGTTAACCTTCATTTATTATTAACAACGTTTTTTAGACCAGAAGGTAAACGTAATAAAATATTGTGCGAGGCAAAAGCATTTCCTTCAGATCAGTATGTTTTTGAAACGCATTTGAAAGCAAGAGGTTTAAACCCTGATGATCATATTATAGAAGTTTGGCCAAATAAAGGAGAAGTTTTAATTGGGGATGAAAAAATAATTGACACTATTAGAAAGCATGGAGATGAAATTGCCTGTGTTATGATTGGTGGGGTTAATTATTATTCAGGTCAATTATTTAACATGCAAAAGATTACACAAGCAGCGCATCAAGTTGGTGCTATTTGTGGTTTTGATTTAGCACATGGCGCAGGCAATGTTGAATTAAATCTTCACGATTGGAATGTTGATTTTGCCGCATGGTGCTCATACAAGTATTTAAACTCTGGTCCTGGAAGTGTTTCAGGTGTTTTTATTCATGAAAAGCATGTTTCCAATGCAGATTTACCTCGTTTAGCGGGGTGGTGGGGACATGACAAGGAAAATAGATTTTTGATGGAAAAGGGTTTTCAACCGATAAAGTCTGCGGAGGGCTGGCAATTAAACAATGCCCCAGTTTTTATTATGGCACCTTTTAAAGCTTCTTTAGATTTAATAACTGAAGCTGGTTTTGACAACTTACTATCCAAAAGAAAAAAATTAACAAATTACCTTCAATTTGTCATTGAGGAAATTTCAAAAAATTCAAAAGATGTTTCATTTGAAATAATTACCCCAAAGGAAGAAACAAAAAGGGGAGCTCAGTTGTCAATATACTGTCATGGAAAAGGCAAAGAATTATTTGATTACCTAATGAACAATGGTGTAATCACAGATTGGCGAGAACCAAACGTTATTAGAATGGCGCCAGTGCCGTTATATAATTCTTTTGAAGATATTTTTCAATTTGGCAAAATTTTAGAAAAAGCAATTCAATAAAATGGAGAAAAAAGCAATTATTGTAGGGGCAGGTTTAGTAGGTTCTTTATGGGCTGTTTATTTATCAAAAAGAGGTTATAAGGTAACCATTTACGAGAGAAGGTCTGATATTAGAAAAGCTGAAATTTCAGCAGGAAAGTCAATCAATTTGGCATTATCAACCAGAGGTTGGAAAGCTTTAGATGCTGTGAATGTAGGTGATGAAATAAGAGAAATTGCCATTCCAATGCACGGCAGGCAAATGCATAATACAGATGGCTCTGAAGTTTACCAAGCTTATGGTAAAGAAGGAGAGGCGATTTATTCAGTTTCAAGAGGAGGTGTAAATGCGCGCATGATGACTATTGCTGAAAAGCATGGCGGCGCAAGCATATATTACAATCATAAGTGTGTTGATGTAAATTTGAAAGCAGGAGAAGTAACACTAGAAAACTTAGTTACTGGAGAAACAATAAAAGATAGTGCAGATGTTGTTTTTGCCGCAGATGGAGCATTCTCAGCAATTCGATACAATGGTTTTCAAAAATTAGATCGATTTAATTACGAGCAACGCTACATTGCCGATGGTTATCGAGAATTATTGCTTCCTGCAAATGAAGACGGTTCTTATAAAATGGATAAGGATAAGTTACACATTTGGCCAAGAGGGCGCTTTATGTTAATTGCCTTAGCCAATGAAGACGGCTCTTTTACCTGTACTTTATTTATGCCAAACGAGGGGGAAACTTCTTTTGATGCACTAAAAACAGATGCGGCAATTGATACCTTTTTTAAAGAAACTTTCCCAGATTTTTATAACATGATGCCAGATATTGTTTCAGATTGGCATTCGCACCCACATTCTTCTTTGGCAATTATTAGGTGTTTCCCATGGACACATGGAAAGTTTGCTTTAATGGGAGACTCTGCTCATGCTACAGTTCCTTTTTACGGTCAAGGAATGAACTCAGGTTTTGAAGATTGCACTGTTTTAAGCGGTTTAATGGATAAGCACAAGGAAGATTGGGAAAAAGTATTTAAAGAATACCAAGAAGTAAGAAAACCAGATGGAGATGCAGTGCAAGATTTATCATTACACAACTATTACGTAATGAGAGATTATGTTGCAGACCCTAAATTTTTGTTGCAGAAAAAGATAGAAAAAAGGTTTTCAGATAAATTCCCTGACAAATGGATGCCGCTATACAGTCAAGTAACATTTTCAAGTATTCGCTATTCTGAGGCTTGGAAACAAGGAATGCATCAAGAAGAAATTATGAAAAAGGTTATGGAAATGCCGCAAATTGAATCAAAATGGGATTCGAAAGAGGTAGAAGATAAAATCCTAGAATTTATTTGATGCATAAAGTAGTTTTATTGTTTCTTTTTTTATTTGTTGGGTATCAAGGCTTTTGCCAATACAAAAAAAAGCCTGTCGATCCATTTCCTAAACCACCAAGGTTTAATCAGAAAGGCTGGTTTTTTGCCCCAGGATTTACACAGTCTTTAATAAACCCCACTATAAAAACACAGGATATACTTCAAACTAATGATACAATTAAACGCAGCACTTTTGATGAGAAGGGAAACCTAAGGGGGTATTTTGAAGTTGGAAAGTATAATGTAATAAACAACCTTTACTTTTTTAGATATTTAGATTACGGGTTGGCCTATAAAAACTATGCAGGGGTTGAAAATTTTGACGAATCATTAAATGTTTCTGATGTATCAATTCCAGTCGCTTCAGGACAAAATACTTTTTCTGATCATTATGTTTCCTTATTTTTTAATATGAGCAATATTATACCTGTAAAAAACAAAATTTTTTTACAAAATTCATTTGGTGTTTTAGGAGAATGGGCGTTTTTATCCAATCGGAATAACCTTCAACCAAGTGTAAATGCTACCCAAAATTTCCCTTCAAAAATTAAGGCTGAGCTTACCTATAAGTTTGGAGTTGGTTATAAATATTCAGATTTCCTTTTAATAGTGCCCTCAATTCAAACTTCAATCTTGAATGTATTGCCTAGAGATGGCTTTAATTTTACCATGCCATATTTCTCATCTCAATACAAACCATTTATTGTTTCACTGCGTTTTATTTTTCTATCAACTCAAAAAGTAAAAAAATGTCCTCCGGTAGATGCAATTGGTATTCCCGAAGGTTATGAACAACAAGATCAATAAATCGCCAAACAATAATTGTACTTTAAGGTTGTTTTAATAAGTTTTGTAGGTTTATAGTTTCTTTACTTTTACACAATTCATGAAGGTTTTGTACAGATTTTGTTTCTTGCTTTTTTGCTTGCTATTTGCAGGACAAACTCAAGCACAGTTCTACAATGGATTAAACCAAACATTTGGCAAGAATAGAGTACAATACGAAGACTTTTTTTGGACCTATTATCGATTTCAAAATCAAGAATATTATTTTTATCCTGAAGGAAAGAAAGCAGCAGATTTTGCAGCTAAAACAACTCCTAAAATTATAAAAGAACAGCAGAAATTTTTTGATTATTACCTAAACGCTAAACTTTACTTTTTAATTTATACCAACATTAGCGACTTCAGACAAAGTAATATTGGGGTAAATGATGAAGAAAATGGAATGGGAGGAGTAACTCACATTTCAGGCAATAAAATATTCTTGTATTTTAATGGAGATTATGAAAGTTTCGAAAACCAAATAAAAACGGGTGTAGCCTCAATTATGGTAAACCAAATGATGTTTGGAGAAAACTGGAAAGAAGTAATCAAAAACTCCGCTCTTTTATCAATTCCAGATTGGTACACAAGTGGTTTGGTTTCTTATGCTGCAAACCCATGGAATGTTGAGATGGATGGTTATCTAAGAGATGCCATAATTTCTGACCGATTTAAAAAGTACAATAGATTATCTGAAAAAGACGCGGAGATTGCCGGTCATTCCCTCTGGAATTATATTTCTGAAGTATATGGCCAAGCAGTAATTCCCAATATATTGTACATGGCTCGGGTAAGTAAAAATATTGAAAGCGGTTTTCTGTTTGTACTTGGGGTAGGTTTAAACGATTTAATAGATGAAAGTTTACTCTATTACAAAGTAAGATATGAAACCGAAGATGATGCATCTGAAAAGGTTATGGCTGAAGCAGAGCCTATAAAAACAAGAAAGAATAGGGTTTATGACCAATGGGCAATAAATACAGATGGAAGTTTTGGTGCATTTACAACCAATAAATTAGGAAAAGCAAAGGTCTATTTATACAATTCTGAAAAAGAAAAGAAAAAGAAAGTTTATAAAAAAGGGTATAAACTAGATAGAATTAACGATTACAAACAACCAATATTGGCTTGGCATCCTGATGGAAATATTCTTGCTATTGTTACTGATAAAAAAGGTAAACCTATGCTAGGGTTTTATAACTTAGATGATAAAAAAATAATTTGGAGAGAGGTTTTTAAAGTAGATAAAATTTATGATGCAACCTTTTCAGAAAAAGGTGATTACTTAGCTTTATCTGCAGTGCAAAAGGGTCAATCAGATTTATACACTTTAAAGCTATCTAGTAATGTAATATCTCAAATTACAAATGATATTTTTGATGACAAACAACCGCGTTTTATTGATGGAGACTCCAAACTTATTTTTACATCAAATAGGCAAACTGATACTTTAACCTCTAATCCTAGAGAAGATGCATTTAATAATAAAGTGGATAATTGGGACGTATTTACTTTTGATTTAAATAGCAAGTCAAACCAATTAGAAAGGTTATCAAACACACCTAATATTGATGAGTTTTATCCGAGTCAAATTAAAAATGATGAGTACACTTGGATTAGTGATGAAAATGGAGTTTACAACCGATATTTTGTAACAATAGATAGTTCTATCGCCTCAATTGATACAACAATTAATTACAAATATTTCGCAAAAACCAATCCCGTAACAAATTATCAGCGAAACATTCAAAGGCAATATTTTCCTGTAAATAGCGATCATTATGCCCAATCGCTTACCATTAATAGTAAATACAAAATGTATGATATGAGCAAGCAAGAAACCTTAACTCCTTTAGGTTACAAGCTTGATTTAACAAAATTCCAAGAATCTCAACTTGATAAAGTTGAAAAGACAAAAAGTACTGCCCCAACTGTAAAAAAGGATGACTCAAAGTTGATTTACACAAGGGTTAAGGTTTTTGAGGAAAACCAAACTGAGTCAGTAATTAATATTGATAATTATCAATTTACCGATGAAACTTCTCCATCCAAAAAAGTTGACGAGGAGGAGGTTCCTACAAACTCTCGATTTATTACGTTAAAATCTAAAACCAATGAAAACGAAGGAAATCAAGAGATTCAATTACCACAGCAACGCAACTACTTTTTAAATTTTGTAGCTTCAGATTTAATTACAAGTATTGATTTTGATTTTGCGAATCAAATTTATCAACCATTTAATGGAGGCCCTTGGACAAACCCTGGAATGGGTTCAGTTGCTAAGGTAGAATTGTATGATTTATTTGAAGATTATAAAGTTGTTGGAGGCTTGAGATATGCCTTTAATAATAACAACCGCGAATTCTTTCTTAGTTTAGAAAATAGAATAGGCCGATTAGATAAAAAGTATTCTCTACAGCGTCAAGGTATTATTTCTGCAGGTAATGTTTCTGTAAATAAAATTGTTATACATCAATTAAAGTATGACATGAATTATGCTTTTAATGAAGTTTTTGGATTAAGATCAACCTTGAGTTTGAGGAATGATAGAACAGTAGCTTTAAGTACCGATCGAAGGTCTTTACAAACTCCCGACTCCTATATCAATTGGATGGGTGCAAAATTTGAGTTGGTTTTTGATAATGTAATTGATAAGGGTCTCAATTTATATAATGGCACTAGGGGGAAAGTTTTTTATGAAAGGTATCAGCAAATTGATGATTTTCAAACAGATATAAATATTGTAGGATTAGATTTTAGACATTATCAAAAAATAAATAGAGATTTAATTTGGGCAATTCGTTTTGCTGGAAGTACATCTTTTGGAAATAGAAAACTTGTTTATTATATGGGGGCGGTAGACAATTGGTTTACACTTTCTCAAGATCCTGATAACCCTAAATTTAACCCTGATACTAGAATCGCACAAGATCAGAACTACTATTTTCAAGCAATTGCAACTAATTTAAGGGGATTTCAGCAAAACATTAGAAATGGAAATAGCTTTGCAGTAATCAACAATGAATTAAGATGGCCTATTTTTAAATACTTCGCCAACAAACCTATAAAGTCTGAGTTTTGGGGTAATTTTCAAATTATTGGGTTTACTGATATTGGTACGGCTTGGACAGGTAATAATCCCTTTTCTGATGAAAACACATTTAATACAGTAGAAATTATTGATGGGCCCGTAACAGTTAGGTTAGATAATAAAAAGAATCCTATTGTAGGTTCTTATGGTATGGGTTTAAGGTCTAAACTTTGGGGTTACTTCGGAAGGTTAGATTATGGATACGGAATTGAAGATGGAAAGGTTCTTAAACCGCGAGTTCATTTATCTTTTGGCCTCGATTTTTAATATGAAAATAATGGACATTTTAGCCTTAGTAATTATTGGATTAATAGCAGGGATTTTAAGCGGAATGTTTGGCGTAGGTGGAGGAATTATAATTGTTCCGGCATTAGTGTTTTTTTTAGGAATGACACAACATTCAGCACAAGGTACCTCTTTAGGTTTAATGCTTTTACCAATTGGAATATTAGCAGCTTGGAATTATTACAAATCAGGCAACCTTAATATTAAATACGGGTTAATAATAGCGGTTACCTTTGTTTTAGGAGGTTATATTGGCTCAAAACTTTCTTTAAGTTTAGATCAAGTTTTAATAAAAAGACTCTTTGGTTTTTTAATGCTTTTGGTAGCTTTAAAATTGATTGTTTTCCCTAAGTAATTGCAATAAAATATATGAAAATTAAAATTTTGAACTTAATAGTTCTAGTTGTTATTATTTCTTTTTTTAGTTGTATTGAGTATCAAAGCGAAAACAACTTGCCTATTTTGGGTCCGCGAGAGCCAGTAGAAAAAGTAGTAGATGGAAAAACGATTATTGATACAATTTATCATTCAATTCCAAATTTTTCATTCACCAACCAAGATGGAAATGAAGTAACTAATAAATCATTTAGCAATGGTTATTATGTTACCGATTTTTTCTTCACATCATGCCCAACCATATGTCCGGTTATGACAAAAAATATGCTTCAATTGTATGATGAGTTTGAAGATGAAGAAAAAGTCTTGTTTTTGTCTCATACAATTGACACAAGGCATGATTCTGTTGCTGTTTTGAAAAAATATGCTACTAAAATTGATGTGAAATCAGATAAATGGCACTTTGTTACAGGTTCAAAAGAAGGTATTTACGACATAGCAGAAAGTTATTTAGTTTCAGCTGCTGAAGACCCCAACTCACCTGGAGGTTATATTCATAGTGGGGCTTTTATTTTGGTAGATCCTTTAGGTCATATTAGAGGGTATTATGATGGAACACAACCGCAAGCAGTTGATAAATTAAAACGTGAACTAAAAGCACTCTTAAAAAAGGATGAAAAAGTTAATTAAAATCCTTTTATTTTCATACATTTTTTTGGCTTGCAATCCTATATCAAATCCTGGTAAAGAACTGTATAAAGAAAAATGCCAAAATTGCCATGGTATTGATGGTAAAGGTCTAAAAGGATTGTATCCACCTATCACTCAAAGTGATTATTACATTAATAATAGATCGACTTTAGCTTGTATTATCCAAAATGGAATGCAAGGTGATGTTGAGGTAAACGGTAAAATTTACAATGAAAAAATGCCAAGTAACCCCTTACTTACTGAAGCCGAAATAACCAACTTATTAAATTTTATGAATAGTGAGTTTTTTACAGATTCAAAAAGTTTTACACTAAAAGAAGTTTCAAACAACCTTAGGAATTGTGATTAAATTTTAGGGCTTATCTTTATATTGCAGATAATTGCTGCAATAATGAATGAACCACTCTTAAAAGCCTTAATTGAATTATTAGCACTGCTTTCCAATATTGAAAATCTAACAAATCAAAAATTGGTTTTGCCCTTTTCTCAACTTCAAGATAATTTGGAGGAAAAGATAAGGAGTTTAATGGCAAGAAAAAGTTTGGTTCAATGGTATTTGAACCAAGAAGTAACAAAGGCAGACATGCCTAAATACGTTCAACTTTACGATAATTTGATGGAAGGGGCCTATCAAATTTCAATTGAAGAAAATCAAATTGAAATTTCTCCTTTCGATTATAAAAAAGTATACCAATTAGCCGAGTTACTAAATGGAGGTTTAAATGTTAGACAAAAATTAATGGTTTTTGTTAGACTAATTGAATATGTATTAGTAGATGAAAACAACCAGCAAAAAGCAGTTCCCATATTTTTAATATTAGCCGAAAAATTTAATATTAATAAAGAGTATGTAGATGATATTCTTGGGTTTTTAATTGCAAAAGAGACTCAAATTCCTGCAAATAATAAACTGCTTTATGTAGATGATTCTTGCCAAACTAATTTGGAAGGAAGCGATGAAGATTTTAAGAGTTTATTTGCTCATGGTTTTAGAGAAAGGGTTTTAATCCTAAACATTCCTGAAGTTCCATTTTTGTTTTTGAAGTATTTTAGGGCAGGTTTAAGTTTAAATGGACACTTAATAAGTCCAAATAGAACTTATGCTTTTACGCCTGGCTCAAAATTAACTTCTAGTGATGGTCACCCACTTTATTTCAGTGTTTTAAAGTCTTGTTTTTTAAATGCAGAACAACATGAAAAAGTAGTTTTAAATACTCATGATGTTGAGTACACATTTAAAACAGGAAATAAGGGAATTCAGAGTATAAATATTTCAGAAGAACTCGGAACCATGGTTGGTATCATGGGTGGTAGTGGTTCTGGGAAATCAACATTATTAAATGTTTTAAACGGAAATTTAATTCCTTCAAAAGGAAGTGTTACCATAAATGGTTTTGATGTGCATCATCAAAAAGATGAAATTGAAGGGGTAATTGGCTATGTTTCTCAAGATGATTTGTTAATTGATGAACTTACTGTTTTTCAAAATCTATTTTACAATTCAAAGCTCTGTTTTGCTGATTTAACAGATAAAGAAATTTCAGAGAGGGTAATTGACCTATTATCAACTTTAGGTTTATCGGAAGCTTCACATTTAAAGGTTGGTAATCCATTAGAAAAAATAATTTCGGGAGGACAAAGGAAGAGGTTAAATATCGCCTTAGAGTTAATTAGAAAGCCTAAAGTTCTTTTTTTAGATGAACCAACATCTGGACTTTCATCTCAAGATTCTGAAAACATTATTGACTTTGTTAAAGAGTTAAGTTTAAAAGGTCAGCTCATTTTTGTAGTTATTCATCAACCATCTTCAGATATTTTTAAAATGTTTGATAAAATGGTAATTCTTGATATTGGAGGATATCCAATATTTTATGGAAACCCTTTAGAAAGCTTAAATTATTTCAAGCGAAAAGTTGACCATGCAAAAAGTGAGGAAAATGAATGCCCCGTGTGTGGTAATGTAAACCCAGAGGTAGTATTCGAAATAATTGAATCTAAAATTTTAGATAATTATGGAAATGTTACAAAAAATAGAAGCATTCCGCCAAAAAAATGGTTTGAGCATTACATCAATGACATTCAGCCTAAAATTAATCGAATACCATGTGAAAATTCAGTTCCTGAAAGCAATTTTGTAAAGCCAGGTGGTTTTGTTCAGTTTACAGTTTTCTTAAAAAGAGATTTCTTATCTAAAATTAAAAACAAACAGTATGTTTTAATAAATTCTTTAGAGGCTCCTTTTTTAGCTTTATTGTTATCATACTTTTTAAAGTATTTCCCTACAGATAGTGCTAGCTTAGGTTACTATACCTATTATGAAAACTCTAATATTCCTGTATATATTTTTATTTCTGTGGTAGTTGCATTATTTCTGGGCCTCAGTGTTTCCGCCGAAGAAATAATTAGAGATAGAAAAATTAGGAAAAGAGAAGCATTTTTAAGTCTTAATAAATTCAGCTATTACAACTCAAAAATTATTTACTTACTTGGTCTTTCAGCATTTCAAATGATGACTTTTTTACTCATTGGTAATTATGTTTTAGGGATTAAAAATATGCTTTGGGATTATTGGTTTGTTCTTTTTTCGGCAGCGGCATTCAGTAATGTATTGGGATTAAATATTTCAGCAGCATTAAAATCAGTTGTAACAGTATATATCCTTATTCCATTTTTAATTATTCCGCAAATTATTTTTAGTGGAGTTTTAGTTCCTTTCGAAGAGTTAAACCCTGCAACAACCTCACAAGAAAAAGTACCGTTTATCGGAGAAATAATGATTTCAAGATGGGCCTTTGAAGCAATGGCTGTTAATCAATTTATTCATAATGATTTCGAAAAAGAGTTCTATTCAATAAATAGAGAAATTACCCATGCTCATTTTATGAAAAATTATTGGATTTCGGAGTTGGATAATGCCAATCGAGAAATTTATGTTGGTTTTGAAAAACAAGAAAAAAACAAAAAAGTTGAAAGCAGTAAAAGGTTGCTATTATATGAAATCAAAAAACATTCTAAAGAGACTGGCTTTTTTTACCTTCAGGATTTAGATTCCTTAAATGGGTCTAATTATTCTAAAAGTTTATACTACCGAATAAATTCTTATTTAGGGTCAATTAAAGGCTATTATAACAAGCTGTATAATAAATTAATTATTGCAAAGGATGAACAAATCATGGGCATGGTTCAAGCCAATGATGATAACTCCGAGTTTTTTAATAATTTGAGATTAAACAATAAAAATGAAGGTCTTAGTAATATACTCACCAATAGAAATGATGTTAAAAAAATAGTTAGAATAGGGGATAAGTTGTTGCAACGAGAAAATATGGTTTATAAAGATTCAAACCATTTTAGAAACCCTTATTTTATTCCCGTTAAGGTGTTTTTTGGAGTAAAAATGTCGACTTATATTGTTAATTTATTGGTAATTTGGATATTTACTTTTTTACTTATTATCTCATTATATTTTGAAGGCTTTAAAGCAATTGCTGGTCAAATTGATCTTATCAGAAAAAAACTTTCTAAAAACAATTAAAAATTAATTTTGGTTGAATCTATAATTATACTTTTGTAAAAAATTTAAGATGAGTTCAGAAAATAATAATCACCAAGAAGAAAGATACGATAACGGAGCAAAGGAATTTGCTATTGTTTATACATGTATAGCATTGGTTGTAATCTTCGGATTAATTATTTTTGGATAAAAGATTATTTTAGTTGTTTTTGTTAAAATTACAACTAAATTTGCATCCCTAAAATCGGGAGCTTAGCTCAGTTGGTTCAGAGCATCTGCCTTACAAGCAGAGGGTCACTGGTTCGAATCCAGTAGTTCCCACAAAAATCCTCACTTTTTAGTGGGGATTTTTTTTATACAATTTCTGCAACCACAAAAGTACTTCCTCCAACAAAAACTAAATCATTTGGTTTTGCTCTTCTCTTGGCCGCACTAAGAGCCGTGCTTACAGTTTCATAACTCTTGCCATTTAAACCCGAAGCCAAAGCTTTTGCATGTAATAAATTTACAGCCAAACCTCTAGGAATATTTGGTTTGCAGTAATAATAGGTTGCATCTTTAGGCAACAGACTAAGTATCTTAAAATGGTCTTTATCATTCACCATTCCTAAAACAAAATGAAGGTGTTGATATTTCTCTTTTGCTAAATTTTTAATAACCCATTTAATTCCATCTTCATTATGACCTACATCGCAAATTATGCGGGGTTTCTTTGAAATAGATTGCCATCTGCCTTGTAGGCCAGTATGATGTGCTACTTGCCTTAAACCCTGTTTAGCCTTAACTAAATTTATAGATAGAAGTTCTTTTTCTTTGATGAATTTTAAAGCACAATAAGCAGTGTTTAAGTTTTCTTTTTGATAGCCTCCTTTTAAATCTGTAGATAAGGAAATGTTGGAAGTTTGGTCTGCAAAAATTAAGGTCGAACTACATATTTTTGATTTTTCTTCAAAAACCTTTTCAGTTTCTTTTTGTGTCCTACCAATTATTACAGGTATTTCATTTTTAATTATTCCTGCTTTTTCAGAAGCAATTTGTTCTAAAGTATTTCCTAAAAACTCCATATGGTCGAAACCAATATTCGTTATAATAGAAAGCATTGGCGTGATAACATTTGTAGAATCAAGTCTTCCACCTAGGCCTGTCTCAATTATTGCAATATCCACCTTTTCTTTTGCGAAATGGTAAAATGCTAGAGCAACAGTCCATTCGAAAAAAGAGGGTTTTATTTTTTCAAATTCTAATTTATTGCCCAAAACAAAGGAAACAACTGCCTTTTTTGAAATAGGCGTTCCATTTATTTTTACACGCTCTCTAAAGTCTTTTAAATGTGGCGAAGTATACAAACCTACCTTGAAGCCATTTGCTTGTAATGCAGCTGCCAACATATGCGAAACTGAACCTTTTCCATTGGTTCCTGCTACATGAATGCTTTTAATTTTGTTCTGAGGATTTTTTAAAAGCGTACATAGTTTTATAGTGTTACTTAAATCTTTTTTAAAGGCAGCTTTACCATCCCTTTGGAACATGGGAAGTTGGGCAAACAAATAGTTTAATACCTCTTGGTATTTCATTATTCCAACAAAAAAACGTAGGTTATTACTCCTTTTTGTTCTTCAGGAGCAGATGGGTTTGCTGAAAACTTAGCTTTTAGTGCAGCTTCCTTGGCTTTTTTCAAAAGGTTTGCATTCGTGGTAGTAGATCCGCGGGCACCTGGATTGGCTTTTATTACATTTCCTTCTTTATCTACCATTATACTTACTACAACCGTTCCGTCATCTTGTGAATTATCAATTGGTTTAGGAAGGGATAAATGCTTTCTACCGCCTAATTCGTAGCTTATTCCATTACCACCCCCGCCTGGTTCGCCAGTGTAGTCAGTTCCTTCTTTTGTTCCTTCTGTTGAGCCTTTATCACCGGCAACATTATCATTTCCTTCACTTCCCGAATTGCTTTTTTTATTAAAAGCATTGCTAAGTGTTTGTTTTAGTTTGTCAGATATTTCAGGTTTTTCTTCAACGGGTTTCTCTTTTTCTTTCTCCTTAGTAACCTTAACTGTTTCAGTATTATCTTGAGTAATAATTTCGTCAGTTACCTCTTGAACTTCTTCAGGTACTGCATCTACTTCATCTGGATTTTCAGGAATAACAGGATTTGAAGAGCTTTCCTCTGGTTGAATATCTCCACTGCCCATTTCGCTTGTCCCAAAATTTAATAAAACTCCGTTATCTGGCGGAGGGTCCATACTTGTTAAACCAATAAGCAAAAAGATAATCAGAAGCAAAATATGAAACAAAACTGTTCCAATTAAACCATATCGTTGCTCTATTGTATATTGTTTTGTAGCCAAATTATTTACCTCCTTTTGTAGCAAGTACCATTTTGTAATGGTTTTTATTAGCAATATCCATAACCTTTACAACGTATTCTAGGGCCACATTCTTATCTGCTTTCAAAACAATTCCCTGATTATTTTCATCTTTACTATTTAATTGCGCTTTTAGTTTGGGTTCAATTTCACTAAAATTAACTATTTCGCCATTCAGGGCATAAATTCCATCGCTAGTAACTTCAATAGTTGCAGGTTGCTTTTTTGCTCTTGATGGAGATGATTGAGGTAATAATATGTTAAGGGCGTTTGGTGTTATTAAAGTTGATGCAATAATGAAAAAGATAAGTAAAAGAAATACAATATCTGTCATTGATGACATACTGAAAGAAACGTCTACCTTATTTCTGGTTTTAATTGCCATAATTTATTTTTAAGCTGGTTCTTGCAGTAAATCCATAAATTCTATTGTAGTAGATTCCATTTTATAAACTACCTTTTCTACTTTAGCAACAAGCACATTATAACCTACATAGGCTATAATTCCAATAACCAATCCAGCAGCTGTTGTAACCATAGCTTGCATTATCCCTCCTGATAGTTGGTCTATTTCAACGCTATTGCCGGCAGTGTACATTTGATGAAAAGTATTTATCATTCCAATTACGGTTCCTAAAAAACCAATCATTGGTGCTGCTCCTGCAATTGTTGCTAGGGTAGAGAGACTCTTCTCTAACTTGTAAATTTCCAATTTTCCTACGTTTTCAACGGCAGTAGTAATATCTCCTAAAGGCTTTCCTATTCTCAAAATTCCTTTTTCAATCATTTTTGCAAAAGGGCTAACCTTTTCTTTACAAAGGTTCATTGCAGAATCTATTTTACCTTCTAAAATAAAATCTTTGATTTGATCCATAAAGTTAGGGTCTTCTTTCTCGGCCTTTCTAATAGCTAAAAAACGCTCTATAAAGATGTAAATTGCTATTACTGATAAAATTCCAAGAGGAAGCATTATATACCAGCCACCTCCTGCAATAAGCTCTAAAACAGAAATAGTAACCTCTTCGGGAACTTGTTCAGCAGTTGAGCCGGCAGCATCCTGTGCCATGTTTATTTGTAATAAGATTGAGTTGATCATTTTTGTTAATTAACGATTTAGGTGCGAGATATATTTCGCAATTAACAAATATCCTTTAACATTAGACTGATTGTTGAGTTTATTCAACAAAAATTCCACACAGCAATGTTAATTTGGTTTATGCCATCAAAATGAAGGTAACAGCACCTGATAAATAGCCAATTATTGCTAACCAAGTAATATTTTTTAGATACCACATAAAGTCAATTTTTAAAATGCCCATCATGGCAACTCCTGCAGCAGAACCAATTATTAAACAGCTTCCTCCTGTGCCCGCACAATAAGCTAAAAACTCCCAAAATATATGGTCTTGAAAATACAACGTCATAGGATACATTCCCATTGCAGCAGCAACAAGCGGTACATTATCTACAATAGATGAAAGAAGACCAATTATAATATTTAAAACAAATATTTTTCCATCTCCACCAAAATTATCTCCTATACTAACATCGAGAAATTGAGCTAGCTCTGTAAGTTGGCCTGCAGATTGAAGGCTTGCAACAGCAGCTAAAATCCCTAAAAAGAATAATACGCTTGGCACATCAATTTTAGTTAAAACACCAATTACAGAATACTCTTTTCTATCTCTAGAGCTTTTATTTCTATGCATAATTTCAGTTACAATCCATAAAACAGAAAGTCCAAAAAGAATTCCCATAAATGGAGGCAGGTGGGTAACTGTTTTAAAAACAGGAACAAATAAAAGCGCACCAACACCCAAACCGAAAATAATATTACGTTGCTTCTCTGATATTGGACTTACTTCCTCTTCGTCTTCTTCATCTTTAGGAGAATTTATATGACCCTTTTGGGTAAAACTGAAGATTATCAAAGGCACTAACAAACAAATAAACGAAGGACCAATAACCTTAGCAATAATATTTCCTGCGGTAATTTGACCGCCAATCCAAAGCATAATTGTAGTTACATCTCCAATAGGAGACCAAGCACCACCAGCGTTTGCTGCAATAACAATCATTCCCCCAAATAACCAAATATCTTTTTTGTCGTTTATTAGTTTTTTTAGCAGGGCACTCATTACAATAGCTGTAGTTAAATTATCAAGTACGGCTGAAAAGAAAAACGCTATTGTGCATAAAAGCCAAATAAGAGTAACTTTTTTTGTTGTTTTTATTTTTTTGGTTATTACGGCAAAACCTTCGTGGGCATCTATTAACTCAACAATAGTCATTGCACCAAGCAGAAAGAAAAGGATTTCAGAAATTTCTACAAGATGGTGTTCAAGTTCATGAACAATAAAGTGGTTCAAAATATTTGTTTCAGCTAAGGACTCATAGCTTTTATGTTCGAGAAAAAAATCTTTGAGGTTTACTAAAAGTGGTATGCCACTTTTTAAAATTTCGTTTACTGACAGGGAAATGTCAACATTTAAAATTGAACCTGCACCGAACACATAAACTGTCCAAGTAGTGGCGCCAATAAATAGAGCTGTTGCAGCTTTATCTACTTTTATGTTGTGTTCTAGGGCAATAGCAAAATACCCAATAATAAACACAAGAACCATTAAAATATACATAGTTGTCCCGGGTTATAAGAGTTGTTTAAGTGCTAATTCAAACGCAGTTTTTGCAATTTTTGTTTTTGAACTATTTGTTTGGTAGGTTCTTTCAATTGCTTGAAGAATTGTATTTGAGGTGTCAGAAAAAATTGCTTCATCTGTTAGCTCGATATTATCTTGCATTAAATATCCAAAG
>Ga0222664_1000328_pt1 | contig 31543 bp, 26 predicted proteins | sample AntAcemetagen604_FD_181147 | JGI IMG/M metagenome (GOLD analysis project Ga0222664, IMG submission 181147) | Saline water microbial communities from Ace Lake, Antarctica - #604 | ecosystem: Environmental > Aquatic > Non-marine Saline and Alkaline > Saline | place: Antarctica: Ace Lake... | reverse complement strand
GAATTGCGCTGCACAGTTGAAATAAATTCATCTCAATTAGCAATTAACGACCCAACACTTTTTGAGGGTATGAAACAGTTGGTTTATGATTTTATCAATAACCGAAAATGGACTCCAGATAACTTTAAAAATGATGAAAGAATAGATTTTAGTATTCTTATTAATTTAACCAAAAGAGTTTCAAATGAAAGGTTTGAGGCCACGATTCAAGTTTCATCAAGAAGGCCTGTTTATGGTTCGTCATATAATTCTACGATGATTTCTCATTTGGACCAAAATTTTGATTTCAATTTCCAGCAATTTACCGTTCTAGAATTCTCCGAAAACACTTTCATAAGTAACTTATCTTCAGTTTTAACTTATTATGTTTATTTAGTTTTAGGTCAAGATTATGATTCATTTTCTGAAGATGGGGGAACACCATATTACCAGCAAGCATTAAATGTGGTAAACAATGCGCAATCTTCAGAGTTTAAAGGTTGGAAATCTTTCGAAACACCTCAAACAAATAGATACTGGATTATTGAAAACATACTAAGCCCAAGGTTTAAAGCCTTAAGAAAGGCAAATTATATCTACCACAGAGAGGGCTTAGACCTTATGGCCGAGAATCCAACTGAAGGGCGAAAAAAAATATATGAAGCCTTAGAGCAACTAAAAGTTGTTTATGATAACATGCCTAATTCAATTAATTTAAGAATGTTTTTTAATTCTAAAGCAGACGAAATCGTAAATATGTATTCTGATGCTCCAAGAGAGGAGCAAAATAAGGTTGTTAATCTATTAAACTCGATAGATCCTGCAAATACAAATAAGTACCAGAAGATTTTTGAATAAGATTTTGCAACTTTGATGTTTTAAATCAAGACTTTTTTATGATAAAATCTCTTTTGGTAAAAAACTTTGCACTTGTAGCCGAACAAAAAATAGAATTCTATAACAGTTATAGCGCTTTTACCGGAGAAACAGGGGCTGGAAAGTCGATTTTATTTGATGCAATAAATTTTTTATTAGGAAATAAAGGCGAGACCAAAAGTATTAGAAGTGGCGCCGAAAAAGCAGTTGTAGAAGGGGAGTTTTTGTGGGAAGGTGAAAAGCTAAATACTGTATTTTCTAAAAATAATATTGATTTAGAAATTCCTGTAATTATTAGAAGAGAAATAAATGTAAAGGGCAGAAGTAGGGCTTTCATTAATGATACACCAGTTAAAATGGGGTTTATTAAAAGTTTAGCTGAAACGTATTTAAACATTCATACCCAACATGAAATTTTAGATTTATTAAATCCTAAAAAGCAACTTAATTATTTAGATGATTTTTGTGGGAATCAAGGCAAATTGAAAACCTTTAAAGCGCTTCATTTAAAAAATGAAACTCTAAAAAAAGAATTACTTCAATTAAAAGAACTTGAGGCCAAAGCCTTAAGAGATAAAGACTATTTTAATTTTCTATTTGATGAATTAAACAAGGCAGAAATTATTCCTGAAGAAGAAATTGGGATAGAAGAGAAGTTGCAAATTCAGGAAAATTCAGTTGATTATAAAAAAAGACTTTTTGAAATTTCAAGCACTATCCAAGGGGAAGGAAACGAAACAATTGTCAATCAATTGAATTTTTTACTTCAAGGTTTAAGAAAAACGAGTAAAGGTTTCAAACCCCTTCAACAAATTGAAGAAAGAATTAACTCTGTTTTAATAGAACTTGAAGATATTGCCAGTGAAAGTGAATCTTTGGAATCTGAAATTTCGTTTGATTCTGAAGAAAAAGAAAGATTAGAAGACCGATTTGATTTATTAAACACCCTTTTTGTTAAACATAATGTAAAATCATCAAAAGCCTTATTAGAGGTTTTTCAGACTATTGAAGAAAACTTATCTCAAATTGGGAATTTCGAAGACCAAATTAAAATTCTTACAAATAACCTTAATAATTTATCACTCGAATTAAATGAAAAGGCTGAAGAGTTATCTATTCTAAGAAAGAAAAAGTGCAATCAATTTGTTGATACCATCTTAAAAACAGCCAAATTATTAGGTTTGGAAAATGCTAAACTATCTATTGTTTTTACCGAAAAGGATAATTATTCGGTTTCGGGTAAAGATGATATACAAATTTTATTTTCTGCCAATAAAGGGGTAGAGGTTAAGCCAATTGAAAAAACAGCTTCAGGAGGTGAAATTTCTAGAATTATGCTTGCCATAAAATCTTCCATAACTGGAAAAAATGATTTAAAAACGCAACTTTTTGATGAAATTGATTCTGGAGTTTCAGGAGAAGTTGCCCATAAATTTGGACAAGTTTTTAAACAAATGGGTAAAAATTTACAGATTATTGCCATTACACATTTGCCTCAAGTTGCTGCTCAGGCAAACTTTCATTATCATATTTTTAAACAAGAAGTTGATAATCAGACATTTTCTGAAATAAAACTTTTAAATGCTGATGAAAGGGTATTGGAAACAGCAAAACTTATTAGTTCTAACAAGGTAACGTCAATTTCTATTGAAAATGCAAAACAGTTGTTAAGCAACTAAATTTATATTTGTTTTAAACCAAAATTTAATTTTATGTCAAACGGATTATTGAAAGGAAAAAGAGGAATAATTTTCGGTGCATTAGATGAAAATTCAATTGCATGGAAAGTTGCTGAAAGAGTTTACGAAGAAGGAGGAAGGTTTGTTTTAACAAATGCTCCAATAGCTTTAAGAATGGGTGCTATAAATCAACTTTCAGAAAAATGTGAAGCTCCATTAATTCCGGCTGATGCTACTAACAATGAAGATTTAAATAATTTATTTATTGAAAGTGTAGATAAACTTGGAGGTAAATTAGATTTTGTATTGCATTCTATTGGTATGTCTCCTAATGTGAGAAAAAACAAACATTATACAGATTTAAATCACGAGTGGTATCATAAAACTTTAGATGTTTCTGCAATGTCTTTTCACAGAGTTTTAACTGCTGCTTGGAAAAATGATAGTATGAATGATTGGGGTTCTATGTTGGCCTTAACTTACATAGCAGCTCAAAGGGTATTTCCTGATTATAACGATATGGCTGATGCAAAATCGATGTTAGAATCAATTGCAAGAAGTTTTGGTTACCATTATGGAAAAGAGAAAAAAGTTAGAGTTAATACCATTTCACAATCACCTACTCCTACAACTGCTGGTAAAGGTGTAAAAGGGTTTGATCAATTTATTGCTTACGCAGATCAAATATCTCCAATGGGAAATGCAGATGCAACAGCTTGCGCTGATTATTGTGTTGCAATGTTTTCTGATTTGACAAGGTATATTACCATGCAAAACTTGTTTCATGATGGCGGCTTCTCTTCAACAGGTGTTAGCGCTGAGGTTTTAGATAAAATGTAAAATGGGATTTCCGTGGGTAAAGGTAAAAACTGCCTTTTCATTTTTTTTAAGAAGTAAATCAAAGTATAGAATTCATTCTCCCTTTGTTTTTGGGTTAATTACAAAAGCAATTGAGAAAGAAGTATTTCATAATAAAAAATTGCTAGAAAAAGCAGCTGAAATTCTCGAGGAAATTCAAAAGAAAAATGAAACCTTCTCATTTCAATTTATTGGAGCAGGTTCAAATTTAATATCTCAAAAAAAAAAGTTTCAGCAACTGATTTATTAGGTTCGGCTGTTTCCACTCAGGGTAAATTAGAATTTATTCATGCCATCGCTTCTTACTGTAAACCATCTAAAATTATTGAAATTGGAACATCGCTAGGGTTATCTAGCTTTGTATTAAATGAAGTAAAAAATTCAAATTTTATTGGGTTTGAGCCTGTAAAAGAGCTAGCCTTTCACACAGAACAAATATTAAGTAAATCAAAATCTAAAGATTATAAAATTATTCAAGAGGGATTTGAAGATAATATTTCACGTTTAAACTATAAAAACGAAACTGTTTTTTTCTATTTCGATGGAAATCATACAAAACAAGGATTCCTTCAATTTATTAAAGAGGCCAAATTTGTGGCACAAAAAAATAATGTTATTTGTTTGATAGATGATATAAGGTGGAATAAAAAAATGTTTAATGTTTGGCAAGAGTTAGAATTAAATGATGAAATACCTTTAACTGTAGACTTTTTTCAAATGGGTTTGATGAGTTTTGATTTGCGGTTTCAAAAAGAAACCTTTAAAATATTTAACTTGAAAATTATTAAAAAGTTAATTTAATAAAACGTTTTTACCCATTAAATGACTTGGGTTTTCTGATTCAATTTCTGCATACTAAATAAGGTCACTTTCTTTCAATAAAATATAATTAAAAACTTGATTTATAGTCTTTTATAGATTTTACTAAGGTGTTGTATTCTTAGTATTACATTTAATTAGTCAACAAAATGACTGAAATGGAACTTAATTTTGAATAAAATTTAAAACATTCTATCTATTAATCGAATAAAAAATATTTTTGAAGTATGCAATTCTGTCTTTAGTAAATTATATATTAGTAGTCGAAAACCACATAAAATATTCACCTTCATTTAAAATATCATGCACCAGGTATTAAAAAATATTAGAATTTTAAGAAAAATTAAAGGATACAGTCAAGATTACATTGCTAAAAAAATGGGTATTACCCAATCTAGTTATGCAAGATTTGAAAATCAAGGCGTTAAAATAGATTTCAATATTATCGAGCAAGTTGCCGATGTACTTGAAATGGAGATTTGTTCAATAATCAGTTACCACAATTCTGGAAATAGAAAAGAAGTTGAAATTGTAAGCCAAGATCAACGTGAATTATTGAAAAAAGTTAATCATTATGCCGATAGAAATGCTTATTTACAAAAAATGAATGAGCAGTTTCAAAAACAATTAAAAGATAAAGAACACATTATTGAATTATTAAAGCAGCAAACTAAAATCGTTGTAAATAATTAAGTTAAATAGGTTAAAAAAAAAGGGAAGCATTTGCTTCCCTTTTTTTTTGGTTGAATTTCAAATTAGATTAACCTTCATTTTCTTTTCTCATTTTTTCAAAATCTTTTATAAAGTCTCCTATTTGTTCAACTCCAATTCTTTTTCCGATTATTTTTTTGTCTTTATCTAAAATAAAAACAACGGGAGTAGAGTATATGTCATAAATATCTCTAAAATTTAAGCTATTTAAGGTAGTTAAGCCTTTTTGTAAATAGTCGTAAGCATTTTTATTTATTTCAGGAGTATCAGATACATTAATCCAAGGCAATTCATTTTTCTCAACATATTCTTGCCATTCTTTTGTTTCTAATTCAGTTCCCACAGCAAATACTTCAAGTTTTAATTTTACTTTATTTTCTGAATAAAATTCTTTGAGTTTTGGTGTAGCCTTTTTACAATGTCCACAACCTGAGTCCCAAAAGTATAAAACAGTATAATTAGCATCAACCTCATGTAAATTATACCATTTTCCGTATGCATCTGGCAAAATAACGTTGGGCGCAACTTTATTTAGTAATAATGGTTTAAGCGTCATGGCCCTTTCAGATATTTTTGAAAGATTGTTAGAGTCAACCCAAAAAGCATTTCCTTTCATATAATAATTTTCCGCCATGTGCACAAAAACAGCATCCATTCCCATAATTTTAGATTTTTCGTAATGGTTGGTTATATAATGAACTGTGTATTTAAATAGCTCATCGCTAGCTTTTGCTTTGCCAATAATAACATCAGCAGCCTTATTTATAGAATCAGGAATTTGGGGCGTTAGTTTAGTAATATAATATTCTAACTTGTTATGGTAAATTGGAGTTCTTACATAACGTTCATCTGTAAAATCAATATTATCTAAATAATGATCTCTAAAATATTTGAATTTAATTCTATCTCCTTCTTTACCTTCAGGAGCTTCTAAATCTTCAGGAATTTCGGGGTCTGGTGAAGCCTTAAAAACCTTTGCTGCAAAAGTTGTTTTGTTCTTTTCTATGAATGATTTCTGAAAATCTTTTACTTCCTTATCTAAATTAGAGAGTTGTTCCTTTAATTGAGCTACTTTTTCCTCATCATCAGTTTTACCTAATTCTTGTTTAATTGGTTTTGCCGATTCTTGTTTTGCAGCTATAAAATTCATGTAATCATAAAAAACTTGATTTTCAACTGAGCCTTTTATTTTCATGCTTTCAACCAATTTACCTTTTTCAGTTTCCATTGAAAACTCTGTTTCGTTTATAATAAACTCAAAGTATGATTTTCTATCAGGTAAAACCATCATATAAATTCCTGAGGGGTAACTTTTAGACCCTTTAAAGCTAAAATATCCATTGGCATCTACATCAGCAGTATCCTTATAATATTGTTTTCCTCCATAATAATTTGCCATATATATTATGGTGTCCTGTAAACCCTTAACTCTAAAGTTTAGATTATAATCTTTTTTTTCTTCAGGTGCTTTAATTTGGGCTGATGCAGCTTGAATTCCACAGAAAAAGGCAAGTAGTAAAATTATTTTTTTCATAATATTTTTTTCAAAATTCTTGGCAAGTCAAATTTGAGTTTCAAAATTAAAGTGTCAAACCTCTTTAACACAACTTTAACAGCAGCAGTTTTATTACCTGGACGAAAATTGACCTATAAATAGGCATTAAAAATTACTATTTTTGCGAGTCTTAAAAAAAATGAATGGTTGAGAAGGTAATAGTTACAGGTTGTGCAGGATTCGTTGGTTCTAATTTAACCAAAAGATTATTAGATGCAGGTATAAAAGTAAATGGAGTTGATAATTTTAGTTATGGTGAACAGCGAAATATCGAACCATTTAAAGATCATCCTAATTTTAAATTTCATGAAGGAAATTTAACGGACTTTGATATTTTAGACAAATTAGAAGGTGAGGTTTTAGTTCATTTAGCATCTCAAAAAATACCCCGATATTCTAATGCTTTTAGAACTTTAGATGAAAATTCTAGAATGCTTAAAAATGTTATTGATAAATGTTTGAGAGATAAAATAAGGGTGGTATTTGCCTCAACTTCAGATATTTATGGTAAAAACCCTGATATTCCTTACAGAGAAGATAGTAATATTGTACTTGGCCCAAGCTTAGTGAAAAGATGGGCTTATGCTTTATCTAAATTTTACGGAGAACATTTGTTAATAGCCAATAATGAAGAGTTTGGACTTGAGTATACAATCATTAGAATATTTGGTTCTTATGGCATAAACCAGAATTTAACATGGTGGGGTGGACCACAATCTTTATTTATTGAAAAAGCTTTTAAAAACGAAGAAATTGAAATTCATGGAGACGGTTTACAAACAAGAACTTTTACATATGTTGAAGATACTGTAGATGGTTTTTTTAGAGCGGTTACAATGAAAGAAGCAGTTAACGAAATTTTTAATGTTGCTTCGGAGCCCGATGAGGAAATTACAATACTGGATTTAGCAAAAAAAATATGGACGTGGGTTAATGGCTCAGATGAAAATATAAAACTAAAATTCATTCCTTACAAAACATTCGGAAATTACGAAGATGTGAGAAGAAGGGTTCCTGATATTTCTAAAATAAAAAGAGAGCTTGGATATTCTCCAAAATACAATTTGGAAACAGGTATGAAAAAAGCTATTGTTTGGCAAAAAGAAATTATGGGATTATAAATGATTTATTTTTTGGTCCCTGTTTTTAATGAAAGTGAAAACCTAAAAGAACTTTCTAAAAATTTAATTTCGGTGCTTCCCGAAAAGGAGAAGTTTTATGTTTTTGTTGACGATTGCTCTACAGATGATACCATCAAACAAATTGAGAGTTTATTTCCTTCAAACCAACTTGAGGTAATAACTAAAGAAAAAAATGCAGGACCTGGGGATTCATTTAATAAGGGATTTGATTGGGTATTAAATAATTCAACTAATGATAATGACCACATAGTAACAGTTGAGGGAGATAATACATCAGATTTAGATATACTACCTATAATGATTGAAAACTCAAAAATGGGTTTTGGGTTAGTTTTAGCATCGGTTTATGCTCAGGGTGCTGGTTTTGATAAAACCTCTGCTTTTAGAAAAATTATTTCCTTTTTGGCAAATATGCTCTTCAGAGCAATTTTTAACTTGAAAGTACTTACAATGAGCTCTTTTTATAGGGTTTATTCAGTAGGTTTGTTAAAAAGAGTAAAGTCAAAATTTACAAATATTATTGACGAAAAAGGATTTATTTGCATGTTAGAGGTTTTGCTTAAATCAATAAAATGTGATGCTAAGATAATTGAAGTACCAATGGTTTTAAAGTCTGATAAAAGAGTTGGAAAGTCCAAAATGAAGATTTTTAAAACAACTCTGAGCTACCTTAAATTTTTATTTTCAAACTACAGTAAATTAAAAGCTTAAGTATGGCAAGAAAAAAACCATTAAAGCCTAAGAAAACACAAGAATTTACAATTGATTCCATAAATGCTAAAATAAAGGAAACAAAATCTTCCTATTTGTTAGATTGGAAATTTCTAGAAAAAAATATTTGGATTTTAATTGGCATTTTAACAATTGTTGCTTTTGGTTTAAGAGTTTATAGAGTTGATTTTTTAACCCTTTGGGTTGATGAATATATTCATGTAATGAGGGCTAGAGACTTTTTGCTTTTTGGTAAGGGTTTGCTCGATGGTGAAAACAATGGTGTAATTTTAACATACTTTATTGTTCCCTTATTTAAGTTATTTGCAATTGATGAATTTTGGGCAAGATTTCCAAGTGTTGTTTTTGGTTCTCTATCAATTCCTTTAATCTTTTATGTGGGTAGAATGTTGTTTAACACTCCTGTTGGGTTAATAGCTGCTTTTATTTCTACTTTTTCTTGGTACTCCATTTTCTGGAGCCGAATGGCAAGAAACTATGCTAGCTTTGAGTTTGCATACTTATTGTTAATAATTGTTTTTTGGAAATTAATGGAATCTCAAAAAGCAAAAAATGACGGCAATAATTTTTTTGAAAAATGGGGGATTTCTAAGAAACATTTATTGTGGTTTATACCTGCATTTATTTTTGCTTTTTTAAACCACCAACTTACTTTCTTTTTTGCATTTGCAGCTGGAAGTTATGCATCAATAATTGCCATAAAAAATATTGTTAAAAAGGAACAACATGCCTTTTTTGATAAGTATTCAATTATATTTTATCCCACAATTTTGGTTGCGGCAATAATGTTTATGCCCTTTTTAGGTGACCTAGTAAGTCCAATTTTACTTTTGTTTTTGCCTGAAAAAGCAGTTACTTGGATTATTCCTAATTGGGAATATATCGGAAATATGTTTAACGACCCTGAAAAGAGATTAATTTCTTTTAACCTCTACAATGGCGTTCTAGAAACTGATTTACCCTGGTTACATTATTTGGGTTATACAGGTTTAATGTTAGGCTTTTTCATCAAACCAAAATCAACTTCTTTTTTAGCAGGCTTTTTTATAATACCTGTATTATTGATGAGTTTTATTTTTAGAGATCCTGCCTTACCAAGATATCTTTTATATATCTACCCATTTTTCGCTATCTCAGTAGGAGTTTCAATTTATTTTTTATTTGATAAAATTTTCAATAAATATATTCCACAAAACTTTCAAACAAAAGGAATTGCAAAGGCCATAACTTATGGATTGGTGCTTTGGTTGGTATTTACTGATTTACCTTTTAAACAAGCTAAAGCATTAATTAATACCGAAGAACATGGCATGGTTGCGCCTAAAGAATTATCGCATTGGTCTTTTGTAGATTGGAAATACCCATCAAATTATGTAACCAAGTTTTTACAACCAAATGATGAAGTTTTATCAACTGTTCCAAAACCAACTGATTTTTATTTAGGTATAGATAATTCTAAAAGATTTAGGCAGAGGCATTTAGATACTCAAATTAGGCAATATGTCATGAATGATGAGCAAGAAGGAAATGAATTAAATGCGCTCACAACAGAAAGTTTTAAGAAATTAGTAAATACCACAACAAGAGGATGGTTGTTAGCCGACTATTATTTTTATAATGCTCTAACAGACCCAGAGGCAAGGCAATGGGCAATTCAAAATTTAGAATTTCATTTTGATGCAAGCAAAGATGGTGGAGTAAGTGTATTTAGTTGGGATAAAACTCAACCACGTTCTCCGCAAAAAAATCTTTTAATAGTTTTAGGAAAAGGTGTTAAAATGGCCTCTCAAGAATTGTCAATGGATATGCCTAATTTAAGGCAAGGAAATAAAGTAAAATTGATAATAGATGCTGAAGGAATTGACCACAATCAAGAAGCCGTATTGGTAATAAATAAGAAAAACTCAGTTTATTTGCCAAAACCAAGATCAAATAGGAGGGAGCAAATTGCTTTAGATTTGGATAAGAGTTGGTTTAAAGAAAAAGGAAATATTGTACAATTTGGTTATAACGATCAAAAAGTTAAAGGTTTAACAGGAAACATTGACTTTAGAAAAGGATTTGCCATTTACAATATGACTGCAATTCCTGCTAATTAACAAAGGTTACACAATACCCCAATTTTTTTCACGTAATTAGGTTCATAATTTATAGAAATGAAAAGAAGCTATTTATTAATTTCTCTTGTTTTTTTTATGCTAATTCTAAATGGTTGCAGAAAAGGCTGCACCGATGAGTTGGCAATTAATTTTGATGAAAAAGCCAAGAAATCAGATGGTTCATGTTTGTATAACATGCCAATTTTAAACCTAAATTTTAACCTGCTTTTTAAAAATCAAAATTTAATTTTTGATACATATTACGAAGATTATAAAAACAGGAATATTGCGGTAGAAACTTTCAGGTTTTACATTTCTGATGTTACTATTTTGGCAACTGATGGAAGTGAGTTTTTATTGAGCGAAGTTGAATTGGTCGATTTTTCCGAAGAAGATACATTATGGGTAAACCAATTTGAATACAAATTTCCACCAAATAAAACATTTACTCAAATTCGGTTTGGGTTAGGATTAAATCCAATTTTAAACAATAGCGACCCTGCCACATTTGAATTTAATAATCCACTTAGTATTTATCCGGGAATGTATTGGGTTTGGGCATCTAAATATATTTTTTCAAAAATAGAAGGTAAAATTGATAATGACCAAGATGGAGATGCTGACCAAGCCTTCTTTTATCACACGGGATTTGATAAATATTACCAATCAGTTTCTCCAATTACAATTAATTTAAATTCAACTTTAGGAAGTACCGAACAATTGAATATTGCAATTGATGTAATGGATATTTTTAACCAACCTACAGACTCCATCAATTATCAAATAGACGGTCAAACACATACTGATGATAACGAGGCTCTTGCTGAAAGATTTTTAGTAAACCTTTCTAAATCTTTCAAAAAAAGCAATTGAAAAAAGCCACACTCTTTTTTTTTGTAGCACTTGTTTTTGTTCTTTGTAAAAGGGGAGAGGTTGCTAACATAGAGAAAAGAGAAAATATCGAATATATTTTTAACCTGCCTGAATGGGCTCCAATTCCTAATATTCCTGATGATAATGAAATGACTCAAGAAAAAGTAGCATTAGGAAAAGCACTTTTTAATGATAAAATATTATCCAGAAATTTTGATTTATCATGTGCTTCTTGCCACTTAGAAAATTTAGCTTTTGCTCAGAATATTAGCCTTCCAAAAGGAGATGAAGTAAAGGTTGGATTTAGAAATTCACCTTCTTTAATAAACATAGCATATCAAAATAATTTCTTTAAAGACGGAGGCGTAAGGTCCTTAGAATTACAAGTATTAGTTCCCTTCGAAACTCATTTTGAATTTAACTTACCAATTGTAAGAGCCTTAGAAAGAATAAAAAATGACACTATCTATAATCAAGCATTTAAGCTAGTCTTTGGAAAAGAGCCTGATGTATTTGGGCTTACAAGAGCAATTGCTGCTTACCAAAGAACTTTAATTGACTTTTCTACAAAATATGACCTTGTAGTTTTTGAAAAAAGTGATTCATTTAATCAGATGGAGTTAGCTGGTTTTGAGTTATTTAAAGCAAATTGTATTTCTTGTCATCAAGGTGTAAACTTTTCAGACCAACAATTTTATAATATAGGGTTTGATGCAAATGAAACCGATTTAGGAAGGTTTAGAATAACTCGAAATGCAGAAGACAAAGGAAAGTTCAAAACACTTAATTTAAGAAATGTGGCATTAACATCACCATACATGCATAACGGCTCATTAAGCACATTAGAGGAGGTTTTAGAGTTTTATAGTAAAGGAGGGGATGCACCCACAAAAAGTGCTTTAAAACCAATGAATTTTACTGAATTTGAAAAAACAAGCTTAAAAGCATTTTTAAGCACGTTAACAAGTTCTCAATACGTTAACTAATTATTTTTCTTTTTCAAAATCTAATGATATTGAGTTGATACAATATCTAAGCCCGGTTGGTCTTGGACCATCCTCAAAAACATGACCTAAATGACCTCCACATTTACCGCACACAACTTCATCTCTTTGCATTCCATGACTAGAGTCTTTGCTAACTAGAACATTGCCATTTTCTACTACATCATAAAAAGAAGGCCAACCTGAACCAGATTCAAATTTGGTTTTTGAAGAAAATAATGGTTCACCACAAGCTCCACATGTATAGACACCATTTTCATCGTGTTTATAAAACTTGCCGGTGTAGGCTCTTTCAGTTCCTTTTTCTCTTAAAACATTATATGCATCTTCTGATAATTCCTTTTTCCACTCATCATTACTCTTTGTAATTTCGAACTTCAAAGTTTTATCTGAATCAATTTGTTTACTAGTTTGAGCATTAGAACAACTAATCAAAGTAAAAATAAAAACTAAGTTTAAAAGATTTTTCATATCTGTTAAAACATCAATTAATCGATTTGGTTTTAAAATTAAGCTCATTGAATTTGGTTTTACCTTTTAACATTACCTCTACAACAATACTTTTCTGCATGATGCCATATTTATTAGGCGATTTAGAAAATAGTTTTCTTGTTTTTTGTCGTTTAGATAACCATTTAGGTAAATAGAAAAAGAATTCCCAATGTGCCTTTATTATTCCTGTTGCAGGTTTAAACTCACCATCAAATGCCATTTTGTAAAATGTAATTGCATCAAGGGCAATTCTAACCGGAATTTTCCAAATAATTTCACCAAAACTCATGTTTTTAAGCAGCATAATGAGGTTATTTCTATGGTTTCTATAAACCTTTAAAGGACTTCCATAAGTAATAATAAACCCACCCATATGATAAACTAAAGATTGAGGACAAACCCCAATTTTATACCCCATGTTTTTTAACCTCCAACACAAATCAATTTCTTCCATGTGAGCATAAAAGTCATTATCTAAACCGCCTGCTTTATGGTATAAATCTGCATTAATAAACAAGCATGCACCGCTTGCCCAAAATGTTTCAATAGGTTTTTCATATTGATTTTTATCTTCTTCTAAATGATTAATTAGCCTTCCTCTGCAAAAAGGATAGCCTAAAAAATCTATAAACCCTCCAGAAGCACCTGCATATTCAAAAAGGTTTCTTTGGTTATAGCTTTTTATTTTTGGCTGAATAGCGGCAAAATCCGGGTTTTTCTCCATCATTTCGATAGGAGGAAGGAGCCAATTTTCGGTTACCTCGATATCTGAGCTAATTAGACAATAATATTTTGCTTGTATTTGAGCCAAAGACTCTACGTATCCATTGGTAAAACCTTTATTTACTTTTAATTGAAGCTTTTTAACTTCTGGAAAATTTTCATCTAAAAACTCCCAAGTATTATCAACCGAAGCGTTGTCGACTACCCAAATTTCATAGTCTGAAGATTTTGGGGTATTCTTAATAATAAGTGGTAAAAAGTTTATTAATAGTTTTTTGCTGTTGTAACTTAGCAAAACGATGGCAACTTTGGGGATATTATTTGATTTGATAACTGAAAGTTTTGCCAAATATAAATCTTGAACTAAAGGCTAGCGTGGATTCTCAAAAAAGTTATCTATTTCACCTCCAAAATGGTCATAACTTTTATCGCCATCTAAATTAGGGTTCTGATCATTTCTTTTTTGAAGCCTTGCCTGCCATCTGTAATCTCTTAATTCACCGTAAACATTTGAGTGTAAAAGTTCGAAGTTATTTGAGCCTAAATTGGGATTATAGAATACAAATTTAGAATCTGACCTTATATTAGTTTTATAATACTGCCAAACCTCATAAGGATAAGAACTTGGTTCACTATACCTTTTAGACATTTGGTTAGGAGGTCCATATTGTAAATAAACTCTTCCTCTATCAGTTTCATAGCCTCTCATGGTTTGCGTTCCAAATTCTTCTTCTACTACTTTTACCTTATTTAAATATTTCTTCCACTCTAAACTAGGTGCAATTTCATTTCGTTTATACCAAAAGGAGAAAAAGAATTTTTTCAGCATTACATCATCTATGGTTTTTAAATTATTGTCAGCAAAATTTCTTTCCAAAGGGTCTGAAATTGGTCGTAAACATTTTACATATTCAACCAAAGTGTCTCTGTTATTAATTCCTTCAACAAATGTTGACGACAAATCAATTGACGTAAAATCATCAATTGAAATTTTTATATCAGGATTTAACCTTTGGAAAAAAGCTGATTTTGATGCCAACAATTCATTTTGTTTATTTCGAATTTCAATTACTAAATTGTAGTTTCCGGTTGCCAATTTTTCAATATCAAACTCTTTTAATACAACATTTACATCTTTGGTGTTTTGTCTCATATAACCAGTATATGATGCTATAGGTGAACCGGTTTCGTATCTTTCTAAATAGTATTTTAATAAATACATATTTTCTTCTCCAAGTAGCTTTTTAGTATTATAAATTTCAGCGTAAAATTTTATTTTATTTAGATTGTCTGGATAAAAATCAGAAACATAGGGCACTACATCAATTCCACTTTTTGTAAGCATTCCTTGATTCTCGCTTTTTGAAAAAGATTCAACAAATTCTATTTGAGAAATTTCAACTTTTTCTTCGGAATATTCAATTTCGATTTCTTGTAAAGATGATACTGGTTTTGAATCTTTAATATTTAAATCTGAAATTTGAATTTCGAGCATGTATTTTCCATTAGGTAATTGCAAGCGCTGTTGGTCTAAAAAGTTTGAAAATTTTATTGTATCGCTCAGTTCAGGGGAGAGGAGGTTATATTTTTTAAAATTCTTCACCTCATCATTTTGATAAAAAATGTAAATTATTTCAAGCTTTCCTTGATAATTATTGTTTTCGTTTATTTTATGTTTCAAGGTTGACCCAACTACACTTAAATAAGTTTCGATATATGGACCTGTTTCAGAAGAAAAAAATGTAGAATAAGCAAAATAAGCTTCTAATTTTTTGGATTGGCCGCTAAGGCTTAAAAACAATGGGATAATTAATAGGATTACCTTCCTCATGTTGCAAATTTACGAAATGAATATACTGAATTTTAAAATTATTTTTTGTTTTTTTAAACGGTAGGTTTGGTAAGATGAAAATAAAAAATACTTTTGCAGCGGAGAAATGGCAGAGCGGTCGAATGCGGCAGTCTTGAAAACTGTTGTACCGCAAGGTACCGGGGGTTCGAATCCCTCTTTCTCCGCCACAAAAACCCTTTAGATTTTTCTGAAGGGTTTTTTTTTGCCTTCTTTTTTAAAAATTTCATGTTAATACTATTTAACCTTTTGTTTTATTGAAATAAAAATTATTAACATAACTAATCAATGCATAAGAATATTATGTATAATTGCACTATGTATTCTAAAGAAATATTAAAAGGAACCTTAAAACCAATCATACTTAAACTTCTTCAGGAGGAAAATAGAATGTATGGTTATGAAATCACGCAAAGGGTAAAAGAGCTAACAGAAGGTAAAATAAACATTACTGAAGGAGCTTTATACCCTTTACTTCACAAATTAGAAGCCGAGGGCGTGGTAACTACCGACCTAGAAAACATAGGGAAACGGGTAAGAAAGTATTACAAACTAACTCCAGAGGGACATAGTGTTGCTCAAGATTTGGTAGATGAGTTTTTAGATTTTATGGTTACAATCAAGCATATTTTAGATTCTAGCAAAAACCCAGGTTATGGCTTCGCTAAGTGAAAACCAGATAGATAGAATTTATGATTTATTGGTAGATCATAGAATTACATTAGAAACGCTTCAAATTGATTTGTTGGACCATGTGTGTTGCATGGTCGAGCAAAAAATGGACAGTGGTTTGGATTTTGGACAATCCCTCTCACTATCCATTCAAGAATTCGGTCTCCAAAACCTTTCAGAAATCCAGGAGGCCACAATCTATTTATTAACGTTAAAATTACAAAAAATGAAAAAAGTAACTAGTATTATCGGAATTATTTCTGCTGTTTTTGTTATTGCAGGAGTATTATTTAAAATTAATCACTTTCCTGGAGCCTCTGTTTTATTGGTTTTGGGCATAGGGTTTATTAGTGCAATTGTTTTTCCTTTAATGGCAATAACAGAATTGCATAAAGGAAATAGCCAAACTCAAAAACTAAGCATAATATCTGGCTATACCTCTGCTTTTGTATTAGGCTTGGCAACTTTATTTAAAATTATGCATTGGCCAGGTTCTTCTTTATTGGCATATTCAGGACTTGGTTTGCTAATTTTTGTTTTCATTCCCTTTTTTACCATCAGAAATTATAAAACTTCAGAGAATAAACTTTTTGCGATTTCTAAATCTCTTTTAATTTTAGCAGGTATTGTTGTTTTTTGGGGATTGCTTCCTATAAATAAACAATCAATAATTAAGGATACGAAAAATACAAAGGTTGAAACTTTAGAATAGTTCTTGAATAGGTTCCAAAAAAAAATCCCGCTAGATATAGCGGGATTTTTTTTATTTTTATTTTATCTATCAAAAATATTTATAAGTTTTCTGAAGAAATCAAAGTATAGTGTAATAATTAAGGTTAATGTCATACCCCAAATTACCATTAAATTAACCCAAAAAGTATCGTAAACGTTACCAAATACTTTTTTAGTTGGTGCATAAAAATGACCTCTAAATCCATCAGCATCTTTATAAATAGGGTCTTGTTGTTGTATCAATTCACCTTCAATTTGAATAATTCTATTCAATTCAGTTTCATCAGTTACCAAACTATTTAAACTGTTATTTGAATAATTTAATTTTAATTGATTTAATTCTTGAGGTGAAGTAGCTTTTGTGAAATTAAAAATAATTTCATCTTTTACATCCAATTCATAATTATACATTCTGGTATAATACTTCTTAACGCGATTTAGATAATCTTTTACCTCATTTAAAATAGTCTTATTAACTTTTTCAACAGTTAAAAAGTCCAAAGATTCAAAGGTGATTTTGTCTGTGATTTTTAATTCTTTGCTAATTTCATTTCGCAATACTTCAAGATGTTTTTCAACCTCTTCTTTATTAGCTTCTTCAAACATATTGTTTTCCAAATAGCCAATTTTAGAGTTTAGTTCTGGAATCCAATATATTTTTTTGAAATTTGCTTTACTCATCTCTTTTTCGAAGTCATAAATCAATTTGTTGTATTTATTGTTTTTAAATTGATTTACCGATAAAGCTTCAAACGCCCACCTAGATGCCATTACCTCCCCAATCATAGGGACTTTAGTATATGAAGATATTGCAGGATTTAATTCCTCAAATTTTACAATTACACCACTAAAAATTAATTGTGGAATAAGTAAGAAAGGGATTAAGATATAAATAGTTACAGCAGAGTTAAACGCTGATGAAATATTTAAGCCTAATAAATTTGCAAAACAGGCTGTTGAAAATAAAACAAGCCAATAATCAACAAGCATATCTTGAACTCCTAAAATTGTGTTTCCAACCAAAATAAAAGTAATGGTTTGCACTGCAGAAAGGGAAAACATAATTAGAACTTTCGAAAATAAATAAGCTCCATTGCTCAGATTAAGAAAGGTTTCCCTTTTTCTTATTTTTTGGTCTCTAATTATTTCTTCAGCAGAAACAGTAAGTCCAATAAAAAGGGCCACAATTACTGACATAAATAGATATGCTGGTAAATTGTCATTTTCCATAAAGATGTAACCCATCTCATTGGTTTCATCAACTCGGTAATATTTAATAAAGTAAGATAGTATAAAGCCTAATGCCGGTGCTTCAAGTAAATTTATAGCTAAATATTGCCTGTTGGTAAGCTTAGATAAGATATCTCTTGTTAAGAATACTTTGAATTGTTTAAGAAAGTTTGGTACTTTAAAAGTACTTTCAGGAATATCCTTTTCGTCCTTTAATAATTCAACATTTTTTCCAATACTTTCAATATAATGTTCATTCCATTCTTTAGGAGAAACTTTACGATTGTCAGTTACATTTCCGTATTCATCTAAAACTTTAGCTTCAATAATGTTAAAAACCTGTTCTGGATTAACATTTCCACAGGTAACACATTCGCTTTCGTTTGAACTTACATGATTGATATACTTTTTAAAGTATATAACACTATCTACAGGGTTTCCATAATAAATAGGATAGCCACCAACATCTAAAATTATTAGTTTATCAAACATTTTAAATATGTCTGATGATGGTTGGTGAATAACAACATAAATTAATTTCCCTTTTAAAGTTAATTGCTTCAAAAGGTCCATAATGTTTTCAGAATCTCTACTTGATAAACCTGAAGTAGGCTCATCTAAAAAAAGAACAGAAGGTTCTCTAATTAATTCGAGTGCTATGTTTAATCTTTTTCTTTGTCCACCCGAAATGGTTTTTTCCAGAGGGCTTCCAACTTTTAAATCTACAGTTTCACCTAAGCCTAAGTTATTGAGCATATCAATAACCAAGGTTTCTATTTCTTCTTCAGAAAAGCCATCAAAACAAAGTTTTGCGTTGTAATATAGGTTTTGGTATACTGTAAGTTCCTCTATTAAAAGGTCATCTTGGGAAACATATCCAATAACTCCTTCAATTCTATCTTTTTGTGTGAAAATATCTATACCATTTATAGAAATGGTTCCTTTATGAGGTTTGTTATTTCCGTTTAAGATATTTAATAGCGTAGATTTTCCTGCTCCACTGCCTCCCATAATGGCAAGCATTTTACCAGATTCTTCTGAAAAAGTAAAATCTTGTAATCCAATTTTCCCACTTTTAAATTTATATTCAATATTTCTAACAGAATAAACGATTTTTTTGGCATCGCCATCGTTCATAAATTTTGAAAGAATATCACTATAATAAATAGGACTTACCTTAGAACTTCTTATTGATGAACCTTGTGTGAAAATGTAGGTCCTTATACTTGCAAGGTTTTGACCGTTTAAGTATAAATCTCCATTTCCAAAATATCTAAATGCAAGCATTTTAACACTTGGAATATTATATACGGCTATTATACCATCAATACTTTCGGAGAAAAAGTTTTTTATTTTTAAACCAAAAGTTGGAGTAGAAGAATTAGAAACAACTAAAACATTATCAGAATCAGGTAATTCAGATTCAGTTGCCTTAATAAAGTTAAGGCAACCCATAAATTCCTCTTTACTTATTTTAAAAGTATTTGATACTTCAGTTAAAAAGTTAAACTCATGATCAGAAACTGAACCATCTGCGAAAATGTATTCCAATAAACGAATTAGAATTACCATTTTTTGACGTTGAACAAGACTTTCGTTTATGTTTTGGCAAATGTTTTTTACTTCTTCGCCATCAAGGTCAATACTTTCAACTTCTAAACCTCTTTTACGAGCATTTAAATGGTGGTAATCTTCAACATATTGATCATAAAGCACAATATATTTATCAACGAGTTCCTGATTTAATTCAATTTCTAAGTAACGCTTAACTACTTCTCTACTTTCTTCATTTATATCATCAACATCTGAAGCAAGTGCAAATAGTTGCATTAACGCTTTTAATAGTTCTTCACTCATTAAATCAGTATTTTCTTGTAGCGATTAGTTATCAAAAATAAAAAAGGAATCAACCTGACCAAAAAAATAGTCAAAAAGGATAAAATTAACTTCAATTAAAGAAATTCGGGTTTTATAATTTTTGAATTTTTTGGGCTTGTACTTCTCCGTTTATTTTTAATTTAATTAAATAATATCCCTTAGCAAATTCAGTTAAATCGATACTTTCCTTGTATTCTCCAGCGGATGCATTTATTTTTTGGGATACTTGGGTTTCATTTCCTAGTATATCAGTTATTGAAATTAAAACATTAGATCTTTTTGGTAGGTAAAAAGAAACTTGTGCAAAATCTGTCGTTGGGTTAGGATAAACTGAAATATTAGTTGAATTATCAATAAGTTCATTTACATTTTGAACATCTTCACCTTTTACAAAGTAATTGTCATTTCTTAAGTACTTGGTTCCGTTAGTTAGTATTACTCTAAATCTTTCTACTCTTGCTATCCAAGTTGGCGTAAAAGCTTCTCTATATTCATAAAAAGTATTTCTAACAGTATCTATTCCTCCACCTAAACTTCTGTTATAGTTTTCGGTAACTTTTACTCTAGCAACATCACTTACATATTTACCATCAGGCAAAGTAATGTTTCCATATCCATCATATTCGTAGCTTAGTTGACCTGTAACATTTCCAGTAACAGGTTGACCTTGAATTAAGTAACTGTAAGCTAAATCTAAAGTTGTAGTTTCTTTGTCTCCATAATCAAATGGGTAACTAAAAACATTTGCCTTTGTGCTGTATGGCATTAGTTGATAAATTCCAAGTTGACCGCCATAGCTAGTAGCTCTTCCAACTGTTTGCATTCCTGACGATGAAGTAAAATAAAATTGAACTGTTGAATCGTAGGAAAATTTAATGTTTGGTACTCCAATATTTGGGTCAGAATAAAATAAATCTGGAGAACCTGTTGTTGTCGCCTCCCATTTTCCTTCTATTTCAGTGGCTGTACTTTCACCTGAAAAGTCCCAAGAAACATCAGCTCCAGAGGCACCTGCTGGTACTATACTTTCAACCTTGAAAAGGGTGTAGGTGTTTCCTGCTGTTGGATTTGTATTTGCAGCATCAAAAGAATATTGAGCAAATACTGATGTTGAGAAAAATAAAATTGCAATTAAATAGTAGAGTTTTTTCATTTTTAAATTTTTAGTACGTGAAAATAAGAAAAAGAAATAAAATGAGATTATATTTTTCTAACAATAAAATGACCATTTCCATGGCTAATAATTTTTACAAGCGCGTTTTTTTCAATATACCCTTCAGATGCTGTGGCTTCATATAACTCATTTTCAATTTCTATTTTACCTCCTGGTCTTAAAATAGTGGCTGTTACAGCTTGTTTACCAAGCCAATTTTTATTTATTGTATTACCAGAGCTAATGTAACCGTCTTCCTTTTTTTGAACTTTATTTAATACCAATTTCGAAAAAGCATCAGAAGATAATAGTCTAACGCCTAAAAATATTGCACCTCCAATTGAGAGTGACGATGAAATTAGCACAAGAAAAATATTTTGAACAATAACAGAACTATTTACTCCTGAAAAGTCAAATCCATCATTTTTAATTAAACTAAATGATAATCCTAGAACAATCGAAAAAATACCTAAAATACCAAAAACGCCAAAACCAGGTATTGCAAAAACTTCAATTGCTAAAAGAACTATTCCAATAAAAAATAACAGAATTTCCCAGTTTTCTGCCAAACCCTCCAAATAAAGTGGGGCGAAGTAGAGAACGGCTCCAATAATCGCAATAAAAATAGGAAAACCTAAACCAGGTGTTTGCAGTTCAAAATAAATTCCACCAATAATTAGCATTATTAATAAACCACTAATAATTGGGCTAATTAACCAATTTATTAAACTATCTACAAAACTTGGTTGATAGTTTGTTATTTCATAGTTAGAAATTTTTGCCATCTCTAACATCTCTCCAACGGAAGAAACAATGCCTTCGGCAAAACCATTTTCTAAGGCTTCATTAGCTGTAAAGGTTAAAACTTTTCCCTTCTCACTTATTCCTTCAACTTCTTTATCAGGGTCAACCATTGCTTCAGCAATATCTGGATTTCTATTATTTTCTTCTGCAGTGGCGCGCATTTTCTTTCGCATATAAGATTGATACTTATCTGGAACAGCTTCACCAGATTGATTAACCACTGTTGCTGCTCCGATAGTGGAGCCCGGTTTAATATATATACTATCACAAGCCAAAGAAATTAAGGCTCCTGCAGAGGCAGCATTATTTTCAATATAAACCAATACAGGAATTTTTGAATCCAGTATTTTAATTCTGATTGAATCTGCTGAAGTTACCAATCCACCATAGGTATTTAGCACTAAAACAATATAATCGGCTTCAATTCTATGCGCTTCATCTATTGCCATTTTAGTAATTCTCCAAGTAGGAGGGCCTATTTCATCACGAATTTCAAATTTAAAAATTTTTAATTTTTCAGATTTTTCAATTTCAACAGTAGTTTGACTTTGAAGTAAAAAAACTGCAACTAATGCAAATAAGTAGAGAAAGATTTTTTTGGATAACATTTTTTAAAAATACTTATTAATTTTATCCTGTAACTCTTTGTAAACAAACTTATTGGAGGCAATTAAGCTTTTACCAAAAATATAATCTGGTTTACCCGAAAATTCAGAAACAATTCCTCCAGCCTTTTGTAAAATATATCCTCCCGCCGCCACATCCCAAGGGCTTAAACCATATTCATAGAAAGCTTCGAACCTTCCTGCGGCTACATAAGCTAAATCTGTTGCAGCTGACCCTAATCTTCTTAAACCACGAGAAGATTTCATAACATCTTTAAAAACTTCTAAATATGGGTCTGTTTTTCCATAATCAGAATAAGGAAAACCTGTTGCAATCAAACTATTATCTAAATCTTTCGTTTTTGAAACTGAAATTTTCTTTTCATTTAAATAAGCTTGTCCGCCTTCGTAAGCATAAAAAGCTTCTTTTAAATTCATTTCGTAAACCAACCCAAAAATTGTTTTGTGGTTTTGTTGCAATGCAATACTAATGGCAAAACATGGTATGCCATGAATAAAATTTGTAGTTCCATCTATAGGGTCCACAATCCAATTAAATTCTTTTCCAATTTTAGTTGAAGTTCCTTCCTCAGCAATAAAACCAGATTCGGGAATTAGCTCTCCTAAAAAATTAACCAATTGTTTTTCAGAGTATTTATCTAAGATAGTCACCAAATCGTGGGTGCCTTTGTGTTCAATATTCTTAGCTTGTAAACTTTCTCTTTGGGTTAATAATTCTTCACCCAAACTTTTAGTGAATTCAATTACTTTTATGGATAGATTTTCTAAATTCAAATTAATTCTGGTTCTAAATGAGTAATTTCCATAATATTATTAAAAGACAGTTTATTAACCTTTACTGTTGATATTTTGTTTATTAAATTGATATCGAATTCAGTTTTACATTTTAAATAGTTTTCTGAAAACCCATACATAAAACCACTTTCTTCATTGGCTTCCCATAAAACCGAAACACTTTTCTCTAACTGAGATTGATAGAAAAGTCTTTTTTTCTTTTCGGATAAAATTCTTAGCATGGAACTTCTTTGTTGCCTATCAGCATTAGGTACAACTCCATCAAACCTTACTGCAACTGTATTTGGTCTTTCTGAGTAGGTGAAAACATGCAAGTAGGAGATATCAAGTTCATTTAAATAATTATAGGTCTTTAAAAATTCTTCCTCAGTTTCACCGGGATAACCAACAATTACATCTACTCCTATACAAGCATTGGGCATTAAGGTTTTTATTTTATTTATGCGATTTGTATAAAGTTCGGTTCGATACTTTCTACGCATGGCTTCTAAAATATTATCGGAGCCCGATTGTAATGGAATATGAAAATGAGGAACAAATTTCTTTGAATTAGATGCAAATTCAATTATTTCATCAGCTAGTAAATTTGGTTCAATTGACGAAATTCTAAATCTTTCAACACCATCTAGTTTATCTAATTCTTTAACTAAATCGAAAAAGGTTTGGTTGGTGGATTTACCAAAATCGCCAATATTTACACCTGTAAGCACAATTTCTTTTGCACCTTTATTTATGGCATTTTTTGCAGATTTTATGGTTTCTTCAATTGTTGCATTTCTGCTTCTTCCTCTAGCCAAAGGAATTGTACAAAATGAGCAGAAATAATCACAGCCGTCTTGTACCTTTAAAAAAGTTCTTGTTCTATCTCCAAAGGAATATGAGGGAAAAAACTCTTTTACCTCTTTTATGTGGCCTGAAATATATTGATTGGTTGTTTCTTTATCAATCTTGTCAAGATGTTTAATTAAATTGAATTTTTCATTTGCGCCAAGCACCAAATTAACTCCTTCTATTTCTGAAATTTCTTTAGGTTTTAATTGGGCATAACATCCAATTACCACTACAAAACTATTTGGGTTTTGCTTTTTGGCCTTTCTAATTACATTTCTACACTTTTTATCTGCATATTCTGTTACAGAGCATGTGTTAACAACATAAACATCAGCAAATTCATTAAAGTCAACTTTGGCAAAACCTGCATCTTGCATTTGTTGACCAATAGCAGATGTTTCAGAAAAATTTAATTTACATCCTAAGGTGTGAAAAGCAACTGTATTGTATGGCCTCATGAGCCGGCAAAAATACTATTCTTTTACGTTATTGAAGGGTAGTGAAAATTGGATAATGGTCTGATAAATCAACTTTTTCAACATGTTGAGTATGAACATCAAACCTTGGTGATGTTAAAATAAAGTCAATTCTTAATGGAGGTAATTTTCCATTATAGGTATTGCCTAAGAACATCCCTTTTTTCTCATAAGTATCGTTTAAGTCTTTTTTTAGGGTATTGTAGGCGTATGAGTTTGGTGTATCATTCAAATCTCCACAAACAATAACTGGATATGGAGAATTCTCAATATGTTTTTTTATTATTTCAGATTGAACAGCCCTCTTTTTAAAGGCATTTCCAATTAATGATGATAATGATGTAGCGGCTTCAATATGTTCATCTTGAGATTTTTTATCAATTTCTTCAATGTATTTGTATTCTGCTTCTCTAAAGTGAATTGAGGCCAAATGGAAATTATAAACTCTAATTACTTCCTCTCCAAATTTTATATCCGAAAAAATACAAAGATTTGTGCCTTGCTGCGGCATTTCTACAATTCCTTGATTGGTGATTGGATATTTACTAAAGGTAGCTAAACCAAAATCATTGCCTCTAAAATGAACCACATATTCTAAGTGATGATATTTTGTTTGTGTGGCCTTAATAAGAGAATCTTTTGGTGAAAATTTAAAATTTTTAGTATTGAAAAATTCTTGAAAGCAAAAAATATCTGCATCAATATTCTTGTAGTATTTAAAAATTTTCGTTCCAGTGGTAGTTTCAAATTTGGGCCCATTTAAACCAAAGGCCCTTAGGTTGTGTGAAACCACATTCAGTTCTTTTTGCTGTTTCTTTTTCTTTGTGAAACTTACTTGAAACATGCTGTAAAATTGACCCCAACCTGCAAACAATACTATTAAGGAAACAAATAGCTTTCCACTTAAACGATTAAACCAAACTATTATAAAAATAATATTGACTACAAATAAATAAGGAAAAATTAGGGCTAAATAGGAAGGAATAATCCAAATTTCTGGAGAAATATATTTAGCTGATGCGGCAAGTACAAATAGAATGGCAAGGAACCAATTGAAAATATACAATGCTGATTTGGTTAGCTTTTTCAAAATTGGTTTTAGTTTTCTTTGCTCATGTTAAATAAAATTTCTTTTTCCTCTTTTGTAAGGCTATCGTAACCTGATTTCGAAATTTTATCTAAAATTCGATCAACCACTTCTTGCTTAGCTTTTGGTTGAGGAGCATTTGGTTTTGGTTTGGCAGTTTTATGAGTTACTTTCATTTTTTTTGGTTTGGACGCAAACAGATATTTTATAAAGTTTACAACTTTATAAAAAGGTTCGCCTAAATCTTGACCTTTTTGCAAATATTTAATATAAATAAAACCAAATAGAGCTCCACCAAAATGAGCAATTTTACCACCTGTATTTACGCTAAAGTCTAAAACACTTGTAAGAATTAAAGCACCAGCTGCCAGATATTTCATTTTTACATTTCCAATAAGAAATAATCTTATTGAAAACTCGGGAAGCAAAGTTGCTACGGCAAAAACTACTGCCATAACAGCTCCTGAAGCGCCTACTAATCCTAAACTACCTGAACCATTTATTCCATTTAAAATATTACTAAAAAGAACAAATGCCAAGCCTCCTGAAATTCCACCTAAGAAAAATGCTGCTGAGAATTTTTTGGTGCCTAAATATTCAATTAATATTTGCCCCATATAATAGAGCCAAAGCATGTTAAAAAGGATGTGGAAAAAACCCGCATGTAAAAACATGTATGTAACAATAGTGTGAGGTTTGGTAATAAATCCCAAAAGACTGCCTGGAAGCATAAACCAAAATTTGATAGGATAGAAGTTTTCAATAATATTGAAAACAATAAAAACAGCAACATTCAAGACAATAATTTGAGAAAGAATTAAATCTTTCCCTTTAAAAATATTCTTGATATCATCAACAATAAAATTTGCCATTAGTAAATTCCCTTTTTACGCCAATATTTTATCAAAATAAATCCAAATAACATTCCACCAAGGTGGGCGAAATGAGCCACATTATCTCCTGGACTATTTTGTAATCCCGAAAATAACTCAATTGCACCATACCCAATAACAAAGTACTTAGCTTTTATTGGAAATGGAATAAATAGCATAAATAATTGTGCATTTGGGAACATCATTCCGTAAGCTAATAATATCCCGAAAAGAGAACCGGATGCTCCAACCACATTAGGCATATTTTTAAAATGCACTAAATAATCAGAGAAAAAATTTGCCGAAATATTTAGGGCTTCATAATTATTTGGATTAGCCGCAAGTACACTATATGCTCCTTTAAATTCTTGATATTGAGGATAAATTTCAGGATAATATTGAGAAACAGCAAATTGATGTTGTGCAACAAAATTTGAAATTCCTTCAAAACTTGGATTGTCTACAATATTTTGAATTGCAGAAACATCGCCTGAAATTTCAAAGTGAATAAGGGTATAATGAATAACAGCAGCACCCAAACCTGTAAAAAGGTAAAAGATTAAAAAACGCTTTGGGCCCCATGCATTCTCAATGGCATTTCCAAACATCCAAACAGCAAACATGTTAAAGAATAAATGGCTAAAACTGCCATGCATAAACATGTAAGTAACAAATTGGTAGGATCTAAACTTTTCAGCTTCCCAATAATGAAGGCCGAAATAATCATTTAAATCAATTTCGAAGTTTACCAAAAAAACCATTCTAGCCAAATAGGCTAAAACATTAATAATTAGAAGGTTTTTTACAACCTCGGGCAACATCGAAAATCCACTGGTACGGTATAAATTCATACGCTATTCAAATCTTTTTTCTAATTCATCAATCGAAATAGAATTAATAATTGGTTTACCTGATGGTGTGTGGTATGGTAACTCACATGCAAATAGCTCATCAATTAAATTAGCCATTTCTTCTGTAGATAGTTTTCTTCCAACTTTTATGGAAGTATTTCGAGCTAAAGAAACTGCTAAATTTTGTCTTTTATCCAATGTTAATTTATCCCTATTTGTTTTATACTGTTCAACCAAATTTTCGAGTAAAGGTTTTGGATCAGCATTTTTTGCTTCAGTTGGCATACCATTTATTACAAAGGTGTTTTTACCAAATTCTTCAATTTCAAAACCTAACAATAATAAATCTTCATTGAGTTCTTTTATCAAATTGGTATCATAAGAACTAAAATCAACAGTTACCGGAAATAATTGCTTCTGAGAAAAACCTTTTCTTTTTTCTAAGGATTCTAAAAACCGTTCAAACAGAATTCTTTCATGCGCTCTTTGCTGATGAATAACCATTAATCCAGAACTAATTGAGGATAAAATGTATTTGTTGTGTATTTGAAAAAAACCTTTTCTATCTTCTGTAACAACATCATTCTCAATATTTATTTTAGAGCTAATTGTAGCTGGTTGCCTAAAAATATCGCTTTCAAAACTAAATTGATTTATTTCTTCGCTTTTTGGGAAAATTGATTCCCAACCTGAAATTGAAGACGATTTTCTGGGAGAATTATTTTGGTTTTGTTTAAAAGGATTAAACTCTGGATTTACATAAACACCTGGTTGATTTATTTCATCTGCATTTTTTGGAGGTGCAGAAAATTGGACATCTGATGAAAAATCAAGAGATGGTACGAGGTTGTATTGCCCCAAACTTTTTTTAATAGTTGTTCTCAGAATAACAAAAATATCCTTCTCAGCTTCAAACTTCACCTCAGTTTTAGTAGGGTGTATATTTACATCAATAACCTTTGGGTCAATTTTAAAATTCAAAAAATACGAAGGATTATAACCATCTGGAATTAGCTTTTCATAGGCCATTGTAATAGCATGATGAAAATAATTGCTTTTGATATATCGATTATTAACGAAAAGAAATTGTTCTCCTCTTGTTTTTTTGGAGGCTTCGGGTTTTCCAACAAATCCCGAAATATCAGCCAAGTTGGTTTTTTCTTCTACCGGTACAAGTTTTTGGTTAATAGATTTTCCAAAAACGCCAACTAGCCTTTGCCTAAATGTTCCTGCAGGTAAATGAAAAAGTTCACTTTGGTTGTTAAAAAACTTAAAACTTATGTTGAAGTTTGGAATGGCAACTCTTTGAAATTCATCAATAATATTTCTAAACTCTGCATTATCCGATTTCAAAAATTTTCTTCTTGCAGGAATATTGTAAAATAAATTCTTAATTGACATTGATGTGCCAGCAGGAGTGGAGCAAGGTTCTTGTTTGGTAATTTTTGAACCTTCAACCATTAATAAGGTTCCTAAATCTTCATTGTGGGGCTTGGTTTTGATTTCAAGATGCGAAACCGCAGCAATACTAGCCATAGCTTCTCCTCTAAATCCAAATGTTTTTATTGAAAATAAATCGTTGGCTTCATTAATTTTTGATGTTGCATGACGTTCCAAACTCATACGCGCATCAGTTTCATTCATGCCAACGCCATTGTCTATAATTTGAATTAGACTTTTACCAGCATCTTTTATGTTTAGTGTAATTTCATTAGCACCAGCATCAATGGCGTTTTCAAGTAATTCTTTTACAACAGAACCTGGCCTTTGAATAACCTCACCAGCTGCAATTTGATTTGCCACATGGTCGGGCAGAAGTTTTATGATATTTCCTTGCATTTGGGTTAAAAATTACCTTAACAACATATAAAATATCAAGATTAAAATTGAAGCAATAAACAATACCCTCACATTGGACTTTTTTCTTTCCGTATGGGTTTTGTTTTGCCTCCAAGCACTTTGTAAACCACCTTTTACAACAGTGTCATTATTTTTTGATAATTCAATTTCTTTTTTGGCTACTCTTAGTTTTTTTTCGATTCTTTCTTTCCTCTCATCGTAATACCGAGGGTTAAAAGAAAACCCCTTTGGTTGCGATGTTTTAAAAAGTGATGGAATCCTCATGAAATACTTTTGGCAAATGTAATTACTTTAAAAGGTTCACCTAACCAATTTTATCCCCAAACAAAGGTTCGGTTGTTGATAAATGCAACTAATTGTGGCAAAAGTTGCTTTAATCCCATTTATTTTTACGATTCATGAAATTACTGTTTAAAGTTGTAATTACACTTCTAATTTTTGTGGTGTTTTTTTCTGGTAAATCCGATAAACGAAAAATTATAAAACCTCCTTTTTTGCAGGACACAACCTCTGTATGGGTTGATAGTATTTTAAAAACTTTAACCATAGATGAGAAAATTGCCCAATTGTTTATGGTGCCTGCCTATTCAAACGAATTAGCAAGTAATACTGATGAAATTATAGATTTAATAGAAAATCATGGAATAGGAGGTTTGTTGTTTTTTCAAGGAACACCAATAAAGCAAGCTCAATTAACTAATTTATACCAATCAAAAGCTAAAGTCCCGCTTCTAATTGCTATGGACGCCGAATATGGTTTAAATATGAGATTAGACAGTACAATTGGATATCCAAAGCAAATGGCTTTAGGAGCAATTCAAAATGATACGCTTCTTTATCAAATGGGTGCTGATTTAGCTTATCAAATGAAGTTACTTGGCATTCATGTGAATTTGGCCCCAGTTGTTGATATTAATACAAACCCAAATAATCCGGTAATTCAAAGTAGGTCTTTCGGAGAAAATAAATTCTTAGTGGCCAACAAGGCATTAAAGGTTATGAAAGGATTGCAAGACAATAATATTATTGCTACTGCAAAACATTTTCCAGGTCATGGAGATACAGATTCAGATTCTCATTTGTCACTTCCAGTAATAAACCATCCCAAAAAGAGGTTAGAGGAAGTAGAGTTTTACCCCTTTCAAAGGCTTATTGATAAAGGAATTGGTGGTGTAATGATTGCTCATTTGTATGTTCCTTCATTAGACAATAAAGAAAAAATGGCATCAACACTTTCGCCTATTGTAGTGAATAAAGTTTTAAAAAAGGAATTGGGTTTTGAAGGCCTTATTTATACTGATGCTTTAAATATGAAGGGGGTTAGTGAAAGCAATAGAAAAGGAGATATTGATATGGAAGCTTTTATGGCTGGAAATGATATTCTTTTATTTCCTGATGATGTTCCTAAAGGAATAAAAAAGATAAAAAAGGCACTAAAGGAAAATTTAATTACTGAAAGGGAAATTAACAAAAGAGTAAAAAAGATTTTATTGGCAAAACAGTGGGTTGGCTTGAATAAATATAAGCCTTTGGAAACTAAAAATTTACGCAAGAAATTAAATACTCCCAAACTTAATTTATTAGCCCAACAATTAGCCGAAGCTTCCATAACAGTTTTAAATAATAATAAAAATATTCTTCCAGTTAGAAATTTAGCTCAAGGTATTTCTTCAATTTCTCTTGGAGCAAAAAGTAAAACAGAGTTTCAAAATCACCTCGAGTTATATGGCGCTTTAAACTGTTTTAATTTGGCAGAAGGTTATACTGCAGAGCAAGAAGGTGAGATTGTTAAACAGATAAAAGATGATAGTTTGGTTATTATTTCTATTCACAACCTAAAAGAATTAGCCCAACTAAATTGGGGAATACCAAATCAATACCTTGATTTAATAAAGTATTTAAATTCAAAAAAGAAGGTAATTGTTACTATTTTCGGAAGTCCATATTCTTTAAAATTATTTACTGAACTTACCAGTTTAGAAGGGTTAATTGTTGGTTACCAAGATTCTGAGATAATGCAAAGAGCCGCTGCTCAGGTAATTTTTGGAGCTACAGATGCTAGCGGTACCTTGCCTGTTACTGCTTCCCCATTTTACAAATTTAACGATGGAATTCATGTTCATGGCGGTTTGAGATTCGCATATACATTTCCTGAAAAATTTGGAATAACCTCTAAGGATTTGAATAAAATTGACAGTATTGCCAATTTTGGAATTGATGTAAGAGCTTATCCGGGTTGCCAAATTTTAGTAGCTAAAAATCAGGAAGTTATTTACTACAAATCA
>Ga0222664_1000324_pt1 | contig 31756 bp, 37 predicted proteins | sample AntAcemetagen604_FD_181147 | JGI IMG/M metagenome (GOLD analysis project Ga0222664, IMG submission 181147) | Saline water microbial communities from Ace Lake, Antarctica - #604 | ecosystem: Environmental > Aquatic > Non-marine Saline and Alkaline > Saline | place: Antarctica: Ace Lake... | reverse complement strand
CGTTGGAAGAGCGCCAGCTCCATTAGAGGTTAATATTTGTCCGCTCGTACCAACAGATGCAATTGATTGATGCGCTGCCGTTGTTGTAGTTCCACCACAAATTACTGCATATGCTGTTGCTGTAGTTCGTCCAGATCCACCACCTGCAACTACAGCGGTGCCAAATGCTGGATTGACTGCTGCGCCTTGTGAAATCAAAGGAACACCACTTGTTGCAGAAGGAGCTACTGTTGCAATAGCAGAAGTATTATTACCAATTAATACATTATATTGTGTTAACGAAGTAGAGCTCGTACCACCATTGGCAACTGGAAGAGTTCCACTAACACCTGTTGCTAGTGCAATCTGAGCCCATGCAGGATTATTAGATGCTCCGGTATTAGAAAGATAACGAGTCGAAGAAGCATTCTTAGCAAGTGCACTCAATGTGTTTGCTGCTGAAGAATAAATTATATCACCCTGCGTGAATGAAGTAAGACCAGTACCACCATTAGCAACTACAAGAGTTCCTGTAATCGTTTCAGTTGTTCCGGCACCAGCAAAAGTAAGTCCCGTAGTTCCACCAGTAAAGGTAAATGCAGAGGCAACTAAAGCCCCACCACTATCACCCGTTATAGAAATAGAAGCTGACCCAGCAGTCTGAAATGTTGGAAGAGCACCAGCACCATTAGAGGTTAATAGCTGACCAGATGTACCTACAGATGCTATTGACTGATGTGCTGCTGTTGTTGTAGTTCCACCACAAATTACTGCATATGCTGTTGCTGTGGTTCGTCCAGATCCACCACCCGCAACTACTGCTGTTCCAAATGCTGGATCAGCTGCTGCGCCTTGTGAAATCAAAGGAACACCACTGGTTGCAGAAGGAGCTACTGTTGTAATAGCAGAAACATTGTTACCTATCAATACATTGTATTGTGTTAACGCAGTAGCTCCGGTTCCGCCATTAGCAACTACAAGAGTACCTGTAAGTGTTTCAGTTGTTCCTGCTCCAGCAAAAGTAATACCTGTAGTTCCACCAGTAAAGGTAAATGATGTTCCCGTTAGGGCACCACCACTATCACCAGTAATATCTATTGTGGATCCACCAGCTTGAAACGTAGGAGCGACACCAATTCCTCCGGATGTTAGTACCTCACCGGCATTACCAACAGCCGTCGTAACTATACTAGTTCCATCAAAATAGTTAACACCATATGTTGTTGCCATTGTAATAGCATTAGTTCCACCATGAGAAATGATGATAGGAACATCAAGATTAACAACTGGATCAGCTGCAGTTCCACTCGTATTGATACCAGTTCCACCCGTAACACTATTTACAGCGCCACCTCCGCCACCAGCTGCAGTACTTCCTATTTGGCTCATGATGCACCTCCGAATGCTGATACATAAAAACTACCAGAGCCTGCAGCCCCAGCAAGTTGTTTTACATATATACGTGTTCCTTCAGCAATATAGAAACCATTAGCTATCGTCTTATTAGCCGTTATATCAAGAACTAGGTAGCCACTCGTAACTAAAGGTATATGATCATCAACTCCGTCAAACGAAATCATAACGGAAACATCTGTTAAGTTCTGAAAAATAATGAGGCGAATAGGTTTATCAAATGCAGTCCCTACTCCCGCATAACCAGCACCAATAGACCCAAAAGCTAACTCTTTAACTGTCTCTGGGACGAGACGAATTGATAAACTCATTTCTACTCTCCTATGGTAATTGGGTATATGCTACTACATAAAAGAGTCCTGTACCCATAGAGCCTTTAATATATATCTTTGTTTTTTTAGCAATTTGAGCTCCACGAGCAGTAGACCCAAGAAGAGCAGAAAAATTAATCTCTGTCTGACTATCTGATAAGACAAAGTCATGACTTGTAATACCATCAAAACTAACAGTCCCATCGGTATCAGATTCATTAATAAATTTTAAAATAGAAACAGGGTATATAAATCCTACTGCATCTACTACCTGGAAGCTTGCTGACAATGAAGTTGTATCAAATGATTTTAGCGCAAGCGGAATAATCCTTTTTGTTGTTGGCATTACTCTTCTTTCTTTTTTTATAAAGCTGAATTCATTAAAATATTCTCTTTATTTCTATAGAAAGCATACAAAAACTATGTATAAATTTCCTCAATTAATCTATTTTAACCCAGGCCCATAATTTTCTATGTTTTATTGATGAAGCAGTACTCTGACTGATTCCAAAGTCTTTAGCTATTCTACAGCCCTTTACTCCCATCTTAAACCTAGATAGTATCTCTTTAACCTCTTCTTCAGAAAGTTTTTCAACTTTGCCCCTTCCCTTTCGCACTTTATCTTTTTGATTGTCAAGATAAGTACCCACCTTAAGATGATCAGGATTAACACATGGAGGGTTATCACAGATATGCATTACTATTAATCCTTTTGGAATTAGTCCTCGATATAATTCATAACTTATGCGATGGGCTATATTAGTTCTTTTATCTCTAAAAGAGAAAGACCCATAAGGCAACTTCTTGCCATAATTTTTTTTACCTCCTTTCCATTCCCAACATCCATCCGTTTTATCAAAGAACTTTTCAAATGCTTCTTTCATTATAGCTTTTGTCTCTTGATGGGTTTCTTGCTCCCATTTTTTATGTATCTTTTGAGATGATTTCTTACCAGCTGTAGAGCATTTACATGAATTTGAGCAAAACTTAGAACTTTCATAATGCCTTTTAGCTACTAAATAAATAGTCCCGCATAATAGGCACTTTTTTTTTAACTTTGGTTGCTTTATAAAATCACTACTACATTTGTTAGAACAAAATTTTGATGATTTTAGACGAACCTCTACAAAGTATTTCTTATTACACTGATTACATTTTTTCTCAATGCGTTCAATATACATATGCTTATTATGGCACTCTCGTGAACAGAGCTTTGCAAATGAAGACTTGCTACTAAATTCCTCTTTACAATGACAACATTTTTTTATAAATGGCATAAGCATCCTATAATTAATTAATTTTAACTATAGAATGCTTCACCTTTCTTAATATGTCAAAGACCTCAGATCACGCCGCGGTTGTGATTGCTGTCCATGTACCCACCGCATCTGTGGCAATATACCCCCTTGTACTCGTACTGGAGCCGTCGGTACGTAAATATAGGCTCCCTTTTGGTGCATTATGAGATGGAGCTCCAGTACCAACTTGTATAGCTGCAGTTTGTGCACTTTGCACAAGATGAAGTCCAGTAGTTGCAGCTAATGCACCTGTAGTTACTTCTACACCACCAGCAGATGAAATATCAATAGCATCTTTTCCTGTACCTTGATTTGCCTCGATTACAATGGTTTCAGACGTCCCATTGTTGGTTGTAATAAGAATTGTTTCTGCGGTATTATTAGGGCCACTAATCGTTATATCACCACCACTAATATCAATATCTCCGCCACCACTCGTAATATCTATACCACCAGCCGCATTGCTTGCATTAATAACAATTGCATCGTCTGCAGCTTCAGATGAAGCAATATTAACTTGTAGTGCAGCATCCATATCAATACCACCTGCCGTTGCAACAAAATTAATTGCATCTTCAGAAGCCATTCCCGTTGCTGTAAGTGTTATTCCACCAACATCTGATAAAAGATTTATAGAATCAACACCAGTTCCTTGGTCACTGTGCAATTGTATCGTTTCACTTACTCCACCATTAGCATGAAGTTTAATAGCCAGAGCAGCATCTTCAGTAGAGCTAACTAATACAGATCCAAGAACAGATGAAAGAGTTAAATCTATTCCTGCGCCAGTAGTCGTAATATTAGAAGCTAATGCTCCATCAATAGAAAACGCTCCAGCAGTTGCAAGAACATCAAATCCATTAGCACTGCAATCAAAGTCAAAGCCATCACATGCCATAACTATATCACCACCGGTAGCCAATACATCTAAACCAGCAGTTCCAGCAATCATATCTATACCACCAGCAGCATTAGAAGCTGTAATTAATATTGCATCTGATGCTGCTTCTGATGAGGCAAGATTAACTTGTAGCGCAGCATCAATATCTATACCGCCAGCAGTTGAATTAATATTAATAGCATCATCAGACGCTAAACCAGACTGTAAGGTTAACCCACCGACATCAGAATCAATAAGAATAGAGCTAACTCCAGTACCTTGGTCTGAACGTATACGAATTTGTTCTGATGTTCCGCCATTGGCATGCAAATAAATAGAAGGCGCCGCATCAAGAGTAGAAGTAAGATCAATTAAGGCCCCTGATGATAAATCTAAATCACCTGTAAGAGTAGTCACGCCTGACACAGTAAGAGCTCCACTAATTGTGGTAGTTCCTGCAGCATTATCAAAATTAATAGTTCCACTTGATATTACAGTAGTTCCTGCAGCATTTTGTACATCTAGTGAAGTTCCAGCGCCAGTAATATCAAGTGATGCGAGAACTGTAGCACCAGCTGCCGGAGTCGTTGTCCAGTTAGATGAATTTGCTGTAATAGACGCAAGTCCATAAAATACACCCGCAGAAGTATCAACCCAAGTACTTCCAAGCTCAGCCTGATCTCTTGTAGTTGGTGCTCTGTTAGCAATAATAGGACGAGGAGCTACTTGAATTAAGTTATCACCCATACCATAGACAAATTGCGGTGTAATCTGTTTTGTTGCCATCTACTTCCTTTTTATAGAGGAGTGAAAAATCTTATATATTTACTCTATCAAAAAAACAAAACGACAACCTAGAAGTATTAATTGCATTCAAGTCATCTTGACAGCTTGATGGCAATGTGATATACTTATTATAGATAAGCAATAGTTTATTTATCAAGGAAATACAAAGATGTTCACCAATAGAAAAACAATGACGATAAGAATCGATGCATCTCTTCATAGAAAAGTTAAATTTTTAGCACTCTCAAGAGGAATTACCGTACAAGGATGGGTAATGTGTGCGATTGTAGAAAAAATGTATAAAGATGATACGGATTTAAAAGAACAAAAAGTTATCAACTCAAAATAATAAACAACGTTATATAAAAAGGAGAATGTGCTTGGATCCAGAGAATGAAGCAATAGTAAGAGTTTTACTTTTTTCAGTTTATTTATTTTGGTTTTGGTGGGTAGGAAGAAATTAGATATTTATTTAGACGCGACGTCGCCGCGACGAGAGAGCGACGAAATTATTATGATGTTAGGTGGAATTATTATGATATTAAAAAATTTTCTATATATGTTTAGGATTTTAGACTGGGGAAACTTATGGCTATTACTTTTTCATCCTTTTGTTTGGATAGTGTTGTTGATAATAGTATTAATAACACTATCCATTAATTTATTAGCGGGATTTATAAAATCCATTGATTTACTAGCAGGATTTATAAAATATTTGATTGATCTTTTTATGAACCTTTTACAGAGACCGAATACTTAGCTTTTGGCTTTTCTGCTTAAAAGCGTTTCAAAAAGACCTCTAAATTGCTTATCTTTTTTTTCTGTTAAATCAGGACCAGATGAACTTAGTTGATCTTTTTCTGCTTCTGTTAAATCAGCAAAAGCCGTTTTAGAATTTTTAGAATTTTTTTCATGTTTTAATTCAAGCATAGACTTCCGATGGCCTGATACAAATTCTTTAGCAATAGCCCCAACACGTTCATCTGTTCTACTATTTATTAAAGTTTCTATATTTGCTGGCTCAACACCTTGATACTCAGCCATAATTTTTTCTTTTTCAAAATATTTTAATTTAGTTATTTCGTCCATTAAAAGTAAGTTTGTTGCTACTCTTATCTTTCCATTATGTGATTGCATAAGAGATGGAACAGTTTTTAAATAATCTGACGCCTGCCTATCTGTAATTTTTCCACTAAATAGCTTTGGTAAATCTTTTAAAAAATCTTTAGTTAATTTTTGAGCTTCTTGACTATCAGCGTTTAGAACAGTCCCTCTAAGGTCATAACCTATTTTCTTAGCAAGAAAATCATACAGAGCTACCTCTTCAGGCTTTTGTAAGTTTCCATTCTTTAAAAGTTCAAGATACCTATTAAGTCGCATTCCAGAACTTTTAGTAGCGTCATATTTACCATTAATGCCAACAATATACGGTTTGTTTTTTGCATTTATTTTGTCTTGTTTAACATCTAGTCTAGCTATCTTATCTCTTCCATTTTTTATAATTATTTTTTTTTGCTCTGGAGAAATAAGAGTATTTTGCGATATTAAATCAAGTTGTTTTTCTAAAGAATTTGATTTTAATCCAGGAGCTTTTCTAAATCGATCTTCCATTTCCTCAGGAGAATAACTCTTGGGCAATTTAAAAACAAGTCCTTCTTTTTTAAAAGTAACCCCTGGCTTTTCAATGTCTTGTTGTTGACCAATAGGACCTGCCTCTTGCGGCTGACCAATAGGACCTGCCTCTTGCGGCTGACCAATAGGGCCTGCCTCTTGCGGCTGATTAAACGGAGCTGCTTCTTGTGGTGCTCCTATTGAAACAGGTTCTTGTGGCACAGAATTATTGGGATAGAGAATATCATTTATAATTTTCTGCTCAGCTAATTTTTGCATTTGGGCATCTTCAGGAGATATTCCTCCTGCATTAAATAATGGCTGTTGTAACAACTGCTTTAAAGCAATATTAAAAGATTGTTCAGGAAGTTGAGCAAACTGTCCCATTTGTTCTTCATTAAGATTGCCAAATGATTGAGGACTGAGAAGCTTAAGTGCTTGAAGCGCTTGACCTCGTTTCCCTATTTGTTTTTGCTCCATTTTTTCTCTAATACGATCCTGTGCCAAATATTGTAATGCTTGACCAAGTCCACCGCCAAGTGCAGACCCAATATTTCCACCGAAAGATGATTCTTGAATGACTGGTATAGCCATAGTATATCCTTGTATCTAAATAGTATTATGACCAACTATTACATAAATCGCGAAGCTAGATTCATTCCTGCTCCACCTGAAAGACCTAATAATAATTGCTCTGCAAAACCTGGTTGCCGTTGACTATATATAGAGTCAACCTTAGGTGTAAGCCCTAGACCAAGCATTTGAAGTCCACGTTGAGATTTTAAAGCAGCAAGTTGCGATTCAAGGTTAACACCCTCTCTCCCTAATGATTGTCTAAAACCACTAGATTGTTGCGAGCCTTGCCCAAGGGATGTAAATCGTTCAGCTAATGTTGGTACAGTATTTTCATAAAAACCCTTACGAGCTTGGCCTTCCAACGCACCAAAATCTAATCCTTGAAGGCCAGATTGTAATAGTTGATATAGTGCAGCAGACTGATCAGGATCAAACCTATCAAAAGTTAGTTGTTGTCCTGGAGTACCACTCAGTGATTCCTTAGCTCCTTGATAAAGATTGCCAGCTCCTTGATAAGCTTGTTGTGCAAGATTGCCAGCTCCCTGATAAGCTTGTTGTGCAATGTTTCCAGCTCCTTGTGCAACATTCTGGGCAATATTACCAGCTCCTTGAGCAGTTCCTGAGATAGCTCCACCTATGGTTGATGGAATATCTGTAGCAGGAGCTGTATTACCAGTACGAATATTCTGACCAGCTTGGATAACGCCTGCTCCTATGGGATTTAATATCTTATTTAGATATTGAGGAGTCAATACTTGCTTTAGATATGCTAAAATATTGTTTTTTGTCATTGCCATGTCATTATCCTTCTTTTTATTTCGATAATAGAGTTCACTACTAGTATTAGGATATATCATACCACTTAAAAAACGAAAGGTGTTAGCATGGCAAATCAATCAGATTATGGCTTCTTTTTACCAACAACATACTTATTTGGCAACGAATCTCAACGAGAGCTAACGAGAAATCTTTATAGAAATGTTAATAGTATAATCTTGGCATTAAATGCTAAAGATACAGGAATGTATGAGCTTACTGAGTTTATTAATGGGCAAGTATTTTTTAGCAATCCATCATTAACCTCATTAACTCCCCAAACTCCAACACAACGACAAGTGTTTAGAAAAGTTATTAATTTTGGATCACTTCCTAATACAGGAACTACCTCAATAGCACATGGAATTGCACCAGATTCTACATTTACCTTTACAAGAATCTACGGAACAACAAGTGATACGACAGGCCTTGTCTATCTACCACTACCCTATGCTTCATCTACAGCGGCAAATAATATAGAACTAAGTGTTGATGTAACAAATGTAATCATAACAACAGGAATAGACAGAACAGCCTTTGATACTACCTATGTGATTCTTGAGTATTTAAAGCAATAGCCATTTTTCTGGCAATGCTTGTATTAGCGTCGAGCATTGCCAGAAAAATCAAAAGAAAAAGGAGAAAGAGAGTTAATATTATACAACAAAAACGACCGAGAGATACCTATAATAAAATCCACAGCCTGTGCGTACGTATAGGCTATCTAAATCCGTAAGAAGTAGGTGATGCATAAAACAACATTGCATTTAATTCAAAGCCTGACCACGATATATCCGTATTTTTCATCTGCGCATCAGACATATATAATTTTAGCTGAACTACCTCACCTTCTGACTGCAAATGAACCGAGTGCCATAACCTATCTTGAGTAGCCTCTAAAGGATATATTGCATACGGAGCTGTATCTAAAATAGAATCTCCTAAGAGTGCGCCCGATGCTATACCATCGTTTACTAATGAAATACTAGAAGTAGAAGGAGAACTATCAATAGTAATTTGACCATTAGTTGTTCTTTCGACTAAAAAATCTACCTTAGAAATAGATGCATTTCTCGCTGATTTATCATAAAAATTATATTGCTTAGTGAGTATTTCAATATTACTTATACGAGCTAATGTTCCACCACCCGTATATGTTCCTCCAGCAGAAGGTGTTGTAATAACAATTGAATCATCACTAGGTGTAGAGAATACCTGGAAAACGGTATCATTTATGCCCGTAGAGCCATTAGCACTCTCTATGATTACATAATTACCGATATCAAGATTATGGTCTATTACAGTAAGGGTAGACATTCCACTTGCCGTAATTAAATTTGTAATCTGAAGCGATGGAGAGTTTCGGTTAATCCCTGTTTTAACTATAAAAGTAAAGCCTTGTTGGTTCCCACCAATAATTTGCCTATATCCCGACTGCAAAGACCCGTCATTCCATACAAGATCTGTTTCTTCCCATGAAACAGAAGTGGTTGTCCATCGAATGTCTGCTACATTTTGAAAATAACCAAAACAGGTAATAGAATCTTTATTGATAGACCAAGAACTACTTTCATAATTATACACAAGGATCTTAGTTGGAAACGTTTTATTGGTATCAGAGTCAGGATAACTCCAATACACCAAATAATCATCATAGTCACGTATTCCATATACGCGTTCTAAGCCATTATTTTCATTATGAATCTGAAAGATAACACGCGGTATCTTCTGATCTATACGACTAACTTCGGTGCCTGTACATACGTGTACTCCGACATTTCCCACCCCAAGAAGTCCTTTGTCAAAAGGAATAACTGAAAAAGTAGACTCTACGCCAAGTTCAGTATTTATTTGTTGCCATATAAATGGCAGTATTTGATTACCTGTATATACCAGCTCCCATGTGCTTCTCTCAAAGAAAACAATTAAGCGATCACGTATAAATTGCGCACTTACAATTGCTTCTTGTATTGGACAATCAACAAAACCACCTTTACCTGCAATATCATCTCTCCATGAGTCAACAGCTAAAGGGCTACCATTCTGTGAAAACCTACAACGATTCTGAAATGTATTATCAACGCCACCCACTTCTTCAACTACGTTAAGCAGGACAAGTCTATCCTTAAAGGGAAGAACGATACGAGCTGTAGTAACTTTTTGTGTAGCGTTATAAAGCGGATTAAGAGTTGCCCATACACTGTTATCCCAATACTTTATCCCATCAGCAGCTACAAAGTTTGTAACAAATAATATATCTGCATTCGCATTAGCACCACGCCAGGTATCTCCCCAAAAAAAGTCAGCGTCTCCACCTGTCCATACAGCAGTTCCTAATCGCTCCCAACGACCTCCTGTAAATTCATATGCATATTGCGTATCAAAGGCATAGGTAGGTTCACTATTTATTAATTCGCGCTCATAGGTAATTAAACCCATAACAGGGTGGCCAGGATAATAGTAGATATCAGTAGCAGGAGCGAGCCCTGTAAAGGTTACTATATTAGGTGTAACCGTTGTATTAATAGTACCAGTTGCTGCACCATTGGTAGAAAGAGTTAGCACTCCAGCTCCTACCTGAAAAACAGTAAACATGTAATCGCCAACGGCAAACATGCTTCCTATTTTTAATGGCAATGCCGCTGTTGTATCAGTAACATTTGCTGGCCCTGGAGTTTGTATTGGAAGCTTAATACCAAGCCTACTATATAAAGGAGCGGTGTCAGTACCTACAGTAGTATTTAAAAGAAAAGACCCGAATCTCTTTATCACTCTTCCTTCATATACATACGCATTTGTTAGCTCTTCAAATGCATTATTAGGGAGAAGCCATGGTTTTAGATTTGTTTGTTGGCCTGCATTTAGAGGAGCAATAAGAAAACGATCTTTTGACATCTTAGTATCCTATAGCTATATAACCAAAGACAACAAGCTTATTTCCCGTTGTAGTTCTTGGAGATCCAAATACATTAAATGTAGTTGGCCCTACAGCTGTTACCCGTATCGATGAGTCTTGATCACCAACGCCACTATCAGCAATAGTTGCTTGAACATTTAAACATACAGAAAACACAGGAATATTAGCTGATGCAGGAAAAGTAATAGTTGTTTGCCCAGTGGCATTAACATTAGCACCCCACTTAAGAATTAAACCTGAAGGAAGATATGTCCATCCACTTGAAAGTGCTGCTGGTGTAGAAGTACTCAATATAGAAGCAGTAAATGGAATTTCTTTTACACCAGCATTACTTTGCTTATGAATAAAAAGTTCTTGTATTGCTGTTTGAGGAGATGCAGTAGGAACGAGATTATACAGTCCATTTTCTGTTGCTAAAAATGCAGGAGCACTTGATTGCACTGGAAAAGTAACAAACTTATGCTTTCCCTCGTCGGATGAACCAAATGTTCCATGATTAATATCAATTAACACTTTTAAAGCCTGAAAGTTTCCCAATAAGTCTGGCTGTGATGAGCTTAATGCATCACTCGACTGAGGTATATTTTCTTGATATGCCATGCTCTATCCTTTTTAAAAATTACACTAAAGTCCGACCACTCGGCCCGACTCGGCCCGACCACCCTTTTAAAAATTACTACTTCCTGGTGACCATCCTGATCCATTACCATTTTCTGAATATATAGTAGCCACACGTTGATTTGACAATTGTTGTAACGTTCGCCGCAAAATAAGACGCTCTTGCTCTTTCAAAGAAGGCATTATCATTTGAATGCTTTCCATATCCATTCGATCTTCAAGTATCTTTTTTGCACTAGAAAATGCTATATATTGCCACCACTCTTCTAGCTGTGGACTCTGCCCTGCAGCAAGAAGTTCTGATGGGCGCACATTCACTTCGATATTTACGGGATAAACCTTGTCAGGAACTGGACGTATGGTAAATGTATCATTAAAAAATAGAACAGCAGTTGGTTTTCCTGCAGCGTAAGGTATCGTCTCGCTATATATAACTTCTGATGCTCCTGGAGCAGCTGAATATGCTAAAGTGAACGCACCATTAAGATAATTAATAGTACCAGTACCATCACCTGATAAAACTCCAGAACCGTCATCACTTAACCTTAATCCATTTCCTGCAGCATCTTTACTAACAAAATTAACATTGTTTCTCAATACAGGAATCGAAGACAATGTACCAGCAAAGGCCGTCGTTATCCCATCACCAGTTGTTCCAATACTCAAAATAGTATTTGTTAAAGGGAACATTGCAGCAAATTGAGATCGAGATTGACTATAAACAACCTCTTGTCCGGCAATAAAAACAGGAGGGTGTACAGTAAGATTAGATTGAATAAATCCAGAAAGACCAGCACTTACCGAAGAAGAATTATATTCATCTATGTTAGGCTGCGTATACCACGTTAACGTTTGCCTCAAATTAAAAAGCCTAAGATGCTCAGGAAAATCATATTGAATAAAGGTATTCACGTACTCATCTATAGTGGTATCAGATATTTGAGAAGAAGATGGGCTACGCGTTAATCTTCTTATCTTTATTCGTATAGCATTTAGTGTTGAATTGGCCATAAAACATCTCCTTTAGCACTCATAAACAAGCTACCCTAAGCATTAGTTGGATAAGGCTAAGCTAACGCTAGAGTAGCTATACCTTTTTAGATTATATTTTCTACGGTAATAAGATCGCCTTCTGGCCTTAGATCATCAATATCAACGAACTCCAAACTCTGGAAAGAGCAACGTCGTACTTTTTGACCTAATTTTTGCGTATGTTTTCCTGTTTCATCTTGCTGATAAGAATGTACTGGGTACCAACAGTTCTTATTAAGATGCTTTGCTACACCTAAAGGTAACGTATAAATTTCACCATCCCGTAAATCATATCGCTCAGTGGGATCTTCTTTATATTGTCTAAAAACAAAACTTAATGTGCCACCAGCTACTTCATGAAAGATGAACTTACCACGTACTGGCTCACGGTCTTTGTCTCTCATATATTTTAAATTAGGTTTTTTCTTTTTCTCTGTTTTTTCAAGACTCATTTTTTCTCCTAAAAGTTGGGAGAGGAATTTCCTGTCCGTAAAGAGGAAATTCCTCTCCCAAATAATTACCTATTGATTATCGACACTAAAAGACTTACCAGCTACCCAGTAAATTACATTAGTATTGACACCAGCAGGGCCATTGGCACCAGCAGTCAATATCATTTGTAGTGCTGCGTTATTAACCGTAGCATCACCAAGAATATTAACAGCAGACGCTAAAGCTTGAGCGGTACTTTCTCCAACTGGAGTAACAACAGACCAGGTGAATGGAACTGCAGCAGCACCAGGAAAAGCAAATGCAGTAAATGCAGACGAATCAATATTAAGAGTAATAGTATTATTCGCCGTACTTATTGCAGTAATTGTGCCAAGAAGACCATCCATTTCAATCATTCCAAACTCTGAAGGAACAGACATTCTTACCTGTTGACCTACCGTAAATAGGTGGGTAACAGAGCACGTAACTACCGCAGCAGCTGCTTGAGAAATGTTCACAACAAATCGATTGGTTGGATAATACATAGGATCAAAGGCTACGTGACGATATGTACCATCACCCGCACCAACAGCTCCTGGAGCTGTTGCTAATGTATAACGCATCTTGAATGAATTATTAGCTACAACTGTATCAACTTCAAAATCAAACCCACAAATGTTAGGTACACCTGTATCAGCTTGAAGACGAACAACAGATCCGGTTGTTAATGAACCCGTATTACCCGTAGAAACTACCGGTAGAGTTATATTAGTTATTCCAGTTTCTGCAACAGCAGCTCCAAGCGGATTACCTGAAGTATCTCGCAAAAAGAATCCAGCATCAGCAGCTATTTGAACCGTTGTCATAGGATCATTTACTACTGTACCAAGTTTTCTATACTCAACACCACGCCCATCAGTCATACCACGCTGCCAGTAAAACTGTGCTCCACTGTCAGTTCCTAATGCAGCGTCATTAAGAATAGTCTCGTTGTAAACCCACATCCAATCTATATCAGATCTAATAGCAACAACTTGATTAGTTCCATCAGCAGTAAACCTGCCTTGATTAACGATAGTTCCGTTCATAAGTACCTCCTTAAGATCTTGTGCAACGCATATTAATTACCCATAGATCATTCGTAATACGAGGAACTTCAGCAAACTTATAACCAACAGAGGCATTAAGTGCTAACGGTCCATCATATATAGGTGGTCTATAAATAAATGTTGAGCTGTATCCATCTTGTTCTATACATGCATACGCTTCCATACCAACACAGAAAACGTTATATACATTATTGTCTAACACAGAAGCATTAGGAGAAACAGAACCAATAGAAGAAACAAGGAAACGAAGGTTACCAATAGCTCCCCACTCTGAACGCAAAGCATCCATAGGTGATGGATATTGATTTTTATGGATAAAACCAGCAACGTTATCAAGATCACCAGTAAGCTGAGTAGATCCTAATGCAAAATATGCATCACGAACTGGAGCTGTTCCAAATTTATCTTCACCCTCAATATTGTCCATGATGGTGTAAGCATCATTATCAAGAAGAGTACGCACAACTTCATTCACATCAAAACGAGTAATTTCAGTTGGGTTATCTCCGTTTACTCCACCAACACAGTTAATAAATGCTGCAGTACTAGCAAGCATATTACGTGTAAGCTCATCTTCAGTTTGACGAAGAGAAACACCTAAACGAGCCGCTGCTTCATTTAGAACTGGATCTTGGTTTTGCAAAGTAACTTGCTCATTCAATTGAATGTACTGCCCGTAGAAATCAATGCGAGCATCAATATCTATTGCAGATAAAGCAACTGAAGGAGGTGTAATTCCTGTGTTTCCAAGAGGAACAAGAGCACTCGGCAAAGGATTATAACGACGCATACGTAATGTACGTCCGCCATTCCTTGGCATAGCTTTCTTCATCGCAGGTATTTTATGGATCATGTTTGGTACAGGAACAGACAACAGTTTATAACTAAAACTTTGTTGTACTGGAGCCGGCAACAAACTCGTAGTCGTAACAGGCATAAAGAATCCTTAAAGTTTATACATCTAACACATAAAAACCTTAAGCTGACGAGGCTTAAAAAGTACGTCATGATCGTGGCGAATTGATCATACAGCCGATAGAAGTGAGTGAGTCTTCATTACACTCATCTTAAATATACTTTTTATATATAACCGTTACAACCGAAACGAAATACTATGAATTCTTCCTTGCAGCATTCATTTCTCTTCTCAATTGATCGCGCAATTCAGGCGTTAATCCATTAGCAAAGGCGTTCGCATGAGACATCGGAGAACTTCCACGCTGAGGCGAAACAGCATGTAGAGTCTTAGGCTTTAAAGAATTCTGCTTTGCTATCTCCCTATCTTTAACAAACGCATCTTTCTGGCCAATACCGAGCCTTTTTATTGTTTTATAGGCAAGAGCGGCTTTTTTATAAAGATCTGGTGTATGCGAAATCGCTAAAGCCAAGTCAGGATCCATGTCACGCAATGCATTTACATTTTCATTTGATACAACAGAAGCAAAGTCCGGAAAATTATTATTTAACTTCGCCTCTATGCGCGACTCTGAAGACACTTGCTCATAACTCTGTAACTTTTTCTCAAGCATAAGCATTCTTTTATCATACTTACTTAAATGCTTGCCCTCTACAAGATCATCAGGATTAAGATGTAAATCTTGTTCTGGAACAACTTCTTTTGCAGGCTCTTGCTTAGCATTCCAACGCTTCTCTAAGTCTTTAGCATATTGGATAGCTTCATTTCTCTCTTGCTCCAAACGAGAAGTTTTTTCCCTCAAACGCTTGAAGTTATCGTCTTTGATTGTATTTTTTTCACTATCTATTTGCATTTCATTTTCATTAATGCCTGCTTCATCAGTAGTTTCCTCCTGTGCAACACGTTGCACAACTTCTTCCTGCGCAACATCATTTGCAATAGGAGTATTTGGATCTTCTTGAAGCTTGTCTAATGTTTCTTTCTGTGGAACCGGTCGGCCATCTTTATCGTATTTCATATCAAACATAGTATTCCTCTCTTGTTCTTTTTATGATTGTAAAAGTATTGTATTTAACTGCTCTCCATTACGCTTCTTTGCTAATTGTAATAAAGTATTGTCCTCAAAGTCTAAGACGTGCTTTAAAAGTTCTCGTTCTTCCTCAGCAACACTTAGTGCGTTAGTTTTTAACAAAATACACGTATGTTTAGATGGTACTACCCATAGAAATTCAATACGATCAGATGGTCTATCATAAAAATAAACTGTCTGATCGTATGTTGGGGTTGGGCATGTGCGTCTAAAGAAGAAGTAGTTTCTTATAACATTCTGCATAAGACGTTCTTTTTTTGTTTCTACCATTACATAGAAACTTTCAGAGTCTATATCTTTCTTTCCGCGCTTAACGCACTCAAGAATACTATTTGTATAATCTTTTTGCATTTCACGTTGGAGTTCAATAGGATCACGCGTCTCAGGTGTTTTTAAGAGCAAATTAGATGATTGCTTACCAATCGTTTCGTGTGACATATATTTATTCTCCACTACTGCTTTAATTAAATGAATACGAAACACTATATATCATAAAGAAGCAGCAATGAAGCTATTTATACGCTATACGTGTTGCTATTCAACATCAAAGTTTATTTTTTTAACACTATCTTGAATGTATGGATTAGCATAATAACCAGCCCGTGGAAACTGCTTCTGATAGCCTACACCTGAAAGATTAGACATTGCATTACGATCTTCTTTGACTATTCCAGCATCAGCCATTTCTCTTTTTCTTCGAGGATCTACACCAGCATAAAAAGAACTATAAGCTGATTGTACGCGCTCATAATCATACTGATTCTTAATGTCTTGCTTGATGTTATAATTTTCATACGACTGAATCACTTGTTCACGAGATTTAACTTTAGCAGCAGATCCCTTAAGTGGTTTTAGCTTCTTTTGTACCATAAAGACTCCTTTTTATAATAGGGGAAAACTTGCGCCTTCCCCCTATTATTATTTTACGTACCGAGTTTCTTCATAAATAAGACGCCGACTTCTATGGGAGGACTTATTTTTTTTATAATCAATATTCATCGGTAAGCCTAAGATCTCATACGCAATCTTAGTTGCTTTACACTTTGCTCGAGGCATAGCAGGCATAAGTATCCTAGTACTTTTCAGGATACGACATACCACTTTTGCGTCGCTCTTTATTTACATCATCACGAACCTGTGTATCAACACCTTTAATGTCATCATTAAGGTTATAATAACTATATGATTCTTGTGGATAAGCCTTAAACATAACCTCAGTAGGAAGATTAGCGATAGCGTTACGATCTTCTTTGATCATTGCTGCTCCTTCTGCTTCCATACGTTTTCGTTCAGCCATATTGTCAGAGCCATAGTAACGTTTCTTTGCCATCATTTTTGCCATTATTAGTCCTTTTTGTAGAAAATGTCATCAAGACAAGGTTAAAATCCTCTAACTACTTAAAGCTCAAGATTGCTCTCTTGCTTCTTAACCATCTGACTAAGTGTGATCAGTTTTTCAATCTGTCGCAAGTCAATATCTTCCATTTCTTTCATAGCCTTAGCAAGATCCAAGATCCCACTAAATCTATCTTTTTGAGCCTCTGCTTTTCTTTCAATAGCAAGAGCTTTATTTTCCTCTACTCGACTTATTCGTTCAATTCCAAGCCCTCTATTAGCTACCGCTCGTGCTTTCTCAGATTCTATACGAGCTTCTAATTCTGCCATCGAAGCTTGCATCTGAACATTTGTTTGTTGAGCTTGCTGTTCAGCTTGTTTAGCAATAGTTTCAGTCAGCTGTTTCTTGTTCTGTAATGTAGAAGCTTCTAGCAGAACACTATCAGGAACTTGAACTCCGACCTCACGTAAATGTAATAACTGGGCAAACTGCATTTGTCGTTGAGTGGTAGTATTTAATCCATCTTCAACTGCTGCATCATAACGACCAAAAGCTTTATTATAAAACTGAGCAGTAGGTTCTTCCTCTATAATTCTTTTAACTTTTCCTGGTGTAAAGTTAACCTGAATCAATTCTATAAGAATTTTACCCAATAGCTTTTGTGCATTATCAAGATTATCAAACAATCCTTGAAGCGTAGTAAGTCCTGCTCCTTGTCTGAGCATAGAAAGAATACCAGCCTTATCATCAGTAGCAGATCCAAGAAGTTCTTCATTAACACCAGAGATCTCCATAACTTCACGTGCTAATAGTTCACTTAACTGAATCATAGAAGGTGGTATTTGAGGAGCATTTATACGTTGTACATCGGTCATATTAGCTTCTTCTTTTAACGCTAAACCACGACCTTGAGCTGAAAGAAAGACATCTTTTGGATTAACTAAAGCATTTTCCTTATAAACCCAACCTGAATTCAGTTGCGATTCAAGAATATCTAATTCTATTTGTCTTCTTCTATTATACAAATATTGCGCATCTCGTAGTCCACGAACAACACCCTGTATTCTCCAAGGAAAGTAAGGTATTTGAGGATTATAGTAAGCAAATACGGGAACGAATGGATAAATATCTATCCCAAGAGGATTAGGACCGTCGTACATAACACGACCTTCAAGAACAATAGCCAACTTAACTGTTGGGACCTCTTGGTTAATAACAGTAACTTGAGGATAGGTAGCAAGAAACTCTTCAAGCGATTCTTCTTTAGAAGACTTCCACTCCATCGTTTCACCAGTTTGCGTATCAACAAGCATGCGCTGTGTTCTGTAATCACGATAATAGTACTCATCATACGCAAGAAGACCTTGATTGCCTGAGTTTAATGATTCAGGCATAAATTCAAACTTCCCATCTTTTCCTCCGCCAGCTTGACCCTGCATTCCCATTATTTCATCTGCTTGATCAGGGAGAAGAGAAAGAGCTTCTTTTTTAGAAACAAATGAACGCTTCCATAATCCATTACAATCAGATAAATCAGCTTTCTTAAAGAAGGGGTCAATAAGAAAACTATTATAAGCACAGTTATCTACACGTATATCACCAGAAATAGGATCACGACGATAATCCATCCATACCTGTAAGAGGTTCATACCCGTTACTAATGATCCATGAAACGAATCAGAGATCGTTTCTAACACACCTTCTTGCTGTGAAAGCCACATAAGTATCTTTGAAAACTGATCAGCAGTATCTGCATCACCATTCTCTGTAGGAACTGCGATTATAGACTTTCTATTCCGTCTCTGATTACCAGATATCATGTTTACAACACGACGAATTCTATTGAAGTTAAACTGTTTTCTACGATTTATGGGGATAGATCCGTAAATATCGTTCCACAAAGTCTGATCACCTGCTTCAAAGCGAGTGTCGGTATCTGCTTCACTCCAGAAGGACTGGTTAATAGTAATAGCCTCAGCATAGAATGCTTCCATACGGCTCAAGACACCGCGGTTTTTCTCATTATAGTACTGAGGTCCTAATTGAGGGAATAAAGGCACACTAATTCCTTTTTTAAAAAGTTTCTAGGAAAAAGATAGCACATTAAACCTTGGGTGCATCCTCTTTTCTACATCCCTTACAACCACAATCACCTTCAATCATTTTCTTCTCTTGTATAACTGACCATTTTTCATCAAACCAGAGGAAGAATTCTTTTCTATCTAGATAAGATTCTTTTGCAAACTCTACCATAGGCTTTAAGAGTAAAATGAGATTTAATAATTGATAGTCAGTTCCATGAGGACCATGAACCCTTTCCATCTTTGTCGCCTCATCCATCTCTTTATTTTTAAGTAAATCTTGAGCCTCTTTATTTATCTTATAAATATGCTGTATAGCCCATGCCATTGCGTGCTCTAATGCTTTATCCTTGTTCACTGACAATCCTTTTATTTGATGAGTTTTTATTAACCGCCTTATAATACTACATTTTGCCATCACTTCTAGGCTTATTGCCAGAACAATCTAACCGACAAAGAAATATCTTAATACGCTCTTCTATTAATTCGTCAGACATACCACTATTTCTCAACAGTTTATACAAGTTTCTTACGGCTCCTGACTTAAGGTAATCCTGATTATATTTAGGATCAAACAAGCCACTCTTTTCTAAAAACTCTTCAAGACCTTTTATTTTCATTTTTTACATCCTTTACATTCATACTCGCCCTTTAATAAACTTATTTTTATTCAGGCCGTTTCCACTTTTCCTCAAATGGTAAGTAACCCCTTAACATACTACGAGAAATCTCACCCCACTGATTTGGATATGATTTCACCAAAACAATCTGTAGTACTCACTTTTGAGAAGATACAATCTTGAACCCAACTTTTTAATCGACCTTAAAACTATTTAAAATAGCCTCTAAATCTTCTTTCTTATAGAATCTATACTTTGAAATAGGATGATAATACACCTTTATTCTTTTAGCTTTTTCCCAATTACGAAGTGTATTTTTATGAACTCCCAGAAACTCAGCTGCTTCTGTTATCATTAAGAAGTCTTTAAAATTCATCATTCTTTACTACTCATAGCAATAAGCTGTTTTTTTGATGATTCCATTATTTTTATCCCCGTATGTAATTAATAAGTATCTCTTTCACCTATTATAAGTATAACATAGACTACCAACCTTGACAACCTTACCAAACTATGCTATAATTATAGTAGAAGGTAAGGAAACAGATAAACAATCAGAAGGATAAAAATGAAAAATATAAACAAAGAATTGACCAAGACAAATGAAGAAATGATCAATTATATCATCGAACGAGGAGTAGAAGAATATTGCGAATTAATCGAAGAAGAAAGAGATGCTGGAAATAACGATGAAATTTTATGCAGAGTTGGTGGAGATAAATATGATGTTCTTTATGAATTAAGACTATTCATCCTAAACAATGACATTACTTCAAAAGATTCTTTAACCCCAAGAGCACTAAAAATATTTGCTAAGAATATCAATGAATTTGAGCTGGAAGAAGTATTAGATAGTCTCAAAGATATACAAAAAAGAGCTATCACAAAAGCCTACTTTGAAATAAAAGAAGAAGAGGAATTCGTTGCCAAAAATTAAGTAGTTACGGGCCCACGTGGGGCCATAACTTATAAGGTACTTCAATAGTGTGGTAGATCGTCTCTAAATATCGATGGCATATTACTGTTATTATTACGACCATAGAGTGTTTCAGCGTATCGTCTATCTAATTCTTCTGGTGTAGTTGTGTTTTTAACCTTAGGTAAAGAAATACAAAGGTATCTCATAGCATCAGCAAAATGAGAATTACTATCATGCAATGGATGTGCTTTATATACCTTTCGCTTATGATCATACTCTTGTCTATATCCCTCAATAGATTTTATTAAACTAACGCATTGAGTATTATCAATCCAAATCTTACCTAAAGAGGAACGCACAACCTCTATACCATCAATAATACTAATGTTGGCAGCAGTCATAAACTTTACTCCTAACTGCTTTGCCTTCTCAATACGCGTTAATCCTGAACCCCATTCTTTTACAGCAATGTCATGAGGGGCTATATGTCTACCATACGTATACGGTTTGTTCTTGATAACATTCACATAATGCTCAAGACCTTCTTTGCTATTCTCATAACAATCAATGATACGTACCGTCTGACCAATAGTCTGAAAGAAGATAATGCAAGTTGAGTCACGAACCCCTAAATCCCATGCTGTATGAACAGAGAATGCACTTTCCCATGGAACACTACCTATTTGACCCTTAAGTTTCATGCGATCAATGTATTTAGAATAATATGATCCTTCAACTCCGAGCGTAAAGCTACAGAAATACTCTTGTTGTATAAGATCTTCACTTATTAAACCAGAATATCTCTCTTTCTGTATTGTCTCGAGAGATATATGGCCAGTATCCATTACCGTAAGAAAACTCGAATACCAATCAGGATGATTTGATGCTATCTGATATAACTCATAAAAATGATTCTTTGCTCGTGGTGTACTCAAAAACATGGCCCAACCATCATTTGCTGCCAAAATAGGACGAGCATACTGGAACGCTCTTGGATCTGCTAAGGCCCACTCAGTAAACACGATACCAAGCGGGTTAGAACCTACTAAACTTCTATCGTAAGAGTCTGAACCAATCACCTGGATCAATGACCCATTAACAAGATGAAGTTTCATCTGTTGGTCATTCTTTCGCTCTATAAGTTCTGATGGTATATAGTCTAAAAACTTAAAACCATCATTTGTCATTGAGTCCCATATTATCTTTCTCCCGTGTGAATACGTAGGCGCACAATAAAAATAAACACCAGGCTTTAGCAATGCAGCTCGGATCATACAATTCCATCCTAAAACATCCTTTCCACTACGGCGTGCCCATACAGCAAGAATACGTTTGTAGCCCTTGTTGAATAAAGCATCCATGATAGGTATCTGATAAGAGCGAGGCTTAAATCTATTAAGCTTTAATCGTGTCTCTATTTTTAATTTCATGTACTCTTTACTTCTTTTTGGGAACGAGTGGTGAGTTTGGAATGCTATCAAGAACAATAACACTTGGCGCTACATGAGAATTCTCATTCTCTTTGAGCTTAGATCTCCACACTTCAAGCTCTCTTATATCTTCACAATAGAGTGGCATTGTATGTTTCACCGTAGAAGGCTCAAGCTTACGCGTTAATGCTCCCTCTTCTCTTCGTATGCCTATAATCTGCATAGCAACAGAATGAGCGTCTGTCATTTCAGGATATTTCTTTACCCATTTATAAAATGTTTTTTTTAATATACCTTTCATGATATAGAACTTACCAAGTGTAAGCGCTGAATCACTAGAGACAGACCACTTTACAAGCTCTTTTGAAAGTCGTGTTATAAATGATGATGAGATTGGTTTTACACGCATGCTAAAAGTATCTCGGTAATCTTCTAACCATGCGCTATAAGGCGTGTCAGAGTCACGTTTTGTAACCTTTTTTGCTGACTTTACTCTTTTATTGCTATTGTTTAAGGTTCTCTTCTTTACTGACATATATAAGATCTCCTTTATTATATCTTATGCTATCTCACTTATAGTAAATTCTACTCGTGGGTGCTTATCGTAAATCTTTTTTGTACGTATCTCAGCTATTTGATCAGTGCTTTTATAAATAATTTTATTGGAAGTGTTAAAAACAAACTTTAAACAGTCTCTTATAGAAGGACGAACTATACAGGACTTTCTATAAACACTTTTATTACTTTGATCTACTAGTGCACACTTTGGTCGTATGTAAAAAACAGCTTCAAGACATAAAGGTCCAGAAAATAATCGTGCTTCTCCATGCTGACCCTTAAGAGAAAGGAGCGTTCTTATTTTTAATTCTCGTTGCGCATCCCACATTCTCTTAACATTAGCAAAGCATATACGAGCTAATAAAAATGGGTCATAATCTAACACATACGTCTTGCTTCTACTCATTACAACTCCTATTGCAACTCTTTAATTTCTTTCGTTAACGATTGAATGCTGTTATACCATATTTTAGTCAGCTCTTTCAAGAAGAACCTACTACCTGATGGTGGCTCAATCAGCATCTCTTGGTATTTAATAATATCTTTTTTAGCCTTTTTTATCTTCTCTTGTTTAGATAACTCTTTTTCTACTATTTGCGGAGAATGATTACGTACCATATATGGACGATCTGCAATCTTTTTACTCATGATGGCAGATCTACCAACGGACTGTGCCTTTTGCCAGTCTGGTACAATCTCATTAGCATCACACCACTTCTTACACACCATAAAGAACCAATTAAACGGATCTTTTATATTTCTAAAGTGCTTCATCTTCTCTTTTGCATGAGCTATAGCATCCGAGGGGAATACACTCAGCTTGGTTTGACCATCAATTGTCAAATGTAATGTAGACAAATCTACAATATATTGAGGAGGTGTAGCCGACTCCTGTTTAAAGTGCTTCATTTTAGCCCACTTCGAATAATTAGAAGGCAATTTCTTGCGTTTCTTCGTTTTCTGGTGCGATTTTCTCTTCTTTTTAGCATCCCCGGTAGCGAAAGCATTATTACAGGGATATATAGACTTACTTGTAATACTATTTCTTGTGCTATATTCATACTGCACAGGATTTAATATAGGGGCATTAGGCATATATTCAGACTGAATAGGAATCATGCAATTAACCAGGCTGAGAAAGACAAGTGGAAGAAAACGTAGTGATGGAAGTACTCCTGAAAGAAGAGATCGTATCTTGGTATCAAAAAATATAGGATCTACTGCATAAAGATTGCTCGCCTTCCAACGCCGCTTGCTTGCAATAAGGCCGAGACCTTTTAGTACTTTTATGTAACGATTTACAGTCTCTCTTGTACATCCAACATAATTAGCTATAGCTTTTGATTGTGATGGATAAATATGCTTGTATGTATTGCTTAGACCTATAAGATAGTTAAGAAGTCTGAGTTGAGTTCGAGTTAAACCATCTATAATAGTTAATAAATGCAAACTACCTTTTATACCTAATTGAAAAGAAGTTTTTTTATTTACTTGTATTTTAGTAAAATTTGATTTATTCTTGTTTTTGTTAATGATAACTAGTAATCTGTTTCTCATTGTATTAGTTTTCCTTAACAGTTAATGATAACTAGTAATTGTATTAGTTTTCTTTGTAATAACTGGTCCTATGTTTCGTATAGCAATTTTTTGATGTTCTTTCGTATTCATTGTACCAGTTTTACTTAACTTTGAAATTTTCGTTTGTATATAAGAATGGGGTTTGTTCGCCCCAGAGATGAACTTGTTCATCTGCATTGTACCTTCCTTCCTATGAGCAAACATAGGGAGCCGGTTGTCTATGATAGGCAAAAGAGGGCGTTTATTTAAGAGCATTTGTTTCCTTAGTGGGTTGCATGGTTTTTTAGTAATTGTTTTTTGTTTACTTTTCATGGTTCAGAACTGTTTCCTTTCGGGGTACATTGTTATAAAGATCCTTCTTGGGTTTTGTGTGAGTTTCTAAATATAGCCTCCTTGGTTATGTTGTTTTTTCTAAAAAGCCTCCTTTGGTTTTTTTATATATAGCCTCCTTTGGTTATTTGTTTAAAGTTTTTACCTTTTATATAAAATTCTCTCGCCTGCAAGCTAAAAAATTAATATAAGATAAAAACTACCTTTCTCTGGCGATTCCGTCAAAATAAATTTCAATAAAAATCATTAATTGTCGTTTTTGTAATGACTTTTTTCTTTTATATAGTGTTTTTGTGCGTACATACAACATTCAAGACAGCTTGACTTCTTGACTTCAATATGCTATATTTATAGAGAAAGAAATACAGCATTATTAAAAGAAAGAAGTCATCATGGAAAGTATGAAAAAAACTATTCAAGATCGTCATGATCGCCATATGAGTGAAGCACTACAAGAGAGTAATGATAAAAAAATATCTGAAAAGCTAAGTTATATATTAAATGAAATTCGTTCTCTTTCTCAAAAGCTTGAATCACCAAAAGACATTCAAAAAACAAGATCTGATGATTTAAAAGATTTATTTAGTGCATTAGCTAAAGCTCAATCAGAAATGAGATCAGCAGGATTAAACTCAGAGAATCCTTACTTTAAAAGCAAATATGCTGGTCTTGCTGAAGTTGTTAAAGCTTCTCGCAGTGCTTTAACAAAGAATGAGCTGAGTGTTATACAACAGATTATGCCAAACAAAGAAGGACAAAACTTTCTTCATACTATCTTGGGTCATGCATCAGGTCAGTGGATAGAAAGTCGCATGAGAATTGTACCACATAAGCCTGACATACAATCTCTTGGCTCTTACATCACTTACCTTAGAAGATATTCATATGCTTCAATTATTGGTGTTGTATCAGCTAATGAAGATGATGATGGTGAACTAGCAGTACATGACATGAGAAAGACAGTGTCAAAAGGGGTAGCACTTAACACAAAATATAATCCAAGAAAACAAAGTTCAGAAACTATTACCAAAGAACAGTTAGAAGAGTTAGAATATGAGCTCGGTGATTATACTGACATTTGTGAAATGGTACTAGAAGGACTAAAAATTCAATCTCTTGCTGATATGCCAAAAGATAAATATATGGTTTCTGTAAGAAGAATACGTGAGATAAAAAAACTCAGAGAAGGTCGTTAGAGATATTAGTTTCATATGGTTAACCCCCTACATGAGTACTGATACGAAAAAGGCGATGGTTTTATTCCATCGCCTTTTTTTAATATAACTATATCTTTATTTTTTTTTCTCTTTTTTTTTATCAGCTATATTTACATCTTTTATTTTAACTATATTAAGAATAGAACTTATGTCATCAGCCAAATTCTTTTTGTTATCTTCATGCTTTTTCTTAAGATCTTTAATATCCTCTACAGTGGGATGAGTATAGTATTGCGTTAAAGAATTATAATTTACTTTTCTTTCATCTATCGGCAAAGAGTTCTCTTCCGGATCATAATAAGGAGTGAACATTGATATTGGTGGTATTGAACAAATAAATAGCGATGAAGACGATGCCAATACAAACAAAGCTTTTAATATATATTTCATTTCTTCTTTTTTCCCTTAAGTATTAATAAATATTAAACAATTATAAAAGTGTAGTTTCTAGATTTTATTAAGTAAGTCAATAAAATAAAACCGTCTAAATAGAACAGATTTAATACCAAAAGAAGTTTGAATAATTGATTACATTTAAACAATGCTTTGTTTTAGGGATATATAAACAATAACTGTCTATTGTGTATAAACTTTGCTATAATAAAACCCTCTAAAAAAGAGGGCAAATTTTTATGCAGCTGGTGGCCATCCAATTAAAACTAAAGAAAGCAACGGCATAAGTTTAAGAAGTCGGTCTAACATAAGAAGTCCTACAATTAAAAATGATTATAAAGACTAAAGTATAGTAACTAAAAAACTTATATCAATGCAGGATATTCCCATTTTAAATAAATATAATCCATCAGAACATTCCTTAGCATCACAAGATTTGTTTAAGCACAATTCTTATGCCTTTATCGAAAAGCTTGAGAACTCTTCTATTAAATCAGTACTGCATAATTGGCTAAAGAATCTTTCTCCTGAAACGAGACGAAACTATTCTTATTATGTAACCGATATGATACGACGTAATATCATCCCTGAGAAAGATGCTTTAGGAAATCCTTTTACAGTGGGACACTTTAGACTTATCCCTCATGAGCTAGTTCTTGATTACATAAAAAGCATTAAAGAATGGTCAGAAGGTACTCGACAATTGCATGCAGCAGTATATATATCACTCACATCCTACTTATCCCGAATAAGCCAAGGATGGGTCAGAAAAGTAGAACCATCAAGGCTCAGGTCAAATCCAACGTTTTATAAAGTACGAGAAAAATGTGCAACCAATGCTTTAACCTTAGCAGAATGGTATAAGTTCATTTCTGAGTTGTCAGATATTAATACAAGAGACTCATTGATAGCTCGATCAGCATTTCATGGGGCCAAAAGAATAACAGAAGTCATTAGCATTAAACTTTCTCAAATAGATTGGGGAAAAAATATTATTCGCTATAGACAGTCAAAGTCATGCGGAACATTTCGTGAAATACCCATTACATTTCCATTGTCTTTTATGGAAGAACTTAAAATGTATATAACAGAAACAATTGATATACGAAAAGACTCACCTTTTGTTTTTATTACAAGAACCGGAAAAATGGTAACACGATTCCAGCTTAATTATGCATTTAAAAAAGCAGGAGAGAGAGCTAACATTAAAATTAAAGTAACTCCTCATGTTCTACGTGCCACCTGGGTAACACTTGTTCGCAATCAAGGAGCAAGCGACTCACAAATCATGCAAGTAACTGGTCACAGAAACAACACAATGGTTATGGCATATGATAAGACTAGTGACGAAGAGAATATATCTAAAAAGATAAACTTTATTTAAGTTAAACGTAATAACTACTATAAAAATACACTCTTATTCAAGTAAATTTGAATAGGCACTATCACAAAGCGCCCTTCTGAGAATTCAAAGCGCCCTTCTGGCTAACTTGCTGTAAATCTCATAGAAAATGCACCTTCTTGAAATCCTGTGACACCAGCTTCTATAGAAATAGACAAAAGTTCACCTTCTGTAACAGCTACAGAATCTACTGTATTAGAGAATTGACCAAAGGTTAAAGCAGTTGTTGTTACAATCAAAGTTGTGTTAACTCCATCAAGTCTAACCGTATAATCAACATCATTTGTTGAAGAATTATTACCAAGCTGAACATAGAAATTATCTAGAGTACCACTTTGAGACATAGGGATTTGATGAGCACCTTCGTTTGAGCCTGATGGTGAAGGTTCAAATACAGTAGCATATCTAATAGAGCCAACAGTATTTAGAGTTTCAAATGCCTTCCCCATAATGCTAGAACCTCCACCACTTGACGCAGCCTGCCACGTAGGCGCAGCACCAGTATTCGCGGTTAGCACCTGGCCATTTGTTCCAACCGAACTTACTTCAGAAAGAGCTCCTGAGGTTCCGTAAACAGCAACGGTATTTGGTGTGGCATAATCAATATTAACACTACCAGTACCATCGGGTGTTAATGTTATATCTCCATTAGTATCGGTAGATATAATAGTGTTACCATTGATGTTTATGTTGTCTACATCAAGATTGGTGAATGTCGCTGCACCAAGACTGTTTATTGACGCTACTTCAGCATCTGAATCATTTGTGAATGATACTGAATCAGTTCCCGCATCATCTGCCATGTTAAGTACTAGATCACCGCTTGCTACAGTATATAGAGGACTCGTCACTGAAGTTGCTAATGAAATTGCAGCATCGAGATTAACAATAGGAATAGCAGCAGTACCAGTTACATTTATGTTTGTTCCTCCAGTAATACTCGTAACAACCCCTACTGTAGCAGCCTGCCACGTAGGCGCAGCACCAGTATTCGCGGTTAGCACCTGGCCATTTGTTCCAACCGAACTTACTTCAGAAAGAGCTCCTGAGGTTCCGTAAACAGCAACGGTATTTGGTGTGGCATAATCAATATTAACACTACCAGTACCATCGGGTGTTAATGTTATATCTCCATTAGTATCGGTAGATATAATAGTGTTACCATTGATGTTTATGTTGTCTACATCAAGATTGGTGAATGTCGCTGCACCAAGACTGTTTATTGACGCTACTTCAGCATCTGAATCATTTGTGAATGATACTGAATCAGTTCCCGCATCATCTGCCATGTTAAGTACTAGATCACCGCTTGCTACAGTATATAGAGGACTCGTCACTGAAGTTGCTAATGAAATTGCAGCATCGAGATTAACAATAGGAATAGCAGCAGTACCAGTTACATTTATGTTTGTTCCTCCAGTAATACTCGTAACAACCCCTACTGTAGCAGCTTGCCATGTTGGAGCGGCCCCAGTATTCGCAGTAAGAACTTGACCATTGGTCCCAACAGAACTTACCTCGGAAAGTGATCCTGTTCCACTATAAACAGCAACAGTATTTGGTGTACCACCATCAAGATTAACTATAGGATCAGTTGCTGTACCAGTGATATTGATATTTGTTCCGCCACTTACACTATTTACATTACCATCACCAAAATTAATCCATGAAGCAACATTATTACTTTTAGATACAAGTATATAAATATCATCTGAAGTTGGTGCAACAGAAGGAATTAAGTCTAAGTTGCTTGTATCTAGCCAGATAGTACTTACATTAAAGTTTCTATAATCATTAGCAGTTGGTGCTCGAGGATGCTTCTCAAATTGAGGAGGAGTAGCAGCTCTTACCCCAAGATATGCTGATGCATTCCGTCCATCTCTGTATAATGCCATACTAAACTCCTCAATTTCTTATTTTACTTCTAATTCACGTTTTGATCTGTTCTTATAGTTTGGCTGTGCAAAAATAAGCTCAGCTAAAGCATCTTTATCAAGAGGAATAGATTTAACACCATTCACTTCAAGCTTTGGCATCCACTCTTTCTTTAGTTTATCAAAGCATTGTTCGTATTTATGCATTAATACCCATTTCAATCGACGTTTGAGATCTGCATCAAATATCTCTGATCTAATTTCATTGGCCATAACCTTCTTTTGTATTTCAGAAAGAGTAAAAAGTTTAATATTATTAACAGAAATTTTCATTTTTTTCCTTTTTGTTAAGATAAAAGCGCTACAGAAATAGTACCACTAGTCACATCAGTAATTTTAGTTCCTCCACTATTAGTAATATGAAAAGTTGCTGTATCACTTGCAGTCATATCGGCTAAAAAATTAAACCTTCCCGCTACAGCAAGAGATACATCTCTTGCTTTTAATGGACTTTGATAAGCGCATGAATAAGTACGTGCAGTTGTTACGAGGTCTACTATAGTAGAGGTAGAATTAGAATACCTTGTATTTAAATACCCACAAAAATAATATATTCCTGTAATAGGCGCAGTAAATGTTGGAGAAGAAAAATTTCCATTTTGATCTATTAATTCTGTCACAAATGGCATAGTATAGTCTGTTCCATCCCCCGTTACATTATTCTGAGAAGAATTTTGCGCCAGGACTGCAGAAGAAAGAGGATGAGTAACATTACCACCAGATGTTATTTTCCATAAATCTCCGGTTCCTAAAGCGGAAGGTGCAAGTTTGAATGAGTCACTATCAGTGTCATCAACGCCCATTCTAAACTCTTGTGTAGTATTAATATCAAAATCAATATAAGAATCTCCTGATGCACCTGGATCAACGGTAATAGCAGAAGAGGATAAAGGATTACTTATATTGTTTATAGAATTTTTAGTGGCCATAATAATCCTAACTAATTAAACATCCACTAAAATAAGAATTAGCTCCAGTAATATCAACAACCTTGGTTCCATTTGCTGTATATAGATACACGTTTGCAACATCAGCAGCAGTCATATCAGTAATTATAGCTAATTGTGATCCATAGTCTGTATTAACATCAAATACATTACCAGGATCAATAAAATTAGCAATAAAGTTGGTCGCCGTTGTTGTTATTCTTAGTTGATATGTGTTATGGGATGTGGTAAAACCTGTTGCTCTAATAGAAGTAGTTAATAAATAAATACCAGTTACTGGCGCTGTAAACGTAGACGATGCAAAATCACCTCCTTGATCAAAAAATTCTCCTCCTGTGAATGTTACTGAATAGACGGTTCCTGACCCAGTTATATTAGCTTGATCAGCAGCATAAGCACCAAAACAACTATTTTGAGGCTTAATAACATTTCCATCAGAGCTAATAGAATAAGTATCATTAGTTCCCAATGCTGACCCTTGAGAGATCTTAAATGCATCACTAGCATCATCATCAACTCCAATGCGAAACTCTCCAGTAGCATTGATATCAAACTGAACAAAGCTATCACCAGAAGCTCCAGGATCGATCGTAACAGCTGTTGAAGCTAGTGGATTAGAAGTGTTATCTATACTGTTTTTTGTAGCCATTATTACTCCTTATACGATGGTTATGTTTCCTAAACTAGACAATATAAGCCACCGAGTAGATGTTCCAGAGACTGTGCAGACCATTCTTACTGAGTCGCCCAGTGCAGTAGCTTCTAGGTACCCACCAACTCCTATTGTTGTAAGTGAACTACCAAATCGTATTGCTTGTAGAGCATTCTGTGCAATTCTCCACCCCACAGCAGTATTGATATTAGTTAACTCAATTATATCTCCAATAGCAGCTGTAGATGGCAATGTCATTGTCAAAAGACCTGCTTTATTAGCTATATAGCCATTTGCAACAACCAATGTCGCATTAACCGTTGTAACTGCCCAGGTAAGTCCACCACCACCACCACCAGCTGCTTGAAACGTTGGAAGAGCGCCAGCTCCATTAGAGGTTAATATTTGTCCGCTCGTACCAACAGATGCAATTGATTGATGCGCTGCCGTTGTTGTAGTTCCACCACAAATTACTGCATATGCTGTTGCTGTGGTTCGTCCAGATCCACCACCCGCAACTACTGCTGTTCCAAATGCTGGATCAGCTGCTGCGCCTTGTGAAATCAAAGGAACAC
>Ga0222664_1000323_pt1 | contig 31923 bp, 71 predicted proteins | sample AntAcemetagen604_FD_181147 | JGI IMG/M metagenome (GOLD analysis project Ga0222664, IMG submission 181147) | Saline water microbial communities from Ace Lake, Antarctica - #604 | ecosystem: Environmental > Aquatic > Non-marine Saline and Alkaline > Saline | place: Antarctica: Ace Lake... | reverse complement strand
TTTCAAACTTATCGACCGCTTTTAATACCTCACTTACAGCTTTCACATTATTTCCAGATGCGTTAATAATTTTTGTGTTTTCATCTGTTAATCTTTCTAGCATTTTTGATAGTGCTGTTGCAGATGCTACTGAATTTCCAGGCAGTAACCAAACTGTGTGATTTAAATTTGATACTATACGGTATGGAGAATATTTAGCCTTTCCATTTAATATTTGCGTCATCCAATGTTCCACATCTCCTTCAAATACAAATTTACCTTTTTTATCAGTTGCTAATAATTTTGTTATTCTGAATTGTTCATCATCTTTAAACGAATTCTTTTTAATAATAGAATTAGGAATTGATGGAATATAGGTTTTAAGAGTCACTGCATCATTCGGGATTCCATTTTCAATATCTTTTCTTTTATCTTGTTGTTGGTCGATATAATCATAAAAATAACTATCTTCATCTCCAAATCCTCTATTAACATAAGTCTTTAATGGTGTTCCTGATGCCCATGTTCTATGATCTGATTTGATAAGTTTTATAAGTTTTTCAAAGTTCTCTGTGTTTGTTCCTGAATGGCATTCATCAATAAAAACATCAGTGAAGTGAAATTTCTCTAAAAACTTTTGAACTTCTGATCCAGATTTTTCATTATAGATTAGTTGAGTGGATATGGCAATAACAGTCGGATTACTATAGTTCACAATATCAGGAGTTCTATCTTCTTCTTTTTGTAATTCTATATAATCCCAATCCTTATAATATACGTGTTTATTTATATCCTTTTCCAAAGAAGCAAATACATTGGGTTTAGAAGTCAATACAAGGAAAACACTTTCTCTGTTTAAATATTTATCTTCAATCAATGTTCGATTTGCAGTTAACCATGCAAAATTCTTTCCCCATCTCATAATTGCGGCTAATAAGTAATCAGTTCCACCTGATTTCCGATGTTTCACATATCCATTAATAAATTCAATTTGCCGATCTCTAGGCGGATATGCAAGACGTTTTTTACTACCATATAAAATATAATTCACATTTTCAATGATCCGTTCTGGTTCACACTCGTAAATTTCAGTACTCGTTCCATCTGGATATATCCCTACTCCCTCTGACAATAAAGTTCGTCTTACAACTTGTTCAATTACATACGGTTCTTTTTTAATTTTAACACTTGATCGGTTGAAATTAACAGCCCATAATATAATTACAAAATCTGTAGTTGTCCCAAGATACCCATCAATTGTTGATTGGGGTGTTGACCCGTATTCTGCTTTGGTTCCATATTCTCCGAATTTGGGTACTAGTGGTTCAAATCCCCTCTCTGCGTTCATATAAGAAGTTCCCCAAACCCACATATACAACCCCTTACCATTTTCTCTAAATACATCAAATTCATTTGGACTCATAGTGGTTTTAAATTTTGCACCACCTTTGTTGCTCATAGAAATCGTAGGTAGATTTTTTACATACCTTGCTACTTCATCAATCATTGTATCTTTATTTTATATTATATGTCAAACTATTTAATTACCAAACACTAATTTTACTTTATCTTCCACTTCATTCAATGGTGGAAAATGAACTACTTGAATCCTTGATCTTTCTACTACTAAATCTGGATTTGTATGTGCTTGGTGTTTTGGTGGGAGTGTATCTAATTCTTCCTTTGTGAAAGCTGATGATACAATACTTCGTTTTACGTATGTACCTTTCCTAAATTTATCAGGCAAATCCTTCCAATTTACACCTACAGAATGTAACATCAACTTTTTCATTTCATCTCCGTTTTTGTTCTGTAGTTGTTTATGTGAAAAGAATGATTGTGCCAACATAGAAACTGAATTCTTTGTGGCATCGTTCTCTCGCCATAGTAATTGCGCAACAGCATCTTCTAATGTAGGTGTTTGATAAATTCTACTATCGAAGATTGCAATTTTATTGTGATTTGGTAAATGAATATCAACCAATCTATTAAACTCAACAGATGCCTTAGAAGTTAATTTAGAAAGTATTTTTTGTTTTTTTCCTATATGATATAATGAAGAGTGTCGATTTGCTTCATATAATACAAGTGTAATTTCATCTGATTGAGTATATCCTATTACTGCATTCGTTTCATCTACTAAATATTTAGTAAGTTCAATCATTATATCGGTTAACTTTTCATCGAAAGGTCTTTCCAACCCATTTGTCCAATTATGAAAGTTGTTTCCATCTAATCTAATAATAACTGGAAGCGTTGGTATCATAATTTCTGGAGAGAAGCTCTTCTCTAACCATTTACACCAATCTCCTAATGTTTCAAATTTCATATTTATTTATCCATGAGGTCTGTGATTAAAAGGTAAGCGCCTAATAATGTAAATACAGGCCATAGTATTATTACTATTATTGTTAATGGAATTGCAACGGGTAAGGTTACATCATTACATCTATCAATGTATTTTCTCAATGAAAAATCCATAACAATTCCTAAAAAAAGTATTCCTATTAGTAAATAAGTGATCATAATTAATAATGTTTATTTGTAAATTTACCTTGTCTAAAATTATATCTATATCTATCATCTATGGATATTTGATGAAACTCATTTTCATTTACTTTCCATTTAAACGGAACATCTTTTTTGATATATCCAACTAAAATATATTGTGGAATTGATTTTTCAATGAAATGTTTTTCAGTTACTTTTATATAAACTGTTTGAGATGTTCCTAATACATAATCACTTAGGGCAAAACTAATACTAATAAATATAAGTCCCCACCCGATGATACAAATTTGATAAAAAAGCCCAAAGTTCCAATATCGAACTAGTTTTAATATATACTTTTTCATTCACTATCTCCATTTTTCAAACCATTCATATATATATATGGTACAGTGAAAGCCATACTACCAAACCATCCTACGAAAAATTCATCAAATTCCAAAGTTCTCATAATAATTACAACTATAATGGCAAATAGAAATCCAACAGTAAATTGTTTTAGTGCATTTTTTAAACTCATAGTTCTCGTTTTCCCTTAAAAATTTCTAATTTATCATTAATGTTTTTAATTATACGTCTACCCATTTCTAGTTTCGATATGTTAATATTATAATCATATAACGTATCAATCTCTTCGTTGACAGACGGTATAACCTTATCTAATGTGAATTCTGCTAACAGTTTTCTAGCATAATCCTCTGTAGTACCAGCTTCTTCAACCAATAATGTTAATAGTGTATGTTCAACTACGTCTTTTCTTGTAATCATAATTTTTCAGTTAAGGATTCTTTAATATTATTTCGAACAAACTCTTGTCCATTCAGACTTGACAACTTATATGATTTTTCAATGAGAGCTGATATTACATTTGGCGCACATAAATGATCTACACGGTTCATATTAATAGTCACTTGTGAACCAAATACATTACTGTGTGTTACTAAATCACCATCTACTCTCAATCCCATTTCTTTAAGAGAACGGATGCAGTAATCTTTATTTTCTTGTTTATCCATTTTTATCCTCTTCTATTGGTTCATCTGGTCTTCTGTTTAGTAATAGTTTTTCTTTAATATTTACTTCTACACCACTATGTTCAACAAAATCGTTTACTATCCAACCAGCTTTACCAATTAATAGTCCTGGTTTTCGTAACTCTACTGTAAGAGTGTTTGTTGCTTCATCGTATGATAAATCAGTAACGCCCATTGTAAAGGTATTTGAAACTCCCTCTTTCCCAGGATAATCATATACGCCATCAAAGTAAGTTGTAAATGAAGATTTCACTTCCCATTCTTTTACTGTTTTTTCTGTTTTCATAGTTTAACATTAGTTTATCGTTTGTGTTGTTAACATACAAAAATACTCTATCAATGTCAAATTAAAAATTTAAAACTACCATTTCATTTAGTTGTTGTTCAATATCCATTGATAAGTTATATACTTCCATCACTATAGACATTGATTCCGCATCATTGTATTGCTCATATAAAAGTTCTGCTTCTTCTTTTGATGTTGCATATATAGGATAATCTATATAATCAAACGTATCACATACAACCAACATATGAGTTGCATTCTTTTCATCTTTTTTATGTAACCAATGTCTAATTTGATTTTCTAATGTCGTCATATTTTTTATTTATCAAGCCTCCACCCTACGAATACAGGAAATCTAGGAATACCATCATCTGTCCATTCAAAGAATCTTATCTCTGCTGTTTTTCCAATATGTTCTTTTTTGTTTCTCAAAAGTTCTTCACGCTCTTCATGTGATAGTTTTGGATTTGCTTTAAACGTTTTTCCATTTTCTAATTCACATACTACAACACCTTGTTCTGGTCTTGCATCTGAAGGTTCAATATCAATTACTCTTACCGCTTCATCAATAAAATCTTTAAACTTTAATAAACTATCACATCTACCATTTACTTTATATCCTTTGTTACCATGTCGGAGAATAGTTCCCTCATATCCTTCAGAAAGTAATTGAGTGTGTAATCTATCCAATTCCTCTTTAGATTTTAATTCCACATTTTCTACTACTCTAATATGTTCTCGTGGATGTGTAGTTACGATACGAAGTAATTCATTGTACCTTTGGATAAATGGTTCTTCTGAAATAAGGTCATATAGATGGAACTTTACTTTTTCGGTTTTACCTTTTCTGTATTTCTTTATCATCTTCATATTTTCTTGAAAGGAATGCCCGTGAGCGTACAATTCTCCATCCAACACCACATCAGGCAACCCTTTCAAATCTTCTTTAATATGATCTACTGTTTCAATTTCTACACCACCCCTCGATTGAAATTTCACTTTACCATTACGAATAATAGCCGTACATCTCATCCCATCTAATTTTGGTTGTCCAATAACAACACCATTCCAATCTATTTTCTTATAATGATCATCAAATGATTTTGCTAACATAGGTAATATCACTTCCTCATTTTCTGCCTCATCCTTTGTTTGGAAGTATCCCTTATCTATCTTTTTATTAATTGTAGATTCGGCTTCTGAAATTGCCTGCTCATCTGGCGTTGTTTCATTTGATCTACCAACGTTCTTTGCCTTTGCAACCTTTCTATGTTCAACAGGATTATCAGTTCCATCAATTCCACTTTGTTGAACTATCTCAGAACCTTCAGTAAATATTGTGAAGAATCTTATATTATCTTTTGAATCTTTTTTGTATAACGTAATCGGTTTCATATATTATTTTGTTTATTTATTTAGTTTAAAATGGTGCAAATAAAATCGTTGGATTATTTTTCTGGATATCATCATTAGTCAATCCAAACTCCTTTATTGCAGGTAACTGTAAAAACTTTTTGATGTTGAACGGTTCCGTTAAAATATGTAATCCGTTCGGTGTTGGAATAGTTTCTAATCTTTGATATTTTTGATGTTGATCATTTGTATGTAACGTATCAATGATAAAACAAATACCATCATATACAGTTTCAAATAATCTATTAGAATCATAATCATCTCTATCTAAATCAATAATCCATCTTTTACGTGATTCAGATTGAGTCCTCCCACATGCTTTACTGAATGCCTTCCGTGTAAATTCAAACTGTTTATTCTTTAGAATATCCACCATTTGCTTTAACATTTCAACGTATACATCTTCCCAACTTCGTCTACTCATTCGAATATAGGCTCTTGCAGTAAAAAATGTACAGAGTTCTTTGATATGCTCTTCATGTGATTCTAAATAATCCATATTAGATACATAAAAATCCTTAATCGTTTTTACTGATTTTGAATCTTTGTTCTCTTTTTTCCTGGCAAGTAACTGAATATAGTAGAATTTACTAGGATCGGTAAAATCCAAGAGTGGTTTGATAAGATTAAAATTATCCGTCATTATCCTTTTTCTGTTTTAATTTTTTTAATGTGTACTCTAACTGGTCTACAATTTGATTATAGAATTTAGGAAATTCATCTCTTATTCGTTCCATTTCTCCATTAAATGGATTAACATCTATTACTGTATTTCCAATGTGAACATATACAGTTTTGTCATCAGCGTGTCTTGTTCTATGAACTTTGGTTTGTGCTAGTGCATAATCAAACCGATCCATTTTACCTTTAGATATGTACTTGTCTATATCTTCTACAAATTCGACGGGGTTATCTTCTATTTCATGCCACCTATCGTTATATACTGTAATTGTTGTTAAGAATCCCATAATTATTTTAATATTTTATTGTTGTTTTCTTGCTTCTATAATTTTGGGAAGATGAGTATTAATATTATTAGTTATCCCATCTTTCTTCCACCTAACATTATTTTGTATATGTAGTTGTTTTAGCTTGTATCTTAATCTGTTGTATAGTGATGGTGTCTGTGGCATGATGTATTTATTATTTAGAAATTGTAGTCGTGGAACTTATACGGTTTCTCAGTTGGTTGAAATACATTATATCCTGCTCCCCAATCATACACTTCATTGTATATTCTGGTTTGAGTTGTATCATCCCATCCTTTAAATATCTTTCTTGGATTTTTCTTTTTCCTTAGTCTCACAGTCTTACCATTTGGGTTACTCTCATAAAAGTATCTCTGTGATCGTTGGTTGGAACAATGGGCGGCAAACCCACCAATATGAAAATCAGGCTTCCATGTTGGGTCAAGTTTGGATTTCATTGAACGTACTACAACAGTTTGTTCTGATATCACTTCAACCGTTTCATACGGGAAAGCATCAGAACCAATAGGGAGTGTAAAATATTCGGGTACTTCAACTTCTTTTCCTTTTTTTGTTTTCATTGTTTTCATAACTACTTAGATTAGGTTATCATTAACTCAACATTTATAATGTAGTAAGAATTTATATTAATGTCAAGTTCTATTTAATCTCTTAAATGATTTAAAGAAATCTGTGGTTCCATAATCGGATGAGATAATTCTGCTTTGGGGTGTTCCAATTTAGCTTCTTCAATTGAATCATAACTACCCAAAAAGGATTTTTTGGATTGTCCTGCTAACACTGAACTCTTATGATAATAACTCCAACCATATACAACGTATTCAGTTTCCTTTTCTATAATTGTTTTATATAAGTAACTCATTTATTTCACCATTTCTAAACGTTATCATTAACTCACTACTATAATGTAGTGGTTATTTACCTTAATGTCAAGTACTATTTAGTGAGCAGAGTTTTAAATGTTTTGTTATACTCTGATAAAGTAGTACCATGCTCATACCAATCTAATGGTAATAAGATTAAATAACTAAATGGAATTAATATAACATAATACTAGTATTAAAAAATTAATGTTTGTTTTAGTTTTTCTATTTGTTTTAAAGCTTTTGGTGTACGTGTATCATAACCACCTTCCAATGTTATGTACTCAATATTCTTCATTCTTAAAATTGTTCGAAGTGTTCTATCAAGCTCATTCCTGTTTTTCTCAGGCATCCTTGTTCCATCTTGTTCCCATTTTATTCCGTTTGGTGAACAATAGATATACATATCACCTACTCTATAATTTTTCTGATATGCCTTCATATCAATAGGATTTTCATCAAAACAGTATATACCATATGACATTGTCGTATGAACATCCGTATCCATAATTATAAATGGTGTTAGTTTCTTTCTAACACTTTGATACCGTTTATAATGTTTTTCTAAAATAGTATGTAACATTTTAAATTCAAAATCAGCTGAATCATCAACGAGTTCTCTTCCCACCTCACTTACCATACTTACTATATCAGTTCCGTACGAATGTAATAAGTTATTTACTAATGTAGTTTTTCCTGTTGATTCAGTACCTACTACTACAATAGTTTTTTGAAGAGATTGTTTTACCGTATCTGGTAGATACTCCCAATTAGCTACCCAGTCAAATCGAATATCAGTTGATGAAATTGGAAATATTTTCCGTTCTTCATCGAACATTTCATGTGATATATTCATATACTCTGCAACGTAATCACCGTATTTTTCCGATGAAACTATTACATCCAAATCATTATATATGATACTATATCTACTTATTTCTTTTAACTTATTTGCCCACACTTTTGATACTTCACGTGAACTCTCGGTAGCAGAAACCAATCCATCTACACCTTCTTTGTATTCAAATATATCTACCCATAAATCACTTGGTTTGTAATCTAGGCTTCGTACCCACTCAAATCGTTCCCAGCCATCTATTGATTCAGATTCTTCCGAACATATTAGGACAATCGTTTCATCTGCAATACTTCTTGCATATTCAATTAATGCTACATGCCCTTTATGTAATGGACAAAATTTACCAAGAACTAAAGCCTTCCTATATTTTTTTGTTTGTTCCATTGATATAGACCCCATATCGCGTTTATTAATAAAATTATGTATTGAATAACTACTATATACATATCTACCATTAGATACACATAAATAGCTACAATATCAACTACTATCCATAATATCCACGATTCTATTCTCCGATATGCTAATAAAACCACAGCCATCATAGATCCCCACCAAATAAAAGAATCAAGATATGGATATTGTACTATTCCAAAAATTTCGGTTAAATATGTAGAGTTAGATAATAAATAACCAAATACTATCGCTCCCATTATGGATACATAAAAAGAAAGAGCTATTGCATATTTATTTGACCATTTAATATGGTGGCCGTTATATGAACTATCTCTCCATGTCCATAACCCAACAATAGAAACAATAATGAAATATAATTGAAGTAATACACTACCAACTAAACCTACACTATAAAATAAATAAGTGAATAGTATTACACTTATTAAACTATATACCCATGTTACTTTATCGTTTAATCTAGCATACCATGCAGCTAATAGGCCAGTAATTACTGCAACTGTTTCAATAATTAACATCAGAAGTTATATTTAACAGTTGTAAAGTAATTTCTAGGTGACTGAATATGATATCTTGGTTCACCATCAAACATATCCACATATCCATTTGTAAAGTATCTTTCATCAGTAACATTATTAATGTATAATGATATTGTTATATCTTTTACATCAAGAGATAATCTCAAATCAGTTACAAAAAATCCATCTATAACCTCTGTATTAGAAAAATCTATATAGGATTCCCCTTGATACCTTAACGTAGTTCCTACGTTAAATTTGCCCAATCTAACATCAATTAAATTGTTTACAATGAATTCTGGTGATAGAATAGGTTTAAATGAATTACCTTGATCTTTAATTCTATTATCACTAAAACTTCCGTTTAATCCGTATTGAAATCTATCACTATTAAACATATAATCAAATTCAACCCCACTTCGAACAGAAGTTTCTACATTTTGTGTAAGAGCTATTCCATTCGGACCGAATTGGCCGTTCAATGTAATTTCATTTCGAAAATCCATATAATATCCATTCAAAGTAAATACATTTCTATCAGATCGTAATCGTACTCCCACTTCGTAATTGGTTACATACTCAGGTTGAGTTTGATATACTTCAACTAAATTATCTTCACCACCGAACATATCATTTCTTGTTGGTTCTCTACCTGTGCTACCTACGCTAGTATACACATTAAATAATCCCAATGTATAACTAGCACCAATTCTAGGATTAAAAAATAACCATGTTTGTTTATCCATCTGTACATCTCCTTCATACAAAAAGTTTGTATATCTTAATTGGAAATCCCCAAATAAAGTAAATCGGTTAATATCATTTTCAATTCGTTGATGTACACTTACTTCGTTTCTAATACCCGTGTTTTGATATAACTCACCTAATTGTAATTCGGACCCGACGTGTCTTCGTTCATAATTATTTAAATGAATACCAGTAACAGATTCTAAACCATTGTTAACGTAAATGAGATTTGTAAAAGTACCGATCCAACCTGATCGTAAGTCGTAATTATAAAATTCATTGGTTGCAAATTCAGTTCCACTCAATCCTAAGAAAGCATCTAAATCAAAATCGTAATTACCTTCTAAAAAGTTATAATAAAAAGCGTTTTGTAGTTGGAATCTATCAGATAGAGTTACATTAGTTTGTACAGATACCATTCCTTGTGTAAAACTATCATCTTCATTTTTAGTATTTACATTAGTCTGTGGTCTTTGATTTATTTGCTCCAATGGAACTCCTAACCAACCCATACCATTTCGTTGCCTTCCAATGAAGGAAACAAGTTTAATGTTATATGATGGTTTATAATAACCAGAAGAATAAAAAACAGATTGAGAATTATTCCATACATTATCTCTATAACCATCTGATTCGATATGGGAAATACGTACATAAGTTCCTACCTCAGAATTAATTCCTGTGTTATGTTCAATAGAAAATCGTTTTGAATTGAAAGAACCCAATCCTATATTAAAGTTTGTATATTTATCATCCCATAGAGAAGGAGACGATAACTGAACAGATCCACCATAAGATGCCGTACCATTCTGCGTCATTCCGGTTCCTCTTTGAATTTGTACTGAACTTACAGAACTAAATATGTCAGGATAATTTGAAAAGTAAACACCCTGATCTTCAGGTTCGTTTAATGGCATTCCATCTAATGTCATATTTAATCTGGTTTGATCTATCCCACGTAATCTAAAATAAGAATAACCATTACCACTACCCGCATCCGAGTACGTAGTAAATCCTGGCGTATTCCGTAAGATAAGGGAAGGTTCTTGTCCATAATTCACCTTTTGTATTTCTCTCTGTGAAATAGTGCGGAAAGAGATAGGTGTAGTTGGTGTTGCTCGATATGTGATAATCACATCATCCATAGTATATAAACTATCTGGATTAACTGTTGATTGCCCATACAGAGATGTACTCACAAAGAGTGTTAGTATTAAAAATAACGATTTCATAACTTATTGTTGTTTTTTTTAGTTTTCTTTTATATTTGTGTTACGAGTAACCCAAATTGGTTTGTATTTATATACACTGTTTAAGTTATCACGAATAGAAATTTCTTTGGGCTCTATATTCATAGTCTTTTGTTTCTAATAATTATTCGGGCATAAGGTACTTTAACTTCGCCATCTTTCATCATATATAAGTCACCATCAACGGCTCCTCTTTTTTGTACCTCTTTACGGTATTTTTTGTGATCATCTTTGTATGGTTCTACACCTATTTCTAATCCTGAACTGGATATTCCTAATCCAATTATCTCAAATTGATCTGGATTATGTCTATTTAAAAAGGTTATCGGCACTCCCATATATCCCTCAAAATCTTTAGGTATATGTTTTGTTACATTAACATTGATGGCATCATAGTTATCATATTTCGGGTAGGCATCTTTATTTTCATTATAAGATTTGTAAAGTATAATATCTTCATGCCTTTTGGCAATGTCTAAGTTAGTGTACCAAAAGGATCTTGCTGTTTCATACATTGAACCGTCTGGTCTTCCAAAATGCCTTACTGTATTGTAGCCAAGCCACATTTTATTTGATTTTATTTGTTCAAAACACTCTTTATAAGAAATGGCGTTGATGTTCCCAATTATCAAAAATTTCTTTTCGCATTCGACTAATTGGCTTACATATTCTCTGAAAAGTGAAAATGGTGGATTGGTTACAACAATATCTGCTTGTTTCAGAAGTTCAATAGATTCTTTCGAGCGAAAGTCTCCGTCTTCTTTTAACTCTTTAATTCCAATATCGTCAGGGTCTGGAATTTTGTTTCCTTTCTTATCACCATCATACTCAAGGAAGATTGCTTGTTCAGAATCGTGTTGACTGAACAAATTCATATCCTGCTTTTTATAGCAAGTTGTTATAAGTTTTTTAAGACCTAATTTTTCAAAGTTATAGGAGAAATAGTGGAAGAAATTACTTACTCTTGGGTCATCACAATTGCAGTAAACAACTTTATTTTTAAAATATTCTCGGTAGTGTTTTAACTCTTTTTCTATATCTGAAAGTTGGGTATAAAATTCGTCCTTTTTCGCGTCTTTTGCTTTGTGTAGATTCTTATTATTGGTTGACATTTTTAATCTCTTTATAAATAAATTTATTATACCAAATCCAATTACTAACGTGTTGATGTGACATCTTATCAATATCAACACGGTTACCATCGAATGTTTGAACGTATGATTTCATATCTTTTGTTTTTTACCTGTCCATTTATTATAATCTTCTTCGTTTACTTTTACCCATTGTTTTGTTTTCGGTTTGTAGATGAAGTATGTATCCATAATGTAGGTATTATTTATTATTAGTTATGTTATATTAATGTTTTATTTAACATTATGTAATGATAATAGTAAATTAATTTATTAATGTCAAATTTTAGTTCTACTAAATGTTTTTATGATACGTTTTCTTACAAATTTACGAAGTTTATTTAGTCGATGCTCCAGATCTTCGATTTATTGGAGCATTTCTTTCACTTGTGAATTGTAAGGTCTTCCAAAAGATTCACGAATTTCAACACAATCCAAATAATTCATTTCAAGTTGATCATTAATACTATCATATACAGATAGCCACCATTCTAGTGAATACGGGTTTGATTTAAATTTTCTCATATTATATAGCTTTGAATCAATTTATGACTTTCTTCGTTACATAAATATATTTCATTATTATCCACGTCTACCCCACTTGCAGTAATCGGTTCGTCAAATGCATAGTGTTCTTCGTCGCCCAGCTCACCTATTGTTCTGTAAACAACGGTATAATTACCCAATTCTTCTTCAGGTAATTTATTGACCCATTCTTTTAATTCTGTTAATTTCATAATATATAAACCCTCATATTGTAACGTTAATTTTACGTATCCATCCACCACTCACAACGTCATCTCCTTCATAGGAAACTAAAGCCTGTCCAGGTGTTATTGCATCTCTCCCAACTGGAAAGTGAACGTGTAATTCTGTATCAGATACTTGTGTTATTTCAGAAGACGTTCCATCGTCATTATATCTGATTTTGGATATAGCTTCATATTTTTCAGTTGGTATTGAATCATATTTCACCATATTCACCTCATCTACAATACAATCATAACTTACCAACTCTGATTTTTCACCTACTGTGATCGTGTTTGTTGTTGGCTCTATATGAGTAACATACAACGGTTCGGTATTAGGTATATTTATCCCTCTACGTTGCCCAATTGTAAACTTATAGTAACCCTCATGCTCTCCTATTTTGGCTCCATCTGAGTTAATTATGGAACCACCAGATAGATCACCTGTTAATCTTCCACTCTCTTTGATAAACCTATGATAATTATTATCAGGAATAAAGCAGATTTCATAGGAATCAGGTTTGTCAGCAACATTCAACAATCCCCAATCCGTTGCCATATCTCTAATTTCTGTCTTATGATAAGACCCCAATGGAAATATAGTTCTGGCTAAATGTTTTTGTGACACACCCCAAAGTGCATAAGACTGATCTTTAGAATGATCCTTACCTTTAGAAATTACATACCGTCCATTTTCTTCTCGTAAATTCGCATAATGACCTGTTGCAATAAAATCACATCCAAGATCATCTGCTCTACGTAAAAGTGCAGCCCATTTAATATGAGTGTTACAAAGTACACACGGGTTTGGTGTTCTACCACTTACATAATCATCAACAAACCGATCAATAACAAATGCACCAAACTCGTCTCTAATGTCTACAATGAAATGTTTGAATCCATGTCGGACTGCAACTTGTCTAGCATCATTCATTGATTCAACAGTACAACATCCAACTTCTTTACCTGACTTCACATCTTCTGGGTTATGAGCCCAAGTTTTCATTGTGATACCTATGATATCATACCCTTGTTTTTTGAGCATAACTGCCCCTACTGTGGAATCTACACCACCCGACATTGCAAATAAAACTTTTCCTTTATTCATTTTCATTATCTACTTTTGACCAATCCACACTAACCACGTATACCGAATAAAACGTCTGTTCGTTTGGTGTTAGTCGATCACCACGATCTAATTTATCTTCCAACTTTCTGAAATGTATATCAGTATAGATTTCGTACTCATTTAATCACCATTGGTGTACCTTCCATGAACTGTAAATAACTCCCGTGTGAAGTTACGACCCACCAAAAAGTTTTCCCGATTTTCAGGGAACCTTTGATATCTGAAAATTCAAAAACTGCACATTCTTTGGTCGTATTTTCTACAACATTAAATATTTCAGCTTCAAATGTTTTCGTATCATCATTAATTTCTGTGATATGACCTTTCCATATTAAACATACATCTTTATTCATTTAAGTATAGTTTTAAATTATTTAATCGGTGAAGAATTTGATTACCAAATCCGACCTGATCGTTTTGCTTGTTTTCCTATTTCTGATAACGTAGGGAATTCAAAAATATTCTCACATAGATTGCATTTAGCTTCCATGACTACTATAAATGGTGAAACACCCTTTCGTTTTTCTGTGTTTGTAACTGTAAAATCTACTGATTCGCACTCGTCGCATTTTGTTATTCTTTCAGACATAATATTCATTGTGAAGTTTTATTATAATGCCCAGTTCTGATATAAGATATCCTAAGTGATTTTAATAAATCAAGTTGTGCTTCACTACGCCATATCTGAAACTGTGCAAAATCTGAAGTGTTTCATCATCATAATCCAAATGTGGTTCGTATTGTTTGATAATTTCTTTTATCTTATCTCTACGTTCATCCAAATCTTTTATTAATGATGTAAAAAGTTCTTGTTGATTATTCATTTTCAATCAATTTTAATCCCTCCTCTAACGCCTTATCCATTGCTTCTTCATACGTTTTGTGTTTTGCTTTTGTTCTATCTAAATATTTCATTGTTTCTATTTGAGCCACAAACCGAAAAACATTTGTTCTTAAATAGTTAACAGGTAATATAGATATATGAATTTTATGTTCATCCCTCAACCATTTTTGAAGTAGTGATTGAGTTGGGGCGGGGTATAATATTTGCTTGTACCATCTTTCATCAACTTCATCTAATAAATCCCCATCTTCATTGTAATCGGTATAACCACCATATATGTTATAATCAAATCCCCGTTCTTTGGCTAATTTGGCTGTTTCAAAACTTATTAATTGATCATTCATCTTCCCATTCTATTTTAGGACATCTCTTTTGTTTTTTTAGCGCTAATATATTCCTTTGCCATCTCAATTGTTTTAGTTGAATAAATTTACGGATGGTATATTTCAATTACTTTTTCCAACCTTTTTGAAAATAATTTACTGATATAATCCTTTGCCGAATAAATAGTATTAAATTGGATAGTAACGTAATTACCGGTTTTATTACATTCCAAATCCTTCCAAATACCTAACCAATTTTTTTGTTGTACTACATATTTTTTATCACTTATATTTAAACCAGTTCTGGATATTATTCGTGCGCTTTTATTCTTATTTGCTTTCATTTTTATTCTTATTTGCTTTCATTTTTATTCTTATTTGCTTTCATTTATTTGAGTTTTACATCATTGGAATTTAAAATACAATCCATTACATAATTTCTAATTCCAATACCTCTAAATTCGTAGTTATTTGAATCTCGTGTATGTAGAGTATATTCTTTTGCACATATCTCTTTTTGGGTTTGGATTACATCATTCAATTTAGTGGTAGTACGCAACCATATCCACTCCATTAATTCTCTATCGGAATCAAGCGCATCCCAATTCATTCTTTCCACATGAATGTTATACCTTGCGACAATCAATGTAAGTATTTCAATCCACCACTGTATAGTATATGGTGTAGATATTGTATAACGTTTTTTAACAGGTATATGTTTCATTGTAACATTTTTTCCATAGCCGCATTTACATTAACTAATACTTTTGTATAACCATCTTGCATTTCTGAAACATCTTCCCTTAATGATTTTACTTCTTTTTCCAGAATTTCATTTTTAACTAAAAGATCAGTAGTAAGTGCAGAAGTAATAGTAGCCTTATTTTCATTATCTTTAATATTATCATTAAATCTAATTAATGTACTATCTAAATGTATTAATAAATCTTGTAATGCATAGAACGTTTCTCCAACTCCTAATGTAATTGGATTTTTGGTATCTAATTTTTCTATAAAATTTAACAGTTTATCAATTTCTTGCCTTACTTCAGTTGTGCTAATCATATAACATAGGTTAGTTTAAAATGTTATTAATTATAATGTAAATATAAATTTAACTAATGTCAAATTATTTTAATATGATTTATGAAATGAATCTGTCCATACCCCGTCATCTATATCATCCAACGCTAACGTATGTTTAATATACGGTTGCCTCTTAATAAGATACTCCCCCTCCATTTGTAATAACCATTGGTCTGCAGAATCTTCATTTACAAATTCTTTGGATTTTTTCATAAAAGTTGCTTTAATTTTTCCATTATCTAATACTTCTTTGTGTTGTTTAATTTTTGCCATAGTGTAACCCCATTTTATTTATTGAACCCATTTAATAATCATTAACTTTGGAAAAGAGAAAATACTACCTATAAATCCGAATGAAACATAATTTACTGAAAAGTTTCTATTACGTAAACTCCATATTACAAACTCAATATCTATAGTTCGATATTTGTTTTCATCTATTATATGAACACAATATGTATATCCCAAATCTGCCATATTTCGAATCCTTTTATGTATAGAGAATATTAACTCATCACTCTCAGGCAATTCTTCAGGTTCATTATATATTTTTGCTATTTCCGATGCTTCTTTTGCTGTAATTAAATCTAAAGCCATTTATCTTTCAAATTTGTTTTATTTACTTCTGTATATTCTGTAATCTCTATTTTATGAATATTAATATTTTCTTTTTTTAGTTCATCCATATCCGAATTTAATTTTGTGTATTCAATAATATCATTAATTAAAAAAGGTTTTGGATATGAATTAAATAATTTAACCTTACTAATATTCAGATCCCACTTAATTTCTTTATAAAACGTTATCCCAATAAGGTATAATAATTTATCATTGGTTTTATATGATATGTAATATTGTATCATTTAGATTTCTTAGGTCTACCACGTTTCTTACCAGTAGTTGTCTTCTTTTTAACAGTAGTTCCTTTTTTTGCTGTCTTCTTTTTACCAGTAGTAGTTTTCTTTGTAGTTGACTTTTTTTTCGTAACTTTCTTTTTTCTTTTTTTAGATGGTGGATCAGTTTCTCCATTCAACGGCTCCCATTCAATTGGATGTAACATAACCTCTTCAGGATATTTTGTTCTCCAAATTATCTCACCTCTTACTTGAATTTTCACATAACCATCAGTAACCTTTTTTACATATACTTTACTTGTTCTCGTATCATCAACCAACCAACATCTTGATAGAACGTGCTTTGGTTTTAACTTTCCTTCTTCTGGAATATTTTTGAATATAGGATATGTAATTTGGTATTCATTTGTTACGAATTCTGTATCAATTTGTTTCAACAATTTTCGTTTCGTTTGTGTCCAAGTTAATTTTCGTTTAGCCATATTATTTATTTTATTAAAACCATTTATTAGTTGATTGTTCTTTTTTATCTTTCTCTTTTCGTTCTTTTATAATTCCCAAAAAGTCTTCTCTATACTCTGGATACATTCCTAAATATATCAATTCAACTTCATCTCGGTTGGTTAATACATTATCACGTGGAAGTGTAGTATCCGCTAATTCAATATCTTTTTTAAATTCATTTAGAATTAAATGTTTACTCATTATAAATGTTCCAAAATTGAACGATTAATATTAAATCTATATATTAATGTAATCATAATTCCAATCAATTTCAATTTATCTATTAATCAATTGTTGAATAGCTTGAGTTACTTGATTTTGAAACGTTTGTATTTGATGATTGATTTGTGCAACTATTGATTGAGTTTGTTCCGCATCCCGTTGGATTGATCCTGCTAATAATTCTTGTTCTTCAACCCTACGATCTGTTTGTTGTAGTAACCCTTGTAGTGAATTTTCTATTTCTTTCAGTGTGTTAAATTCTGCACGCAACCCATCATTCTGTGATTGTAATGAAGTCATATCTATTTCTTCTTGAATAGCTCGTTGAAGTGCTTGTGTAAAATCTAAATTTAGTTTTATAAATCTATTTTGAGTAGTTTCCACTTTATTGGTTTCTATATTTTCTTCTACTTTAACATAATCTACTTTTTTATTAATCTCCTCAATAGTATTTGATAGATCAGTTATAATCAAATTCTTTACTTCTATATTTTTAATCACTTTTTTTATTTCTTCATTGATGAGTCTCTCATCCTCTAATAATTCTCTATATAACTCACCCGGGGTAGTATCTGGTTTCAATACCCTTTTGGATTTGATCAATTCAACTACGTTTGTATCTACTGCTTTACGTAATTCATCATCATTATATTTTGGTTTAAATAATGGTGTTCTATTCATTTTCTTGTAAAGTTTGTTTACCTACTGCACCAACTACTATAACAAATTTACCTGTTGAGTTCCAACTTTCTACAGTTGTATTAACTCCAATATCCATATTCGTTTTACCGAACTCATAGTATGGGAAGGTAAAACTTGTTTGTCCAAATACATTTTTTGGATATGTGTTTGCATATGCTTGTAATATTCCTGTTTGATCTGTAGTTCCCGCCCAATAATTTATACTATTCGAATCAGTATTAAGTTTATTTAAATCTGTATCTCTGTTCCTTTTTAATATCTTATAAGTAAAATTTCCAAATCCGGACTTATTTAAATTGGATTTTCTTACTTGATCCAAGTCAAAATGTACTGAAACAAGTTTCTTATCTAGTGTAATCAGTTTACCTCTAGCAGGTTGTTGCTTACCTCTATCTGTTACGAACACATCCCAGTTGATAGGTTCATTAAAAAATTTATAACGTTGGTTATTTAAAAATATATCTACAGGTGTTCCTAATTCAAAATTCTTTGATAAAAATACCACTGATACTTGAGTACTTCCGTTAGGAAATGTAAATGGTTGATCTGCGGGTGGATAAATCTCTCCTGGAGCAGGATTAATATCCGTACCTGTATATTGTTTAGTATTTCTACTCCCACGCCTACCACTTCGACTACCACGTCTACCCTTATTATTCACAAACTCACCAGAAGGTTTATCTGAAAAATTATAAGTCATAGTAAGCCCATCTACCTCTATATCCCATTCAGCGAAATCAGTTACAAGCGATTTAGATTTTTTACCTGTTGATGGGGATAGTGCCCAATTTATTTGTTTTACAATATCTTCTGGTACATCAAGATTGAGATTTTCTACATATGTTAGTTTGACTCCTCTAATTTCTAGCGACCGCTCTTCTAACTTTCTTACTTCAATACTCTTCCGTAACTCTTCCATATCTACATTAATAATAGTTATAAAATCTATTGTGAAGAATGGGTTATTATTTTCCTCTGCTTCTTTTAAATCATCAACTAAGGATTTAGATGTATAATACTCATTATTTATATTCACAATAAAACGAAGTGTAGTATCTTCTACTGAAATTAAATCTTCGATTGTAACATGGACAATTTCTGGAGACTGGATGGATATTACGTTTCCTAATTGTGTAGATATATTTATACTATCATCAGTCCGTGTAAGGTCAGCATTTTGTAAAATATAATCGTTTTGAAATGAATCTAATGTTTTGTACATATCTATAAATATAGTCTTTTATAGTTTTTGTACATTTAATGATTTCTCAACATAATCTGCTATAGTAATAATTGTATCAGATGATATCCACAAAAAACCTATACCATTTACAGTTATAGAAAAATCACCATCGAAAGGATCTAATTCTACATCAGTGAACGTAGAAATTGGATTATGTTGCTCTTGTCGTTTTTCAAATACAGCATTCCACCGATCTACCATACCTCCTTTATAACCTTTTGCAAACTTTATTGGTTTATGTAATTCTTTATTATAAAATTGTATTGGTTTTTTTTGAAATGCACCTTGGATCGTAATCTCCAATTTTGACCAATCATCTACCTTCTTCCCAATTTTCTAATATGTAGAATTTTGCAGATTCAGCTATCATATTAGCTTCTCTAAATTTACGTAAATACTCTTCCATAAAATTTGATGTTCTCCACCCTTTCTGAGCAGAATATCCTTCTCTCATTTCATCTTCATTTTCAAAACAAGGAGTAAATGCTCCATATTTTACTATATCGTTCATTGTTTCGTCCGTTAAATCTATATAATCTTCAATTTCCATTTAAATAAATAAATAAGGTTTCCATTCTTCTGGGATATGATCAAGAGTTTTCATCAACATCAAGAAGTGTGGGCGTTTCGGCTTCGGGTGGTCTCTTCCCCATTCTACAATATCCAAGTCTGCTTTTTCGGAATTGCACATTTGACAAGATGTTACTAAGTTTTCCCATGAATCTTTCCCACCCTTACTTCTAGGGATCACGTGATCTAAAGTAAGTTGTTTTCTACTATCACCTCCACAATATACACAACTATAATTATCTCTCTTATAGATGTTTGTTCGTGTAAGAGGAACTTTTGTATACTCTAATCGAATAAACTTAAAGATTCTAATAATAGATGGTTTAGGAAATGCTAAATTTTTATTCACAGTACGGAAAAACGTATCATGGGTTTCAACAACTTCGGCATTTCCTTTGTATGTGATTACAAATGCCCTTTCGGTTGTAATAACTGAACGTGGCATGTATGCAGTATCAATAACTAAACATTTCTTATCTGTGGATTTCATTGTGTAACGTTTTTGTAACGGTTAGTATCATTATCTTAACAATTGAGATAGTTCACTATGTTTCATATCATGATACAATGTGATATTATCTCTATCGTACTTTAACAATGCTGTTTTTGGCTTGTCTTTTTGTATTAAATACTCAGCGCCATCTGATTTAGATATCACTGATTTGGTGTTAGGATTTTTATTTAAAAAGTTCTTTTTAATTTTATCCCATTGATAAGGGAATACTTTTCCCTTTGCTCTAAAAACTGTTTCTGGTATTAAGTTTGTTAATTTCATATTTATCAATTTCTATATACGAACGGATATGTTATTGGTAGATTTGGATATTTCTTTTGCAATCCAACTGCGATAATACTATCATTAATAGATTTCTTATAATCCATTCCGACTTTATCAATTATTTTCATTGCCATCAAAATCCCCAACTTATCTTGTGGGGATATCCTGAAGTTATGTTTCTTAGATAAAGTTCTTACCCGTTCCTTCATTATGCTCAATAACTCACTATGCCTTTCGTTATTATCATTCATATATATAAATATAAGAATTATTAATTAATATTCCAAATTTTTTTATCTTATCTTTAATTGATGATTTACATAATGTTTAAGTTTTACTTTTAATTATATGTGTTGTAAATGGTGATCATTCATTAAGAACGAACCATATGGTTTTGCTTGTAATATTTTAACAACATCCATTAAGTTATATGGTTTAAGATCATTTCCGTCAATTCCTACATCCATACACTTACCTGGAAACTTCAACTTCTCTTCAGATGAAGAATGTAGATGCCCAAATAAATGGAACCATCCCACGGACATTTTCTCCCAACTTAACATTGGTCTGTGAAATAAATCAAAATTAAATGCCATGTTTGGATAAATGATTTTAACCCAGGGGTTTACAGTAACATACGTAAATAAATCTTGAGTTAGTACATATGGTATACTCTTATGTTCAGTACGTTCCCACGGTATGTTCAATTTTTCTGCTATTTCAATATCTGAATTATCAATGTAAATTGGTTTTGAGTCTGGAAAAATATGGTGATCGTGATTTCCCCTAACTAACAAAATATTCTTGACATTTAATCTCTTGCGAAATTCCCAAATTTGTTCGATACCTCCAAATGATACATCTCCAAGATGAATTAACCAATCATCTTCATTAACTATCATATTGATGTTACCAACAATTTCAGTATTCATTTCATACCGAGTACCAAAATCTCTAACAGAGTTTGAGGCACGTTCCATATTCCATGAAGTTTCACCTTTCACAATATTCTTATGTGAATAATGAGAATCTGCTGTAGCAAAACATTGTTGCCCTTTTTCTAATCTAATTTTAATCATTAGGTTTAATATTTAGTTTTTTAACTTCCATTGGGTATAATCCAAATACTTCATATCCCCTTTTAATTTTACATATAAACTCATTTGTATTTTTTTGAATACTATGAATTGCTATCTTCCGTATTAATTCAGTATCAGTAATACTATCATCAGATAAATTTTTAATATCAATTATTTTCATTTAATCAAATACCAATTTTCCAATTTGTTTAACTTCAGTAATATCGTTTGATTCAACATATTGAGTAGTGTGCAACTCCGATCAAATTTCATTGTCCGGGTTGTGGTATCCTTTAGGTCCGATTGCAATGGAATACCCATTAGATATTTTAATGAACACATTTCCATTTGGAGCTTCCCATACATCATATATGTCTAAATCCTTTTCAATCATCTCGTTCTACTACCAATTTAGTCTCAAATGCTGCAGGGAACTCGACAGTAGTTTGATAATCTGTTACTGATTGTTCTATATCTCTATATTCGTAGTACTCATTAGTTTCATCACTACGAATAATTAATTGATCGTTGTGACCAACAGTTATTTGAAGTCCCATGTCATCCATGAGTTGTTCTAACTTTCTTACTTTCTGAGTAACTGGGTGTTCTTCTTTTAATTTATAATATGCCATAGAATTATCCCAACCCAGCTATTAATATTCCCACTCCAACCCAAAAAGGAATACCTGTTAAAAATCCTACGATTAAATGTGTTTTATATTTTTTAATATCTTCAAACATAATATTTCAATTTAGGTTAATAGTTTTCTTTATCACTTTTATAATGTAATTATAAATTCAATGAATGTCAAATATTTAATTATCGTTTGAAAATTCCAATGGAAGAAGTGAAAGTTCATATCCATTTGAAATATAAAAACAACCTTCTATTTGAATCACATCCCCGATTGAGAATGATGAATGTTGTGTGGTTAATTCCCCACTTCTAATTTTATCTGAAATCTTGGTTGGGTATGAACCAACGTTATGAGAAGTTATAATTGATCGAAAAACCTCATTATTGGAAGTTTCTGGTTGAAATTCAACTGCGGAAACTTTTTCATAATGTTTAATTGATGGAGAATGAAAAACAAACTCTACAAACTTACCATCTTCATCATACACCCTTTCAGTAATTTTACCTTTGAAGCGGAAATCAAAACCGGAAAAGTTTTCTTTAGGATAAAAAACGTTAACTTTCATTTTAGATTGGATTAGGTTATCATTAACTCAACACTTATAATGTAGTGATTAATTTACTTAATGTCAAGTCCTATTTAAAGAAGTTATTAATTAAAATCTTCTACGGCTTCACCAGTGTGTTCCAACCATTCATCTGAATCACCATCCGCCCAAATTATATTTTCAGTATCCCAACATTCACTACATCCACCATTATCTGAATTGGATGCGTATGAATCATAAGCACCGCATGTTTTACAATAAGTCATTTTATTGCCTCAATTTTTAAGTTGTAATTTTGATTTCTGATAATTCTCCCATTCTCTATATAATACCTCTATCATACCATCAGTGAGACCTTCGAAGTGAAGTTCCCCATCAAGATACATATTACTGAAATCATCAACTCTTGCGATTCCATTATGGATAGTGGAGTAGAATGAATCTTCTACAATGTATTCAAATTTTTCATCAACAGTTAATTCAGCTTTCATATCGGTATTGATTAGGTTATCATTAACTCACTTCTATAATGTAGTTAGAATTTATATTAATGTCAAGCACTATCTGTTTCTTTTTCTATCTTCTTTTGCTTTATTCTCTCTCCAATTTCTAAGTAATTGTTTTGAAATATCTAAGTGATCAGGTGGTACAACATAATCTTCACCTAATCTTCTAATTGCATATCCACAAGAATGGATGAATAGTGCTTCTTCATTATTTTTTAAATTTATTTTTTCCCACATATTATTTATTTATTTAAGTTAAAATGTAAAATGTTAAAAGTAATTGTACGTAATGTAATACTTGATCGAAACCGATGGAAGTAAATGCTCCTAAATTTGGTATTGAACTTCCCAAATGGTTTTGTTCAAATTGTCTACTTACTTTCTTTGATGTAAAATAATCAGTTATTGTATGAAACACAAATGTTATTAATGGAAACAGTATTATTAAATTGAATAACAAATCAGAATCAATTGAATATATAATACAAAACACCCCCATTACAAATACCCAATATAATGAATATGTTACTGTGTGTTTTAGTAAAGGTATAAGTGATTTAGATTTCCCAAGTGCCCATTGTTCGTCTTGAAATATAAAATCAGCTATCCAATGGTTAACTATAATCCATAATATAATCCATACTGTAGTTAAATCAATCATATTTTATTTTAAATCTTCCTTTCTTACTAAATCCACTGCCGTTAACTTAATCTTATGAATAATATCATCTTTGAAATTGTCTACTTCTACAAAAAATCGCATCGCAGGTTTTAACATCTTAATAGATTCCAGTGATTGGTTAATAGGTTTCAAATCTACGTATAACAAAAAACTTAATCGCATCAAATATCCAAAGAGTTTCCCCATCGGTTTTGATTCTATATGGCCAATTAATGGCGAAAAAATGCATGAAGTCTAATTTACTTTTCATTTAATAGAAATTTATTTGATATAACTTTGAATGATTCATTACCATTTTCTACATTTACGAATACAAACCCCTCTTGATCAACTGTATCATTGAGAGTAGATTCAACATCGGCAATACGAATTAACTCTTCCATTCGTGAAGGAAGTTTTACATCATTCCAAACAAGTGGAACCGTTTCCAAGTTCATCCATTTAATAGTTTGATAAAAATCAGAATACTCTACGTATGTGTACAAATCAATATCAAAAAGTGAAAAGAATTTAACAGTTTGACCTTTTAATTTGTACGGATTTCCTTGCACGCCCTCACCAATCAATTCACCCTGTATGGCGAAATTATTAATTTGGGATTCACTGTTCCAACATTCCCTCATCTTTTCCTCAATCTCAAGATCACGAGCAACTTTCCAAAATGTATTATCGTCTGTTTCTAACAAATCAATATTTCTGGAACATACACCAAATTCACCATCACGTAAATAAAATGTTGCTGAACTACCATCTAACTTTTCTGTTGCGATCCATGTCTTTTTACGTAGATCCTCATATTCATCAACTAAATTCTGTATCCGTTCTTGGTCAGTTTTTCTAATCCATGACGGGAAGTATCCTTTTGCGACACCTGATAAATTAGCAGGAATTGGTGGTTCGTATTTTACGATCCCAAGTATATCCGATACATCCTCACCGATTAAATAATCATCAGTTTCTTTTGATTCATCTACCATATCAAACAATACTTCTTCTGGGATATTCTCAATCGGTAAGATCAATCCTTGCGACGTCTGCCCACGCATCCGTATCGTTTTCAGCCGGAATCCTTCAGTACCATCGGACATTTGTTTGTACGATGTTTTACGTAAAAACTCAAACTCCTCACGAATTGGTAAGAAGGAATCTACCTCACAGTAAATAATAATATCACCTATATTATATAATCCTTTTTTGATTACAACATCCCAACCACGTACAGTTGCAACTTCAATGTTGTCTGCATTGGGAATCGGTCTAATATCTTTAATTTTTTGTATTGTTGCTAATTGTCGCATTGCGATTCTCTTATTTTGTTCCATCTTTGTATAATTGTTTTAATTGTTTTTTATAATTTGTGAAAGTTCGTCTACGATCTCATCAATATAATCGTCTCCACAATTTATATCATCACTACCTACACTAATAGTAAAGTCCTTTCTAATAATTGAGTAATCAATAGCACTTATAATGTTTTCAGATTCGATATATGTTTTATCTGTAATGTTTTGTATACTCATAATTTTTATATTAAGATGTTATTTGGTTTTAATTTTCAATAGAACCCCTTCCATGTTTCTCCGTATGGAACTGCATAGCCTATTTTTAGTAAGTGTTCCCCTAATGAATCTCCCTCATCAAAATGAATATTATCAGGAATCCATAACCAAGCAATCCACCGACCATACTTACCCGTCTTCATAGTGTTGATTATTACATCTTTACCTTTTATAATGGATCGGACATAATCTCCTACAATTAAACCATCTTCACGTTCATCACCTCGTAACTCTGGGGTATTAATATCTGCGATACGATAAGAACGATTCATCACAGTCACCGACATCCCCAAATCCGTATCTGCACGGAATGTATCACCATCATATACACTAATCACATTTATTCGATAATAATATAAGTTATTTCCTATTTTATTCATACGTATTATTGGTTTAATTTATATTTGATGATAGTAGTTTACAGAATAGAATCGTATCAATCCCACCAACTCATTGAATGTTCACTCATAATCTTATATAACAAATCTACACAACGTTTTTGATTTGTGGTTGCAATATACGTTGCTATTTTCTCTTTATCTAATGGATTGATTGGATCTAAATTCGGATATCTACTTCTTACTAGTTCATACTGAAGTGGATACAAATTAAAATATGAATCTAAATCTTCCCAAATAGTTTCAAATTCAATCCGTGACATATCAGAATCTTTAATTGGAATTCCCCACATTTTTCTATCCATATAATCCATATGTTCTAATTCATAATAATCATTATTAATTCTATCAATCAGCTTACATGATACTCTCATCCACTTTACATTTTTATCCCACCCTTCATAATATTTCCTATCCTCATGGTAGATAGCCATGTTTTCAATTTTGTGTTTTAACATAATAAACATATAGTGCCGATCCCAATCTCTATCATTCCAAATGATATAGAACCATGATTTGATACTTTTCAAACCTCTCCATATTTCTTTATGTTTAAAACTCCAATTATATTCCCAGTGTAAATTCATTCTTCGAAAAAAGTTAGGACGTTTTCTATCTTCATCGAAGAACAAAAATCTATCTTCAGTTTCACTCTCTTCATCTATATTCCCAATTGATTTCATATATTTAAATACATAATAAAAATAACCACATAAAAAAATAAAAACAAGTGAAGTAATTATATAAAATGTCATATCACTTTTTCCTCTTCATATTTTACTATATACAAGCATATGTAATATAGATAATATTTATATCAAAGTCAATAAACTTCCGGGATTATTTGGTTCCAGTACGGCCAGCCATAATTACAGTGCCAGTTAAAATACTACCAAACGCTAAATGAAATAAACCACCACCCATTAAGGTTAACGGTTCATGCGTTCTGGTTAGTGTTTGTACTGTATATAAAGCTACTTCAGTTTCCATTCCCTGTGTAATGTTTACGATTTCTATAATGGATGGGCGAGAATATCCTACGAATATTGGTAGAATAACGAAATCAAATAAACATATAAAGAAGTATAAAATTCCGGCAATGCCTTTCCAGCTATCATTAGAAACTAACCAATCTATAAATGTTCTCATTAATCTTTTCCGTTTTGGAGTTGTATTATTCATAACAAACTTTTTACGTGTATATATAAATATTATATTTTTAAGTTTAACTATAAATAATATTCCGTTTATCGGAAATTAATTAATCCATTCAAATTTCGTTTCTAAGAAGTTATAAATAAATTACACTGTACTTACCTAACCTACTGTAGTTGAATCCTCTGTGGTAAAATTTGCCCACTTACAATTGATTCTAAGTGTGATATAATAACTTTAATATTTCTTTGATATTATTATTTGCAGATTCTAAATTTATCTCTCTTCCTTCTTTATTTTTTTCTGTGTGGAAAATCTGGCATAGTAGAACTGCTTCATGAACGTTTTCAACGAGATCTATCAGTTCGTTATTCTTCTTTTCATTATAGTTTGCAAATATATTAAAGTCTATATAGTCACCTATAGATGGGTGGTTGATTCTAATCTTATTCCACTCTTCTTTTTGTTTGGTTATATCTTTCATTTTATCTGCCACACTCCAGTTTCTCCTTTATTAGCTAATGAATGTTGTACCCATTCACTTACATTTTTCCATGTTTTATTTGCGGCTTTACATACGGCAATTGTATCTCCTTTCTTAAAGAAATGATCTTTATTCCAGTACCATTTAATTTCATTATGAAATGTATCACTATTCTCTATATTAGGATGGCATAAGTAAGAAGAACCTTCTTCTAATTTTTGTAAAAATTCAGCTTTCATATTATAATGATTCTGTTTTGTGCCGTTCCGTAAAGTAGGCTACATTAATTAATGGTATCCATTTACTTTTTCCACTTATGATAAGTCGTAATAATCCACCTTCTGTTTGAAAATGCTCTACATTATCTATGTACTCAGGCGTAGGTGAATCGGTGTAGTATAAAACTATATCATACGTTCTTTTAACTTTTGATTTCATAATTCGTTATTGTTTAATGTTTTAGGATCAGTTACGGAACCATCATCTGGCCACTCAAATGGATATACTCCTCTTGATAGAAGGTACATCAAATCCTCAGTGTATCCTGCTGTATGTGGTAGATGTGTTTTTCTGAAACTTCCTATACCACCACTGTATAATTTATAAAATGATAGATTCCGAACTTCCTCATCCGTCATATCCTCAATCCTACGTGCGATTAGGGTGCAGTCATCAACGCCTTTGCTTTCATAAAATGTGCCTAAGTCTATTGTGTGATTTCTCGGATGAATACCAAAAAACACTTCATCTTTCAATCCAAGAATAGTCGATACTTGAACTTTAAACATCCCATTTGCAAAAAGGTGTGGTACTTCTTTCCAGTTTTTCATTTTCTTATTGGTTTTTAATTCTAGTGTCTTTACAAACTTGCATTAATGTACGTTGTACCTGTTCGATTGCATCTGAATCCTTATAGTACCAATTATGTAATGTATCCACCGTGTGGTACGAACCAGTAGGTTTTAATGCCCATCTTTCAATATCAATCAACGATTCTAACATTCGTTCATAATTCTTTGCTATCTTAACATCAACAGGATACGACAGACCATCTATCTCAATATACGATTTTTTAGACGGATCGTTTATTTCTATTTTTGGTTTATATATTTTCATACAATATTCGGTTTTGTGTTTTCTACTATCTCCATTGCCTTATGAAAACAAGATAAAATTAAAAGTTCATTATCCTTAAAAACCTCATTATCAGGTTTGTCCAATGACTTAACATACTTCTTTATTTTCTTTAAAATCATATCCGTTCTATCCTCACTTACTACACGAGCATATCCTTTCATAATTGTTATAATTTTTCGTGGAACCAATGGGTATTTTCAATCAGGTCAGCTATTACAAAAATGAGTGATACTGGGCCGGACAGTCCGGCTGAAATTAACTCCATTATATATTGGATTCGTGTTATATTTGTTGTGTTTCTGTGTACGATTATACCACAGAGTACTCCTATAAAGAGCCAAGTTGATGTAAGAATATAGATTGTCATAGTGATTGTGTTATTAGATTTATATGAGTTTAAAACCCATAGTGATTTTCAACTTCTGTTTTATATTCTTTACTACTATCATTATCAGTTTCAACCAACCGATCAATAATTTCAACTAGCTGATCAACATATACTTCATTGGTTTCAGATACTAAGTTGTAGTGAGAATTTCGAATTTCAACATTAAACAAATCCGGAACTCTATTATAAGTGATATCGACAATTCCTTTATGTTTGAATCCTTGCACCTTAAAGGTAAGTGCCTTATTAAAAAAATTAGTGAAATTATGTGCTCCCCATGACCATACTACTGGCCCAGAAAAGAGATTTGATAATTGTTGAACATCAAATTCATCTTTGTTTTGAACGTATTCGTTGAATTTTATTTTACTCATTTGTTTGTTGATTAGGTTATCATTAACTCAATACTATAATGTATTAATAATATTTATCAATGTCAAATATATTTATCAATTAATTGTTGTAGTTAAAATGTTGCATTACAATTTGAACAAGGGCAAGATATATAACGAACACATGGCTCACCACGATTGGTAATACCTGTTCCATTGCACTTAGGGCATTGATAATGCATACATTGTTGGTTATCATCCTTACCCATAAATCGTTTTGGAACATTAAATATTTTACTCAATTCATTTATCTGTTCCTTATAATCTTCTTGATTGTTATTCCTATTCATTTTTTTCAATTTTTGTATTAATTTTTTATCTTCGTCACTCAATGGAGCCTTAAAAGTTAATGGAACCATAGTCTCATGTCTTCCATTTAAGAAAAATTCTACTGTTATTTGTACTCTATTCACATATTTTATATAATGAACTCCAATTTCTTGGGTATCCTTTATATCAATTGCAAAAGTGATTTTATCATCACTATCTAATTTTCTTTCTATTTTCTTTCGTACTTTTTTAAGAAGCTTCTCTAATCCACCATTAAAGGTTTTATGATCTAAATCTAAACGATCAAGAACTTTCCATATTATGTGTTTTTTGTCTTTTTGGCTAAGTTCTTTTCTTCTTAATAGTTCTTTAAATTTACTCATATCTAGAACTCATAAACTCTACTATATGTTTCATACAATTTTGTTTGATGATCGTTTGTTGGTGTGTATACTCTTCAAACTGTTTACAAATAGATTCCAACTCTTCTATAGAATGATTTCCTTTCCCTCTATATATTGGCTTTGATGCTTTATTACCTTTGTAAGAAATCGGTAAGTACATATCATCTGTTTTATATGCATCTGAATTTTTCATTATATGTAACCTTTATTATCGTTTTTGTATTCTTCTTCTGTAATTTTTATTAGTGGTTGGCGGTGTAATTCTGGATGTCCCATGTTTGGATACCAGCTTACCAATTCCCCATCTATAAATTTATAACCAACTTCCCATTGGCCTGCATCTCTATAATAAACATCACCTCTTAATCTAAGAGCGGATATATTTAGTTTTACATATTTAGGTGGTTTCCATGTCCAATAATCCCCTTCTTCTTTGTCAACGGTTTTTACTGGTGTAGTAAGTACTTCACATTTAATATAGAGCCCATACTCAAACTCATAGTGGATATCCCCTACTTTTATATCCTCTGTTTTGATATTTCCTTTTGTATGCATATATTATTATTTTTCTAATTGTGCTAATTCAATTTCAATCCTATTTCTATACCAATTCAGAAAACGGATTACTTGCTTCCTACCAACGGTAAGTGATCTAAAGCGTTTTATCTCAACTGATCGACCCTTTACGTAATCATCCAAATACCCTAATTGAACAGAGTATAAATGATAGTATCCATCATCTTCTTTTTGTGCTCGTATTGATAGATCTCCATATGTATAAAAATGATTCATCTATTCCTCATATTTTTCAAGTAAGTTTAAATCTATTTCGTTTTGTTTTGGTTGGTTATCATTAACTCACTACAGTAGTGTACGGAAAATTTAAGTGAAAGTCAAGGATGAACTTAAAATTTTTTCAAAAGGTAATCTATTTTAATTAATAACAATTCAGTGTTGATTGGCTTGACAAGATAATCAATAATCCCCAACTCAAATAGTTGAGTTGCCTCCTCTTTATCAAATTTCTTGGATACTACAATGATTGGAATGTCCAAATCATTTTCTTTCATATAGTATAATATCTGTCTTCCATCTGAAGCATCTAAAATCAAATCCAATACAATTAAGTGAATAGGGTATGTATTTACAATAACGATTATCTCATCAACTGATAATGCAGTAAATATTGTGTATCCTTTTTTCTCAAGTATCCGTTGGATATAGGTTTGAACAAGTTCTTCATTTTCTGCTATTAAGATATTCATTCAATGGATTGGAGTTTTACTAACT
>Ga0222664_1000322_pt1 | contig 31971 bp, 49 predicted proteins | sample AntAcemetagen604_FD_181147 | JGI IMG/M metagenome (GOLD analysis project Ga0222664, IMG submission 181147) | Saline water microbial communities from Ace Lake, Antarctica - #604 | ecosystem: Environmental > Aquatic > Non-marine Saline and Alkaline > Saline | place: Antarctica: Ace Lake... | reverse complement strand
ATTTTGGCGACACAGTAAATATAATAAAAGAGCCGACTATTACGGTGAATGACTACGCTAGAGGTCAAACAGTTAACACGCAAACACTTGCAGACGATCAAATTCAATTGACTGTCGACCAAGGTTCTTACTTTGCGTTTAAAGTAGATGACATCGAAGAAAGACAATCACATGTAAACTTTGAAGCTCTTGCAACTTCTTCAGGTGCTTATGCACTTAAAAAGAACTACGACTTTAATGTATTGAGTGCAATCTACTCTGGAGCGAGTACTTCTGCAGCTAATACAGGAACAGACGGATCACCTATAGATGGTGATGCAGCAGTTGACACATTAACAGATATTATGTCAGCAGCTAAAACAGTTCTTGATGGTCAAGATGTACCAGAAGAAAACAGATGGTTCGTTGCACCACCAGCTTTCTATCAACAACTTAGAAAAGCAGGTGCAAAAATCGTTGATCAATCTGTTATGGCAGATGGGTCAGCTTCAGCTATGAGAAATGGTATGATTACAGATAGACCTTTATTTGGGTTTAGAATGTACACTACTAATGCTATAGCTGTATCAAGTGGATCAGCAGCAAGTAAAACTTTTGGATCAGCAGGTGCTAATGAGTACGCTTTCCTTTATGGACATCAAGGTGCAGTAGCAACTGCAAACCATATTGCGAAAACAGAACTTATCAGAGACCCTGATTCATTTTCAGACATCGTAAGAGGTCTTCACGTTTTTGGAAGAAAAATTCTAAGAACTGAAGCAGTTTACTCTGGTGTTATAACAATCGGTTAATTCTAACTTAGAAGGAGAAATAGAATATGGCAACTTACGACAAAACAGGAGTAGGTGGTACTACAGGGCATCCGTCTAATGGTAGAACACCTTACTTAGTTGAGAACACAATTGATATCGCAGCAATTAATAGTGCTGCTGGTACTGCAGATGGAGACATTGTTCAGTGTCTAGATCTACCTGCAGAAACTTTAATCATGCAGGCAGGAGTTGAGGTGCTTACAGCACTATCAAGTTCAGTAACTATTGATTTAGGTATAACAGGTGGAGACGTTGACAATTTTGTTGATGGTGATACGAACGCAACAGGTTATAGTGTTCTTACAGCAACAGCTAATCTTGTTAATGCTAGTGCAGATACTCTAGATGCTTTACTTGCAGGAGCAGCTTCAAGTGTGGGTAAAATCCGTGTTTGGGCAGTTCTATGTGACGTATCAGGTATTGATGAAACTGACAATAACTAATAGATAAATAACTTTAAGGGGGGTATTAATATCCCCCTTAGATAACACCCCTTATAAACTTTAGGAAATTTATGGCTACATATAATTTAATAAAAGAAACTGATGCAAGCACAGGTCAAAGATCTACTCCATTAGGTACTAATGAGGGTATAAGGATAAAGAATTTAGAAAGTAAAGTAGAAGAACAATCAGATAAATTAGATCAGATAACTTCAATACTTAATGCAATATCAGAAAAGACATCAGCTTCTTGAAATAATTTCTGAATACAAGTCTGATAACACCGCCTTAAAAAAGCAGATTGATGATTTGAAGAAACAATTAGATGATGCTCAGTCTCGTATTAAAAGATTATTAATTAGATGCGAACAATTTGCAGAAGATAACAATAAAACAGAGGAATAAATAAATGGCTACCACTTACTTAGATTTATCCAACAGAGTACTCAGAGAATTAAATGAAGTTGAAATGACTTCATCTACTTTTTCTAGTAGTCGTGGTATTCAAACTGCTGTTAAAGATTTTATTAACAAATCTGTTCATGATATTTACAATGAGAGTGTAGAGATACCTCTTTTACACACGTCAACGACTCAAACTACTTACACTGGAGACAGTGAATACACATTCCCAACGGATATGCGTAGAGTAGATTTTGAGTCTTTTTTTTTAAAACCAAATGAATTAATTACTAATGGTGAGTTTACTTCTAACATAACTAGTTGGACTACATTAGCTGGTGCAGGTAGTGCAGCTTATAATAGTTCTAGTAATGGTAGATTAAGATTAAATGATTATGCTGCATATCAATCAATATCAACTGTAGTAAATAAAACTTATAATTTACAAGTTAGAGTATTAGATTCTAATGGTACAGGTGCTGCTTTAAAGGTACAAGTGGGTACAGCAGCAGAAGGTACACAAAATTTAAATACAACATTAACAGTAACAGACTTTAATGCAGGTGCAATACTAGATGTACAATTTACTGCAACAGATCAAACAACATTTATAACTGTTAATAATACAACTACAGCAACTAACCTAGATGTAGACTATGTAAGAGTATCTAGAGCAGATATAATGACTAGAAAATTAAGATACATATCTTATGATGATTACATGCAAAGATTTAAAGAACAAGATTCACAAAATAGTAGTGGTCACTATGGTCTACCCCAATATGTTTATAAAAAACCAGACTACAGTGCATTCGGATTAACTCCAATACCTGATAAAAATGACTACTTAATTAGTTATGAATACTACACAACTCATACGGATTTATCAGCACATGGCGATGTTATGGGATTACCAGATAGATTTGGTTCTTTAATTGTAGATAGATCTAAATATTATACATATATGTTAAGATCAGATCCCGATCATGCCAGTATGTCTAATAGAGATTACCAAAGAAAATTAAGTTTATTAAAAACTGACTATAGTTCTAGATCAGACTACATGAAAGATACTAGAGTATCATCAGGAAATTCAAGGTTATCAATAGTATAATATGGCAGATACTTCCCTATTAAAAAACTTTAATGCTACCTGTGGTGGTGGACTTGTTTTAAACAAAGATGTTTATGACATGCAACCAGGAGAAGCATTACAATTAGTAAATTTTGAACCATCTACAGAAGGTGGATACAGAAGACTTAATGGGACTACAAAATATAATTCAACAATAGTACCTCAAGTAACATTAGCTAATGAAAGAATACAAATGTCTGCAATCTTTAATAATAAGATAGTTGTAGCTAGAGGTGGTACAGTATCTTATGGTGGGACAAGTGGAGCATGGACTTCACTGGCAACTACCCAAGGTAAAGTTTACACATATGATTTTGATAAATTTAACTTTAATGGAACAAGTAAAATTATAATTGCAACAGGAGAAGCAGCAGCATTTACTGTTGATACAAGTTTTACAGTAGATGTAATAAATGCTACAGGTGGTGGCACTGCACCTACTAATCCTAAATTTGTTAAGACATTTGCCAATCATGTATTTTATGGTGGTATGTCAAATTCTACACACAGCATATTATTCTCAGTACCTTTTTTAGAAGACGACTTTACTTCGGCTAGTGGTGCGGGAGAGATAAAAGTTGGTGATGTTGTTACAGGATTAAAAGTATTTAGAGATGAATTATTTATATTCTGCCAAAGAAAGATATATAAATTAACAGGTACTTCATCTACTAACTTTGCACTGGCTGAAGTTGCTAAAAACGTTGGTACAATTGCACCCCATTCTATCCAGGAATTAGGTGGAGATTTAATATTTTTAGCTGCAGATGGTTTAAGAACTGTTGCAGGTACAGATAGAATTGGTGACATAGAACTTGGTACTATTTCAAAACAAGTACAAGAAAGAATTAATGAGATTACATATGATAATGTTACAGCAGCAGTAGTTAGAAACAAATCTCAATACAGACTATTTTATCCTAAAGATTCAGGATTAGAAGCAAATCAAAAAGGTTTATTAGCTGTTATTAAATCAAACCCTACTACAGGTCAATTAGGTTTTGAGTATGCAGATATAAAGGGTTTAAAAGTTTCATCATGTGATTCTGATTATATTAGCAATATAGAAACTATTGTTCATGGTGGATATGATGGATATATATATTTACAGGAATCAGGAAATGTGTTTACAACAGCAGGCTCAACATCTGCTATTGATGCAACATATAGATCCCCAGATATGACAATGGGTGATGCTGGTATTAGAAAATCAATGGACAGAGTTAACATAAACTGGGAACCTGAAGGTATCGTAAGTTCAAGTTTATTTGTAAGATATAATTATGACGATATAAATACTCCTCAACCAAGTTTAATAGCATTAGAATCATCTGGTAGTGGAGCCTATTTTGGAACAGGAACATTTGGTACAGCAGCTTATGGTCAAGGAGATTTACCTATTACAAGAGAATCAGTAGAAGGATCAGGATTTGCAGTAGCATTAAAAATAACAGACACAAGTACTAACGCACCCTTTGCAATCAAAGGGTTTCAATTAGAATTTACACCAGGGGGAAGAAGGTAAATGGGAGCAACATATACAAGACAGAGTGCATCAGCTATTGTTGATGGTGCAGTTATTGAGGCATCAGATATAAATGCAGAATTTGATCAAGTTCTTGCTGCATTTGCTGTAACTTCAGGACATACTCACGATGGGACAGCCGCAGAAGGTGGACCCATTACAAAATTATTAGGCACAGCAATCACTATTGGTGATGCTACAGCAGGCACAGATATTGCTGTAACATTTGATGGAGAGACTGCTGATGGTATATTAACATGGATGGAAGATGAGGATTACTTTAAATTCTCTGATGACATCTTAATGAATAGTACAGAAAGATTAAACTTTGGCGACACTGGAACTTATATTTTTCAATCAACAGATGGTCAATTAGATATAGTAGCAGATACAGAAATACAAATAGCTGCAACTACTATTGATATCAATGGTGCAGTAGATATATCAGGAGCATTAACTCTTGCTGGTACTACTTTAGCAGAAACAATATCAGATACAGTTGGTGCTATGGTTACTTCAAATACTGAATCGGGTATTACAGTAGCATATGATGATGCTGATAATACTTTAGATTTTACAGTAGGTACTCTTAATCAAGATACTACAGGTAATGCCGCAACAGCTACAATATTAGAAACAGCTAGAACTATTGGTGGTACTAGTTTTGATGGGTCAGCAAACATTGCAGTCGCTTTATCGGATACTACTACAGCATTAGCTACGGCTAGAACTATTGGTGGTACTAGTTTTGATGGGTCAGCAAACATTGCAGTCGCTTTATCGGATACTACTACAGCATTAGCTACGGCTAGAACTATTCACGGAGTATCATTCGATGGTACAGCCAATATTGATTTGTCTGAAGTTATTTCAGATACAGTTGGTGCAATGGTATCTTCAAATACTGAATCAGGTATTACAGTAGCATATGATGATGCAGATAACACACTAGACTTTACAGTGGCAACTTTAAACCAAAGTACTACTGGTAATGCAGCTACAGCTACAGCATTAGAAACAGCTAGAACTATTGGGGGTACTAGTTTTGATGGTACAGCTAATATTGCGGTAGGGTTAGCAGCTACATCTACAGCACTAGCTACGGCTAGAACAATTGCAGGTCAAAGTTTTGATGGAACAGCAAACATAAGTATTACCTCAACAGATTTGTCTAACACATCAAATATTACTTTAAATGACGCAACACAAACTCTTACAAACAAAACTTTAACTTCACCAAAAGTAAATGAAGATGTAGCAGTAACTTCTACTGCAACAGAAATTAATATTTTAGATGGTGCTACTGTTGTGGTTGGTGAAATTAATGCTTTAGATTTAGGTGCTACAGGAACTGGTACAGCTATCGCTAGTAAAGCAGTTATATTAGATAGTAATAAAGATTATACAGGTGTTAGAAATTTAACAACAGCTGGAATAGTAACAGCAGAAGGTGGTCAATTAACAACAATAGGAAAATCCTTTGTAATGGGTTTTTAATTAATAAAGGAAAATAAATATGGCAAGTGAATTAATGAAAGTAAAATTAGTAGCAGGAGTTACTAATAGTGAAAACGATTTATTGACTGTAGCAAGTGGACACACTTATACTATACTTAATTTATCATTATGTGAAACTGCAGGTGCAGCTGAAACTTTTGATTTATATATAAGAGATGATGCAGGTGCTAATGACTTTGAAATTTATTCAGATCAAGCTCTAGGTGCAAACGCAACATTCGAACATACATCTAGACTTGTATTAGAAGCTGGAGATGTTCTTTCTGCTGCATTAGCAAGTGCAGGAAATGTTGATGTTGTTATTAGTTATTTAGATCAAACATTATAGGAATTTAAAACACCATGAGTGGATTGGTAAAAGACAATATTTTTAGATCATCTGGAAGTATAGTTGCAGCAGCTGGTGGTTTAAGTTGGCAACCAGTAGTTACAGCTTCAACTGTAACAGTTAGTGCTGGTAAAGGTTATTTTATTAACACTACCTCAAACGCTTGTACAATTACACTTCCAAGTTCTGCGACAGCTGGAGATCAGATTATTCTTACAGACTATGCAAGAACATGGGGTACTAACGCAATCACAATAGATAGTAATGGTTTATTATTTCAATCTGAAACAGATGCTTACATTGTTGATTATGACACAAGTGGTCAAGCAGTTAATTTAGTTTATTCTGGAGCAACTGTTGGTTGGACACCAGCATCTGATATAGTTTCAGCTTTTGATCATACAGCACCACCAACACAGAAAGGTTTATTTGCATATGGACAACCTTCTAGTGGCTATAGTTCATTAAGTAATTTAATTAATAGTAGTGGTGTAGTAGCATCAGACGTAACTGGTGTTGGTACTCCAAGAGCATATTTAGCTGGAGCATCTTATGGTGGGGATAAAGCAATATTTGGTTTTGGTACTACTGGATCAAATGTAGGTATGACTAATTTAGTTACTAATTTAGGAGTAGTTGGAACAGATGTATCTGCAGTTGGTACTGCAACAAACGAAAGAGCTGCCGCTTCATATGGTAATGATAAAGCTATATTTGCTTTTGGTAATAGTGGTAGTGCTACAGCAGTATCAAATTTAGTATCTAATTTAGGTGTTGTAGCAAGTGATACTGCTGGTGTAGGAACTGCTAGAACAAACTCATCAGCTTGTGGATTTGGTGGAGACAAAGCTATATTTGCATTTGGTTCTGGTGCTGCTAGTTCAAATCTTTCTAATATAGTAAATAATTTAGGTGTAGTTCAAAGTGACGGAACTGGAGTAGGTACTGCAACTACTTACAGAGCAGCTGCTGGTTATGGAGGAGATAAAGGTGTTTTTGCATATGGAGTTATATCAGGAAAAACAGCACATAAAAATTTAGTTTCAAATCTTGGAGTAATTGCAGCAGACGTAACAGGAGTTGGAACAGCTAGAGGAGGTCCAGCGGCTTGTTCTTATGGTGGTGATAAAGCTATATTTGGTTATGGTGATAATGCTGGCAGACAAAACATGACTAACTTGGTTACAAATGTTGGAGTAATAGGAACAGATGTATCAGGAGTTGGTACAGCAAGAACTGGATTAGCAGCCGCAGGATACTCAACAACGGCATAAAAATTATGAGTGGACAAATAACAAGCAACGTATTTAGAGCATCAGGAGTTATAGCTCCTACTGTAGCTGGTCTTAACTGGAGTTCAGCAGTTATAACTGGAACAACATTATCAGCAGAAGCAGCAAATGGATATTATATTAATACAACATCTAATGCTTGTACTGTAACTTTACCTAGTTCAGCAGAAATTGGAGATCAAATTGTATTAGTAGATTATGCTAGAACTTGGTCAATCAATAACTTAATTATAGATTCTAACGGATTAAATTTTCAAGGCGATCCAGATACATATACTGTAGATTATTCTACTGCTGGTCAAAGTTTATCAATCGTATATTCAGACGCAACTAAAGGTTGGATTCCAGTTTCAGATGATGCAGTAGCAGATGTAGGAGTTGCACCACCCCCATTAAGAGCAATATTTGGATATGGATTTACTACTCCTTATGTTTCAATGACTAATTTAGTTAATAGTTCAGGGGTAGTGGCAACAGATGTAACAGGTGTAGGTACGGCTAGAGGTTATTTAGCAGCAACTACATATGGCGGAAATAAAGCGTTATTTGGTTTTGGTCAAACTGCAAGTGTAACTGCAATAACAAATTTAGTTTCAGATAGTGGTGTAGTAGCAGCAGATACTACAGGTGTTGGAACTGCTAGAGGAAGTATAGCTGCATCTAGTTATGGTACACAACTAGGTATTTTTGCTTATGGATTTGATGGAAGTTCTAATTTATCTATGTCTAATAAAGTTTCTATTACAGGTGTTGTAGCAACTGATACAGGAGGTGTGGGTACTGCTAGAAGAGGATTGGCTGCAGCTGGTTATGGTGAAGATAAAGGTATTTTCGGATATGGTTATATTGGTAGTACCGTATCATTAAGCAATAAAGTTTCAAATACTGGGGTGATAGCTAGTGATGTTGGAGGAGTTGGTACCGCTAGGGAAACTTTAGCAGCAACAACTTATGGTACTGACAAAGCAATTTTTGGTTATGGTGCGGCTACTTATTCATTAACAAACTTAGTATCTAATACTGGAGTAATTGCTGCAGATGTAACAGGAGTGGGTACAGGTAGACATAATTTGGCAGCAGCTGGGTACAGTACAGATAAAGCAATCTTTGGGTATGGATTTAATAATGTTGCAAAATTATCATTAACTAATTTAGTTTCTAATACTGGTGTAGTTGCAAGTGATACAACGGGTGTAGGAACTGCAAGAACTACATTAGCAGCAGCAAAAGTAGGATAAAATTATGAGTGGAATAGTACAAAGTAATATATTAAGAAGTTCTGGGGTTATAGCAGTAAGTGCTGCTGGACTTAATTGGAACTCTACAATTATTACAGGTTCAACATTAACTGCTGTTGCTGGAAATGGTTACTGGATTAATACGACTTCAAATACTTGCACAATCACTTTGCCAAGCTCTGCTGAAAAAGGTGATCAAATAGTTTTTATAGATTATTTAAGAACTTGGGGAACAAACAAAATTATAATAGATTCAAATGGTTTAAATTATCAAGGTAATGATGATACTTACACAGTGGAATATAATACAGATGGTCAATCATTAAACATAGTTTATTCAGATGCTACTAAAGGTTGGCTACCTTTAGATGATGATGCTTCTGCATTAGAGCCTACTGCACCACCAACTCAAAAAGCTATATTTGGTTTTGGTTATACTGGTTCAAATGTATCTATGACCAATTTAGTATCTAGTTCTGGAGTTGTAGCAGCAGATGTTACAGGAGTAGGAACAGCTAGGAATAGACCAGCAGCAGCTGGATATGGTGGTGATAAAGCCATTTTTGGTTATGGAAATTCTGGAAGTGTTACATCAATAACTAACCTTGTTAATAATAGTGGTGTGGTAGCAGCAGATGTTACTGGTGTTGGTACAGCTAGGAATGAATTAGCAGCAACTTCATACGGAGGAGATAAGGCAATATTTGGTTATGGTTATAGTGGTTCATATGTTTCTATGACTAATTTAGTTTCTAATGTTGGTGTTGTTGCAACTGATGTATCTGGTGTAGGTACTGGTAGAGGTTCTCTAGCAGCTTGTGGTTACGGTGGAGATAAAGCTATCTTTGGATATGGTTATATATGGTCTGGTGGTCCTATTCATTATTCATTAACTAATTTAGTTTCAAATTTAGGAGTGGTTGCAAGTGATACTACAGGAGTAGGAACAGCTAGATATGGTGCAGCAGCAGCAAGTTATGGTTCAACTGGTCAAGCATTATTTGCATATGGAATTGCTGCAGGTGATGTTAATGTTTCTTTATCAAATTTAATTTCAAGTTCAGGTGTTGTAGCAGCAGATGTAACTGGTGTCGGAACAGCTAGGAATCAATGTGCAGCATCTGGGTATGGAGGAGATAAGGCTATCTTTGGTTATGGTAGTACTGGTTCAAATTCTTCATTAACTAATCTAGTTTCAAACTCTGGAGTTGTAGCAGCTGATGTTACTGGAGTAGGAACTGCAAGATATGCTCTAGCAGCAGCAGGATATTCAACAAGTGCATAAAATTAATAACAACAACATAGAAAGAAGATAACAACATGGCATCAAAACTAAATACAGAGTTCAATTACAGATACCAAGTAATAGGAGATACTGCTTGGGAAAAAATAAAAACTTTAAAAGGTTTTTTAGAGGGTAGAGTTAGAGCAGCTGTACTGGAAGAAGTAGGAAATTTAAAAGATCAAGCTAAACTTGCTAAACTAAAACATCTACAAAATGGTGGTCATGGTTTAGAACATGAAATCTTAGAACTTAAAGCTGAAATATTGGAAGGTGAAAGTCATCAACCAGCAGCTAAAGAAGCCTTTGAACTTAATAAAAAAGAGATTGAAATTCTAAATAAACTATTAAAAGAACTTTATGTGATTGCAGAACCTACAAGAATAGAAGGTTATAGTGATGAAGAAATGTTTGAAGCTAATGCAGCTAATGAATTTACTGTAAATATTGGTAGAGAAATACAAGCTGAAATGATTGCTAATGGCAGACCATCTCCAGCTAAATTAAGAAATGCCATGAGTAATCCCTATACATGGAACGCATTAAAGAGTATAGGTTTAATTCCTAAAGAAACAAAAATTCTTGAAGGAAATATTAACCCAAAAGATAAGATAAAACTTATAGGAGTAGAAGATGAAGTTATATAAAATTGAAGCCAGTAATTGGGAGACGTTCTTTGGAACTATAGAAAATCCAATTCAAAGAGATGTTACAATAATAGCACAAACACCAAGTAATGATGCTTTTTTATTATTGACTAAAGATACATTTACTGAATTACAATTATTAAACACAGTACCTTCTGGATTTGATTTTACTTATTGTCAAGAATGGGGTTTAACAATTAATGATGCTGTTGTTGCTAGAACAATTTTAGATATGAGAAGAAAAGCATATGGTACATGGGAATCTCAACTTGAAAAAATATATGATGATGGAATTGATAGTTGGAAAGTTGATATAGCTGCAGTTAAGGTAAGCCTGCCTAAGTAATACCCATGGCTAAACAGAATTTTTCACACTACATAAAAAGAGATAAACCACCAAAGAGACCCAGAAGGCACACTAAAAGTTTAAACAAGAGTTCAACATTTAAAAAATATAACGGACAAGGAAGATAAATTATGGCAGCTACAGTAGATACAGTTAACTTACAGACAGGCTCAGTTAAGCCTACATCTAGTAATCAAACTACATCAAGTAAAGCTACTTCACTGATTGAGTCTATAGTAGCTAATCCTACTATGCCTACGGGGACTACTATATCTCCGCAATTACAAAATGTAGCAAGTAATGAATTAATGAGTACTGCAGGAGTTAGTGGGACAGTAGCAGCAGCTACACCTACAGGTGCAACAACACCTACAATAACTGGAGCAGCAGCACCAACCTCTACAGCAACTACAGTACCTACTACACAAGCAGCTAATGTTTATACTGCATCAGGAGTAGCAGCATCAACTCCTACTATGACTGGGGCACAAGGTACAGTAACAGCACCTGCAGTAGCACAAACAGGAACTGTTAGTACAGATTCTACAGTTAGAGGTCAGCTAGCAAGTTTACAAAGTGATGTTGAAACAGCAGTAGCAGCAGGTAATCCTTTACCAGTATGGGCTAGAGGTGCAGCTAAAGCAACTGAAGCAGCTATGGCTAATAGAGGTATGAGTCAAAGTTCTATGGCAGCTGAGGCATTAGCCGAAGGTATCATGAACTCTGCTATACCAATTGCTAAAGCAGATGCAGATACTTATAAGCAAATGATATTTCAGAATCTTGCAAATAATCAGCAAGCTGCAATTACAAATGCTCAATCATATTTACAAATGGATATGGCTAACTTGTCTAATAATCAACAAGCTAGTTTGTCTAATATGCAAGCAAGACAATCATTCTTAATGTCAGATCAAGCAGCAGCAAATGCAGCATTTCAATTTAATGCTAGTAGCCAGAATCAAATTAATCAATTCTATGATAACATGAGTTCACAAATGGCTGAACAGAATGCAGCTAGATCAGATGCAATGGGTCAGTATGCAACTAGTGAAACAAATAAGATAGCATCCTTAAACGCACAAAATTCAGTAGCAGTTGATCAGGCTAACGCAGAAAGAGAGTCTGCTATTAATCAGTTTAACTCAACCATAGAAAATCAAAGAGATCAATTTAACGTTAACAATCAAAGAGAGATAGACCAATCAAATGTAGTTTGGAGAAGAGGTATTAATACTGCAAACACTGCAGCAGTTAATGCTGTCAATCAAACTAACGCACAGAATCTATTGGGATTATCTAACTGGGCAATGTCAGCAGCATGGCAACAATGGAGAGATGAAGCTTCATGGGTTAATACTGCTTCTGAGAATGCACAGAATAGAAATCATAATTTAGCAATGGCTGCACTTGAAAGATCTACAGCAATAGATTTACAGGATCAGGCATCTAAAGATTCTATGTATCAGATGATAGGTAAGTTTGGTTTTAATTTATTATCATAATAGGAGAGTATAATGTCATTTAAAAAGTGGGTTAAAGATAAAGTAAAGGATACGGCAGTATGGGCAGGAGGTGCTATTGGAGGTTCTATAGGTGGACCTACAGGTGCAGCATGGGGTAGTAAAATAGGTGGAGCATTGGCTGGTAGTTTAATGAATAAAGGAGGAGTTGGTGGAGATTACGAGATTCCAAGTACATCTGTTACAGCACCTAGTTATGGTGGCAGAATGGGTAGTGAGAGATCCGACACAGCAGGTAATATTCGTGGTCCTGAAACTGTAGATGGTAAAGATTTAAATTATGAGTGGGAAAGAAGATTAATGAATGCCATGGGTAAAGATAGAGAATATAAAAGAGACTTAACATAGGATATATATGAATCAATTTCAAGAAGCACCTAACAACCCTTTTGACGCACCAATTCCTGGTCAAGGATTAACTGATAAACCAGGCAACTCTGCTTGGGAACATCCACCCCAATATACAAACACAGCAGAAGCTGCAGAGTATGTCTGGGAGAAATTAACTGAACCACAATTTGCTGAGCAAGTTATTGGTATGTTAGATGCAGGTATTCCTGTAGAAGCTATTGGAAGAATCATTGTATTTAGTGGATTTACAGAAGGTAAGTGGACTCCTGATGTTGCATTTATTATTACAGAACCTATTATGAAAATGATAGCTACAATTGGTATTCAAGGTGGTGTTAAGAAATTTAGAATATCTATGCAGGATTTAACAAACAATACAGAGATGAAATCTATATTGGATGTTAAAAAAAGTAAACAAGAATTTGAGAAAGCATCTAAAGGTGTGCAAGAAGAAATTAAAAAACAACCTGAGCAAAAAGGTTTAATGGCTGCACCACAACCTAAAGAAGAGGAGATTATATAATGGCAATAGATTTTGGAAGAATGATACAGGGTGTAGCTACAGGTGCTATGGGTCAGTACAATGCAGAAGTAGCAGCTAAAGATAAAATGAAAGGTGAGATTATTCAAAGAGCAGGTTTAAACTTTTATGAAAATACTTTACCAGAGTTTGAAAAAAAAGAAAAATCTAGAAAAGAAACTTATGATAAACTCTCTGGACAATTTGGTGTAGACGTAGCAGAATATATGGGTCAGAATAATTTTATTACAGGTGATGTCAATGACTACAAAAATATCTTAATTCAATTAGGTGATAACCCAGAAATTAAAGCAGATAAACTAAAACAATATTTAAAAGCTACAGATAGTAGTTATACAAAAAGAGCTGAAAGTAGATTTAATGCTATAAAAGAAAGAGAAAAAACTATTATGGGATTAACTACAGGTGACTCTAAAATTGGTACTATGACTGCACAGTTACAGATACCTAAGTCTACTCCTATAACTGAGACTACAGAAGAAGTTATTACACCAGCTGTTAAAGGAACACAAGTTGGACCACAGGTAACTGAAGCTGTACCAGAAAAAACAGAAATGAAGACAACTGCTTTACCTACATACGAACAAATATTTGGTGATGGTAAAGAAAAAGCTGAAACTAGATATTTAGCCATGGACTCAACAGAGAGAGCTAGATATAAATCAATGGCAGATAATGTATTTAATAGAGATAAAGATACTCTAACAGGTGACTTTGCTACTGCTAAAGGATATAATGAAGATTATAAAAAGGGTTTAAAAGATGGTACAATATCTGATAAAACTACTCAAAATCAATACATTTATAACAGATGGTTTCAGGAACAGTACTTACCTAGTGAAGGTAAAACTTATGCTGGTGCAGCAACAACTAATTCTGTTGAACCCGAAGTTGTAACCAATGCTAGAAGAGCAATAAATTATCAGAAATCAATTGGTAATGAAAGTGCTGTACAGGAAGCAAAAGATTTACTAAAATCTTTAGGATATGAACCTAATGATTATGGTTTATAAAAATGGCAAATGAATTTGACCATCTACTACCACCTAAAGATGCTAAAATACCTGATAATATAGATGTAGATGTAAATCCATTTAGTCATCTATTACCTACAGAAGAAACTCAAAAATTTAAAATAACAGATAAAGGAAATCCTGGATCTAATGTTGATTTAGAAAATGAAAATCCTTTTGAAAAGTTTATGTCAGAGTCTGAAGATACCTACGATGGCGATAAAAGTTTATGGGAAAAAGTAGGGTTTGCAACTAAGTTAGGATTCTCAGATACAGTTAGAGGTGTGGCACAAATGTCAGAAAAGAATCTTGGATTTGGTAATACCGAAGAAATGAAGGCTGATCAAAAAAAATTATATGAGTACATGAGGGATCCTGATGGGTCCACTAATTGGGCAGTTGCAGGTGCTTATTTTGGAAGTGCTTTATTAGATCCTGCAGGATGGTTAATACCTGTAACTAAAACTAAAGTATTATACAAAGCAGCAAAATATGGATTTGTTAGTGCTGGTATTGTAGGTGGTTTAGGTTATGTTGATGATGAAAGTATATTAGATAGCAGGGCTAAACAAGCTGCCGCTAGTGCAGTAGGTGGTGCAATAGTATCCCCTATAATCGCAGGTGTGGCTAAAAAATTAAGAGGTGAGAAAGTATTTACTAGGGAATCCCTAGGTATACCAGGTTTTGAACCTAATGTTAAAGCTGCTAACGATGCTAAGTTAAAGAATGTAAAGATAACTAGTGGTGCAGGTCAAGAGGATGTAGCCAAACAAGCTAGAGAAGAAATTAAAATGGGTGATGATATTATTAGTGAAGATATGATTACTAAAAATAAAACAGAATTATTAAGAGGACCAAGGAAAATATTTAGAGATTATATAGTCGAACCTTACCAAAGAAAATTTGGTAAGCCAGCATTAAACTACTTAACTAATGGTGAGTATGGTGCAGAGGCAGGTGCTGCTGGTGCAGGTGGGATTATAGGATACGCAGGAACTGATGAAGAAGCACCAATAACTACAAAACTTAGTAGAGCATTTGCAGGTGCTGTTGCGGGTGCTGTAGGTATTAGAGGTTCAAGACATATTAAAATAGATAGAACTTTTGGTAAAGGTGAAGATAAAACTGTGGAACTTAGTGAAACATTATTTGATTGGCTAGGTAGAAATTTTATAGATGGATATAAATTACCATCAAGTATAAAGGGTTTAAAAGCAGAGTCTCAAGGATTTGCTAATCATACTGGAATGAAGTTTAATTTTATGGCAAAGAAAATTAATGCTAATTTAACTCCTGATGAGCAAGTTGTATTACACAATTTAATACAGGGTGATATTAAAATTAAATCCGCACCAAAAGCTATACAAAATTTAAGTAAAGAAGCTAGGGAAATGATTACTGAGATTGGTCAACACTATGTTGATATGGGTCTTATTACCCCACAAACTTTTAAAAGAAATAAAGATATATATTTAAAGAGATCATATAAGGGTAAGACTGAGGACAGACCTTTTGGTGAAGAATTAAAAACAAGAGGTGTAACGGATACAATTACTCTAAAGCAGTATGATGAAATATATAAAAAGCAAAAAGCATTCACTACTACAACAGAAATACAAAATAAGAAAACAAAATTATTTGAATCAGCAATAGGTAAAGGAAAAGAAATTAAAGGACATAGAGGGTGGGAGTTAGCACCTAGTTCTAAAGTTAATATTAAAAAAATAATAGATGACTCTGATGCAGCCATAAAAGCTACAAGAAGTAAAAAGAGAAAAACATTCCTACTTGCAGATAAAAAGAAAAAATTAGAGGAAGTACAAGTTGATATACGTTGGGAACTTACAAAACAACAAAGAGTAGGTCTTAGTGAAATTGAAGATGCAGCATTTGGTATTGCAGAAACAGGTAGAGGATTTGCAGAAACTTTAAGTCAGTTTAGATTATATAATAGTATATCAAAACAAGAGTGGGTATATGATTCATTGAATACATTACCTATAGGTAAGAAGAATGGCTATACACAAATGCCAGAAACTACTATGGGTCAGACTGCTGGTAAATTTCGGTATGGTAATTTAGCAGGTAAGTATGTACCTACAGAAGTATACAAAAATTTAGTTGCAGTTAATAAGAATGTACAACAACAAGACTTTTATAAAACCTATAGAAAATATAACTCAATATGGAAGGTATCTAAAACTGCATGGAATCCTACTGTACACGTAAATAATGTAATGAGTAATTTTATATTACATGATTTGGTAGATGCCCAATACAAATATTTAAAACCAGCATGGAAAGCTTTAACCACACATGGTAAGACTATAACTAAAGATGGTAAAAAGGTTTTACAAAGATCTAAGTTAGTAGAATCTGCTACAAGACATGGTGTATTTGAGGCAGACTTTGTAAATGTAGAATTAAAACAATTTCAAGGTGGTAAAAAGTTTCCTTATAGTTTTGATGAGTCTAAAAATGTAATGGATAACTCACTTAATGCAGCTAATAATGTACTTCAGGATGTAAAATCAAATAATATATTTTCTAGTCTTACAAAATTTTATCAATTTGAAGACCAAGTATTTAGATTATCAGTTTACCAAGACAGAATAGCAAAAGGATTTTCTTTCCAGGATGCAGCATTAGATGCTAGAAAATCTTTTATAGATTATAACATTGATGCACCTGCAATTAATTGGATGAGAAATAGTGTTACTCCATTCCTTGCATATACATATAGAATTATACCACTATTAGCAGAGACAGCTATTGTTAGACCTTGGAAATATGCAAAGTATGCAACTATAGGTTATGGACTAAACAAAATAGGTGATCTTATAGGTGGTGGAGATGAAGATGCAGAAAGAGGTGTTATGCCAGAAAGAAAACAAGGAAGATTTATGGGAATGGGATTTCTACCCCACAGAAATATTAAAGTACCTATGCCTAAGATTGGCAAAGATAGCGAAACAAAACCACCCATGTATATAGATATAACTAGATTTGTACCAGGTGGAGATATAATGGATTTAGGATCTCCAGGTATTCCTGGATTACCAGCACCCCTACAACCTTCTTTAGGATTAGCTGGTGAGGTTATGTTCCCTTTAATGGGGTATGATTTATTTAGACAACAAAAAATTAAAGGTCAAACAGGTATACCTAGTGAAGATATAAAAGTTAGACTCAATACTCTGTTTGAAAAAGTTATACCCAATATGCCTTTCTTACCAGGATCATACTCAAGTAGAAAACTAGAATCTACAAGAAAAGGTTTGGATTCTCCTTTTAAGAGTGATCAAAGTGAATTAGGTGCTTTACTAACTACATTAGGATTTAAATTTGAAAGAGCAGATTTAGATAAACTTAAGACTTCAAAAACATTTGAATTAAAGAGAACGATAGATGGATATAAAGAGCAGATTAATATAGTAAAGAATGAATTTAGAAAAGGTTTAATCAATAGAGACACAGCCGAATTAAAGATACAAAAAACTGCAACTAAAATTAGGGAGTTAGCAGATAAATATAAGATTAAATTAGAGCAGGCAACTTTTGCTGATCTAAGAGAACCATTAACAATCCCTAGTCCTTTTGATAAGAAGAACTAATGCCTAGAAAATCAGCCACAGAAGTTAAAATAGATTTCCTAGTAAGGGAAATAAAAGAACTTAGAAGTGAAACTAAAAATTTAAGAGCAGATATTAATAAAGGTAAAGGAGCAGTATGGGTACTCATTCTAATTGCAAGTATGATTGGTGGTATCTATAATTTTTTTAATAACTAATATAAGGAGATAATATGATACAAATATTAAAAACAGAACTAGAAAAACTATGGACTAATCACAGACACTGTGTTATCAGTGCAGCTGTAGGTTTCGTTATAGGCATAACACTATTTTAATATGTGGTTTAGTGCAATTAAATTAGCTGTCCAAGCAGGTAGTCATATTTATAAAAATAAACAAAAGACTAAGATGCTGATGGCAGATGCCCAGATGAACCACGCAGCTAAGATGGCAACGGGTGACTTAGAGTACTCTGGTAAATTACTAGAGGCTAGACAGTCAGATTGGAAAGATGAATTTATTTTAATCCTACTTTCATTGCCTATAGTAATGTTGGCATTTTCTGTATGGTCAGATAATCCTACTCATATGGAAAAAATGAATTTATTCTTTGAGCACTTTGGTAACTTACCATTCTGGTATCAGAGTATTTTTGTGGGTGTAATTGCAAGTGTCTATGGTTTAAAAGCAACAGATTTAATTAAAAGAAAGTAAATGAATATAAATTTTAAACAGCTTCTTATAAAGAGAGGCAATTAATATGGGGGTTCTCAGGATGAATTATAGATTTACAGCAATACTAATTATAATGATGTGTCTTCTTGCTATATTTGGGGGACCAACTGGGTGAAGTTTATATTAGTAATATTTTTATGTTCCTTTATAAATGATCAATGCTTAGAGCCAGTAGAAATAAAGCAAGAATATAATTCATGGAAAGAATGTACTATTGCTGCATTTGAAATATCTAGGGAATTAATAATTGCACAAGAAGATAGCTTTATTAATAACAATAAAATAGCAACTAAGTTTATATGTAAAGAAGTAGAACAAATTTAAATGAAAATGGATATTAAAAAAATTATAGGATTTTTAACTACTGCTTTATTTGGAATTTTAGTATGGGCATTAATAACTTTAGTTGAAATTAAGAGTGATCAACAGCACATAAAAGGTGAGTTAAGTGGTATTGACAGAGCAATTAGTAGAATCTATGGTTTTATAAATTCTTCAAAATGAAAACAATAGTATTATTAATATATCATTACTCAAGTAAGTTAAGTACTTGGTCATGGCAAAAATTATATAGTAACAGGACAACTGGTCTAGGATATAAGAGAAAAAACAAATGATAGATAAATTACTTCTACGATTTTTTAGTAGTATTGATAACGCATTCGAGTGGATTGCTACTAAATTATCTGGACCAAGATGTAAATGTAAAAAAAATAAAAGGTAAGTATAAATATGCAGCTTAGTGGGCACTTTAGTTTATCAGAATTAACCAAGTCTCAAACTGCTATAAGAAAAGGTATAGACAACAAACCTACTCTTGAGCACATAGAAAATTTAACAGAACTATGTGTGCAAATATTAGAACCAACACGTAGAAATTTCGGTAAGCCTATGGTTATTACTTCTGGGTATAGATCAGAAGAACTATGCGAAGCTATTGGTAGCAAGTCTACTAGTCAGCATGCTAAAGGTGAGGCTGCAGACTTCGAATGTTTTGGAGTAGACAATAAAGAATTGGCAAAGTACATTAAGAATAACCTAGTGTTTGATCAACTTATACTAGAATTTTATAATCCAGATGACCCCTCAAGTGGATGGGTGCATTGCTCATATAGTAAAGAAGAAAATAGAAAACAATCATTATTATATAACGGAAAGGATTATACAGAATGGCTTACTTAAACGCAAATATACCTGTAATAGAATGTTATGTTAGAGGTAATTTTTTAAGAGATCAAAAAGATTCACACGACAAATACTTTGAAGTTGGTGTATTTGGATTTAGTTCTATACCAAACAGAGTACCTATGTTTCATTTCTTAATGGAAGATGGCGGGCTATGGTGGAGGGCACCTATATCAGCTTTCTGCTCTAAACCTGGGGTAAAAGAATTACCATTAGATGAATTAGTAATGTGGGATAGTTTTAGTTATAATGTAAGTGTTACAACTTTTTATGAACTAGCTGGTGCTACTATGCAATACACATCTAGACGTAAAGTAAAACGTAAAGGTAAATATTTATTTACAATAGATTGGTGTGCAGGAGATTTTAATGAATTAAATTTTGGTTATGCAGAGAAACCAGATCAACATAAATGTGGTCATGTGATTGCATTAGATGATGGAAACTATGCAATACAACCAAACAATAGACTTAAAATGTTTGATGCATCTATGGGTGTTGACCCAAATAAAAATTTAATTAATAGATTAGTAAGTAGTAAGATATACTCTGTAGAAAATTCAGCTAAATGGATTACAGATGAACACGAAGAAGGAAGCTACGATTATAAAATTAGAAACTTAGAGGAGGAAAACGATGACAGTGAATAAAGCAAACAACTATACTCAACCTGGTAAAAGAAAACAAATCTTTAATAGAATAAAAGGTTCAGCAACTCAAGGTACAGCTGCTGGAAAATGGTCTGCAAGAAAAGCACAAGCATTAGCTAAAGCTTATAAGAAAGCAGGTGGAGGGTATACAACATAATGGCACTAGCAAAATCACAAAGAAGTTTACAAGCTTGGGGAAAACAGAAATGGACAACTAAGTCTGGTAAACCTTCAAGTAAAACAGGTGAAAGATACTTACCTGCAAAAGCAATTAAATCTTTATCAGCTTCGCAGTATGCAGCTACAACTGCAGCTAAAAGAAAAGGTACAGCAGCAGGTAAACAATTTGTTAAACAACCTAAGAGTATAGCAAACAAAGTAAAACCATATAGGAGTTTTGCATAATGGCTAAAGCAGCATGGACTAGAAGTGAAGGTAAGAATCCTAAGGGTGGGTTAAACCAAAAAGGTAGAGATAGTTACAACAAAGAAACTGGTGGTAACTTACAAGCACCTAGTAAAGAGGTTGGTAACCCAAGGCGTGCTAGTTTTTGTGCACGTATGCGTGGTATGAAGAAGAAACTTACTTCAAAGAAAACTGCTAATGATCCTCAGAGTAGAATTAATAAAGCTTTAAGAGCATGGAATTGTTAATGAGAGATACAAAATCAATAGAAGCATTTTTAAAAGATAATTATAAAAAAATAAAAGAGATGAGTTTATTCAGAGATCTTAAGAAGGAAGTTAATACAGGTGCCAATGGTACCCAAGACTACATAATAAAAAAAGGAATTAATAAAGATACTATAGCAAAGAAATAATTACACGCATAAAAAAAGGGGAGCGTTAACTCCCCCAGTTAGGCAACAACAGGGCTCCTTTAAGGGAGCCTTTTTTTTGGTGCAACTTCTTCAGACCAAAACTTTAAATTTTCTGAATCATTTCCTTAATGTCATCCTCTAGTTTTTTACCCGTAGAGTTAGCATGGTTAATAATTGCTGCACAAAGATTAGCTTGGTACTTAAAATCTTTAAGTGCTTCTCTTATTTTACCCACGGGTTTTCCACCATAGTCAATCACAATTGAATTGTTTTTATTTAAACCTATCTTTAGTTCAAACAATAAACCTGTCTTATGTATTGAATTATTTTTTTCCATTGGTATCACCTGTTTGTTTCTTAACAAAGTCTGCACCAATGCTAGGATCTAGTTGATTTAATCTACTTAACATATTCATAAGCTGTACTACTTCAGCGTAAGGTCTAGTCATTAGGTACCTCATTATATCTTGCAGTTGTATTGAGTCTATTAAATATGTTCTTGATCCTGTCCTTTCATTCTCTTTCATATGTTCCCTCTAAATTGATAATACTTATCTTCAATAAAATCTGCATTAATAAAGTATACATTATCTACCCTACTAAACTCATCTTCTGCATCTCTTATTGTTTGATTTAATGTTCTTCCTTTTTCTATACACTCATACACAAAGGCTTCCACCTCTAGTAGTGCGTTCTTAACTGCCCCCATTTTTAACCTCCTGTACTAATCTATTTAAATACCATTGTGCCTTCTCTAGATCTTCCAATGGCTCCCCCTTAAACTTATACCTTGAAACATATTTCAAGACATTACCCTTTAAGTACCCATGATACTCATCACTAGTGGTACAATCTCTTATAACATCAATGGTTTCTTTCTTACCATACTTATAATGAGCAGGTGAATTAACACTATCATGTGTTCTTTCATTCTCGTATGATATGTCATGACCATGGTCTATTATTTTATCATATACTCTTTTACTTTTTACCATACTTTCTCCTAACAGTATTATACTCAATCATTTCAAGATCATACTCCCCTTTATCTACATTACGTTTAACTACTAAACCACTCCACCACATTTGCTGTGTGTTTTTAGCATAGTCTTCCTTATGATGTAAGTAACATCCTGCAGATAGCCCCATAAGTTTTCTACCCGAAGGTAATGCACACATGGCATAATCGAATGTATGTATATGACCAACAGTAGAGGATACTTTATTTTTTATTAATAAGGCACGAGCGATATTGTCACCACTAATAGGCTTACCCATAACACCAGTAGGGTAGTTATGACAGTAATATATACCATCGACCACAACTGGCTCTTGGTAAGCATGAACTTCCCAACCATATTTTTCAAATTTAAAATCATCTGTACTAATTGTACCTTCCAGTTCGGGGATGTCATTTACTGTTCTATTAATCCTATCTTCGTGATTACCAAGTAACATGATTTTTCTTGGTCGTCTTCCATTAAGACCTTTGTTAAATAATTCCAATGCATCATGTACATGGTCTATATCTTTTTTATATCTTCTTCCTTCAAAAGATTTCTTACCTTTGTCGTAGCTTGATAATGAATCCATACTAGCAAAGTCTCCCATGCATACTATGGTGTCTGGTTTCAGATCATAAGCAAATTTACCTGCCCATAAAAATCTGTCATTGCTTGCCTTTGGAGTGCAGTGAGGGTCTCCTATTACTAAGTGTGTTGCCATATTAGTTTAACTCCTTATCTCTTTTATGTTTTAAGTATTCAATAAAATCAATAACATTATCTTCACTGTCAAATTCTGCTACAGAGTTAATTGTTAAAGTTTTTGTGTTACTCTTTTTGTCATCAGCAAAACCACGAAGCCCATACATGAATGTAGTTTGGGGATCTGAAGTTGCTATCTTAATCATACCTCTTGCAACAGTAGAACATAATTCATATTCCTCTGTTGACATGGAAGCTTTACTGTCAATTACGATACCACAAGTAAAACCTTTTTCCCAAGGTGTAACTAAAACTTTTATTGAATTTGCTTCATCAATCTTTTTTCCTTTTATCATTATTTGTACCAATACCTTTTATAATTTTCACTATTATATTCTACTGCTTTAAATTCTAAACCTCTCTTCATACTTTTTCTTCCAAATTCTTCTGCATCTTTTTCTGTATCAAAAATCATATTAGTAAACATTCTAAATTCTTTGTCTTCTTTCTTTTTAGATACTACAAAATATATCATAGCATATGATAAAGGTAGGAAATAGACCCCTCAATACTATCCCCTACCAAGTTGAAATAACATTCCCTATTCAAAAGTTTCCTTTTTCTTAGGGTTCTTTACTTCAGTATACCAAACCCACTTAGGGTTCTTACCTTGAGACTGCTGTTGTGGTAGCAGTTTCAATTCACTTCCCCAACAAGGAAGTTTGTATGGGCAAAATGTACACGACATGCCCAAAATTTTATTACCTGTCTTCTTAGTTCTGAATGTTTCTTCTACTTCTTCAAAGCATCTTTTAAAAGGTACATTGTTTTTAATAGCTGCAATGTTTTGTTCTGCACTAGCCAATGCTTTAACTCTATACTCGTCATCATCTATAGGAGTTTCACATACTGTCCACTCACCTGTAGATTTATTAATTACTATCCATCCACCAAAAGGCATCTTCTCACTTTCACTATAAAGATATCCTTGAGGTATATATCCAAACGCATCATCCTTTGCAACTTCATCGAATCCACCTTCAAACTTTTTAGTAAATGAGTATGGTGATGCACTTTTAATATCCCACACCTTCTCATTAATCTTAACATCAATCCTGCCTTCAATTTCTGAGTCAGCAAATTTAAGTTTAACTTTTTTCTGTTCATCTTTTATCTCTACTCCTGCTGATTTCATAACAAATATAGCCAATGCTTCAATGAGATCTCCAAAAGTATTTCTCATCTTAACATTATATGGTTGACCTTCACCCTTTACATTTCTTGCTTCCATCTGCAATTGGCATAGTGGTCTACCTATACTTGACATTCTTGGTTTAAATGTTCCTCTTCGTTTCTCTGAAAACTGTTTGCGTAAGGCACTTTTACATGCCTCACCAAACTCTTCAAGTAATTTATCAGATACTTCTACAGGATCTTTATTTGCTTTATCCAGATAGTTCTGAACCTTATGAAGTATGTCGCTCATTATCCAACCAGCACTTCAAGTGGATCTTCAACTGCGTCTATTACTACTTTCATATCTGCATCAGATACTTTGTAGGCAGCTTTCTTAGCTGCTTTATAAAGATCAACTACTTCTGTGTTTTCTTTATTAATAGCTTCTTGAAAGACTGTTAATGTTTCCATATCATCCTTAGACATCTCTAATCCAGCCTCAGAATTAACAGAAATCTCTGGTGTGTAATAAACATTACCACCTTTTTTCTGTCTATTCGTATCTATAGATAGTGTAGTAGTAAACATTAGTTTTTTACGCTTGTTTATTTGTTCCAAAGCAGACCCCACTGGAGAGAATGCTGTACCTGTAACTCTCCATAGCACAGGCATGTTAGAAACAATGTGTTCTTCTCCATTTGCTTTTACTCCATTAAAAGATAACAGACCATAGAGTAATCTATAACATCTTATAGTTCTCTGCTCTGCTAACTGTTCTGGCGTTAAAGATTCCCTATCTTTAAATAGAACCTTACCACATTTTACTCCACCAAGTATATCTACAGCTTCTTCTTTCCAACTCTTAATGATAATGGATCTGTTTACATACTCACTTTTATCTGGATCATAGTGCATGTATTGCATTGCACTTATGAATGGTCTAAATGTAACTGGTTTTCCATATACGTTTTGACCAACACTAGCATCAAATGTAAACAAATTACCTACTGGTAATTTATTACCATCGTCATCTTCTGGTGCCCTGTTGATTCCAAGTCTAGGAATATTTATTCCTTTACTTGAACCATCGTCCTGACCAATAGCTTTCATTATCTGCTCGTTGGTCATCTCACTTATATTTGCTATGTTATTTTCCATAGTCCTCCTTAGTTGATTGATTTACTTATACCACATTTTAGTATGTTTGTCAAGTGTTATTTTTTATAAGGTGGATAAAACACATCACACACAAATAGTAAAATTAACACTATAAAACCCACACCCAGTAACACCTCTAGCATACTCTAGTAACTCCCTCTGTAATCTCACACGTTAAGTTTTCGGTGCGAGCAAACCACATTAAGTAACTTTGTAGTTCTTCATTTTCATTTATATATAACATTGTAGGATCTCCATTATGTTGGGACTTTAAACTTTGTAGCATATCATAAGCTTCTTCTTGCTCATCATTACCGTATTCTTCCCACAACTCTTTGTCTAGTAAGGGTGTATTCATATTGTATCCTTGGTTAGTTATTATTAAAATGGTATCTCGTCATCACTATCTTTATTATACTCTGGTATATCAATAGTTTCTACGAAATATATTGTAGTGTCTTCGCCTTTTGCTTTAGCTATGTCATTAAGTTTATCGGCTATACTTAAAGCCTCATTCCTATTACTCATATCTAACTCAACTGTTATTGAGGGTTTACTATACGTATACCCTACTACTCTTAGTACTATATTAGTCTTAGTCATTAGTTATCTCCTTCATATTTAACCAATCATATCCCATTTTGATCTCTGTGTCAAGTGGAACATTAAAGTTTATTCCATAATACTCTTTCAATGCAGGTATTACGGATGCTGTACCCTGGTCAAATATTTTACTCATTACAGCTTCTTCTCCAGGATAGACATCAGCCACAATAGAATCGTGAACTGTGTTAATAAGTAAACTCTTTACCTTCTGCTCTTTCATTAGCTTATATATTTTTATACATGCTAAAGGTACAATATCTGCAGTTGCAAATCCTTGTACTGGGTAATTTTTTATTTGAGTAGAATAACTAGACCCACCCCAAGGCATACGTTCTGCATATGGAAATGAATATTCTCTACCCGTAGGTAATATTATCCTTTTAAAATTTATAGCTTGACTTTGTAATTCCTCATGCCATTTAGTTATATCTTTATACTTTTCCGCAAATGTTTTATAATACTTCTTCTCATCTTCTGTACCTGTTGTGCCTCCATACAAAGGTTTAAACGTGTGTGCCTTTGCATCTTGTCGTGATACACCTATGATGTCAGCAGTAAATTTATGTACATCTATTTTATTTTTTATATCTTCCATACCTTGTTTATCTTGTGCAAGAAATACTGCAGTTCTAAACTCTAGTTGTGCAAAGTCTACCTCAAGAATCTGACCACCTTCAAATCTAGATTGTATAACTTTACGAATAGGAAAGGTAGTACCTCTAGGTTGATTTTGAAAGTTAGGATCTCTACTTGATAGTCTACCTGTTGCTGTTACAGCTTGCATAAACTTAGGATGTAATAATCCATTAGCATTTGTAAAGTTCTGTATACCTTCTACAAAAGTATTTAGGTATGTAGAGATAGCGTTGTGTCTAATTATAGAATCAATAAACTCCCTGAACTCTCCCTCTGCTTCTGTTGCAATTTTACTTAAGGTTATTCTATCTGTTTTAAATCCAGAGTCAGCTATATCATATACATTTCTAGGTCTTTGATTAAACCCTGCAAGTTTAGCCATGTTAGAGTATATAATACCTTCTCCATGGCAATCCTCACACTTACTATATTTTTTATAAGGTGTGCCGTCAACTTTAATTTTTAAAGTTACACCCTTACCTGTACAATGTAAACATCTACTAGCCATAGTTCTATGTATAGGCTCAGAATTATTAGCTACTAAAGTTCTAAACCTTGAGAAAGAAAACTTAGGTCTCTTTTTATTTTTCTTTGTAAACTTATCCACACCTGTATTAAATATCTTAGCCCATTCATTTTTATCTGTAGGCTTTCTAGAATATATTAACCATGACAATTGTTCTGGACTACCCAGATTAATTTTAGTATCACCCATTTTATTGTAGACAATCTTATCTATCTTCTGTTTTAAATATGCAAACTCTGCTCGGTATTCTTTTTCTACTTGTGCAAGGTCTTCTAAGTTTATATTAATACCATTACGTTCCATATCAGTAAGCACTATTAAAAATTCATTCATAACTTTAATTGTTTTTAATAAACCTTTATGCTTATCGGATCTTAAGTCTACCATCTGTGCATCAAACAGTTGTCTAGTAATAGCCACATCAACTCTACCATATTTTTCTACAATTTCTTCAGGGATATTCTCAAAGGATACACCTAGATCCATATATTCTTTTACTGCATCATCTTTAGCATCTAAATTTCTACGCTTACAGCACATTAATAGTGTTAAACTATCCCTAACACCACGATTTAATACATACTCTGCTATCATAGTGTCATATACATTACCTGTATACGTAAATCCTGCCTCAAGTAGCCAACTTAAATCAAACTTAATGTTATGTCCTATTAATAATTTAGTTTTATCTAATATTTTTTGTATCTTTTTGTGACAACCAACATCAACTCTCTCACTATGATTAGTGAAATAGTATTCATCATTAATTCCTACACTAACTAATATGTTACTAGGATTAAATGGTGATGGATCAAAGCCACCTGAAGCTGTTTTTTGGTACGAAGTTTCTACGTCTACTGTTGTTATCATATTACCTTTCTGTTATCCTATAAATCTACTTATGTATCTATTTAACACACAGTGTGGACTCCCATGCCACCCTGTTATTTTATTCTTACTAACATTTAATACTCTATCAGTATTGCCTGGATCAATAGAAGTATTACCACCAATGCCAATAATTAAATCTGCTTCAGCTGCTTTGCCTGTTTTAGAATTTTCCATCATAGTAAAAGTTATATGATCTTTATTATCTGCATCTGCTGATGCTTGTGATATAGCAATGACTACACAATTTCTTCTCTTTGCTATCTCTCTTGCACTTGTATAGATGGCTCGTAACTTCTCGTCTGTTCTTGCAAATGTACCACTTACATTTACTTTATCTAATTGGTCTATAATAATTATATCTGGTTTATGTTTTTCACAGTGACTATCTATATCGTCCATAGACCAATCAACAGTATCAATCATAGTAATATTATCTTTTATTTTAATCCATTCTTCCCTAGCTGCAGGAACATTTTCAGTAATCTGCTCTTTGTTAAGACCAGTAAAAGAACTAATGGCTCTCATCTGTGTACGCACTGCAGGTTCCTCATTAATAAATGCGTGTACCTTTGCACCCTGTTCAGCAAATCCATAGGGTGCTGCTACAAGACTAACCCAGAATGCTGTCTTACCTACCTCTGGTCTAGCAAATGCTATCATTAAATTTCCTGGACCAATTCCACCTATGTGAGTTTTAAGTATAGTGATATTAAATTGCCACTTACTAACAACATTTAACTCCTCAAGTAGTTTAGTAATGTCGTTTGTTACTGCATCTAGTTTTTGTGCAGGTAATCCTGTCTTATGCTTTTCTATAAGATTAGTAATAAAATTAAAGTCTGCAGGTTTACCATTAAATATTTCAGTAGCTTCTATTGCTATCTTCTGTGCAACATCTCTTTCAATTAATATTTTTATAATATCATCTGCTATTTGTTTAGAAGGTTCCTGTGTTTCTTTTATGTCCTCAAGTAATTCATGGAATTGTTCTTTGGCTGCCCGTGTTAATGCAGGATTAAATACTGTAGTATGTAAGGAGTACAACTCATCAATACTTATATTAGCATCATACTTATCATGTGCTTTCTGTACTGTATCATACAAGGAGCCGAAGCTACCTTGAAATACATTACGAGATACCCTACCTTTATACTCTGTATAAAAATCTTTATTAAGCATTAGTTTTATTATTTGTTTTTCAATCATGCTGTTTCCTTTATATTAATATTAATTTTTGTAAGTCTAAAATTAGATATTGCCCATTGTAAATCTTTATATGGGAGTACCCACATACAGTGACCCCACTCATCCAAATATTTTTTAATAGATTTAAAATCTACTACTTTGCTACCCTTTGAATAACTAATATTTTTTTGTAAGTAGTTTAATAAATTTTTTTTAGATTTAAAAGATATAAGGGATGCCTTAGTGGTAAAAGTTTTATCATATATATACTCCTCATCACCATCATCTTCCTCGTCATGCAAAGACACAAACAAACATTTCATCTATATTTTTCCTCCCATATATCAACCTGTTTTTCTACTTCTTTTTTCCAGACAGTAGGAAAACAAGAGATTCGACATTCTTTTTTATAGGCACTTAGTGTCTTAAGATTCATAAGCTTACGAGTATCCCCATCACATATATTTTCTTGTAAATAAATTAGTGCTTTTGCAAAGGATTTAAAATGAATCATATTCCTAACAGTAATCCACTCAGTAGGCTCACCTCCATCAGGGGTATCTATTTCTTCTTCGTGTGATATAATTAAAAAGCATTTCATATTAATGCCTTATCTCTTAATTTCCCTACAAGATTATTATTATCCTCGATTTGTCTGGATAATTTTTTATTATCATCTTTTAATTCTTTAATTTCTGTTCCTGCTTTTCTTAATTGCTCTTGTAGGTATTCTTTTTGTGTAGTCAATCTATCTATTGTTTCTTCCAAATCATTATACCCTCTGCCATCTTTGTCTAACCTTTTTTTAATACTATCTTTTAGATCATTACTAAAAGTATTTAAATATATATCATCCATTTGTTTTCTACTCCTTTGTTTGTAATTCTAATTGTTCTTCTAACATATTTGTTATTGCATTAAGTTTATGCTCTGATACATTTATATCAAACTCCTCTAGTAAAGTTTCTGATCTTAACTTATATATTGATTCAGGTTTTCCTCCCTCATTATTTCTATTTTTTTCGGTATCAACTATTACACCCTGTAATTTAAGTTCAGTAGTTCTAGGTCTAATTGTTAATAAGTTAACATTTAAAATGTTAGATAATTCAGAACCAATTAATCCTTCTGGGTTTTTATATAACTCAGTTAATATTTGCTTATGTAATCTGCTTAATCTTTTATCAGTATCTTCTGCACTTGTTATTGAGTTTCTATGCCCTCGATGCCCTGCTTTATATGGATATTTATTTTTAAACATAAATTCATCTTGCATTATAATCCTCCATTTTTTATTACTCTTTCTGTAATTTTAATTGTTCTTCTAATATAACTGTTATAGCATTAAGTTTATGCTCATCTCTCTGTGTCCATGTAGCAGTATTTAATTCTATAATATCATATCTCCACTCTCTCCAGTCATCTACTATTTCTTGCATCATCTTATCAGTCATTAAACATATCCTTTATTTCGTTTGTTTTGTAATATTTTAAATCATCTTCTAATACTTTAACATGAACGTTCTTAACACCATAAGATTTTAATTCATTAGCAATATCAAATGATTTTATTGTTGCATCTCTATCTAAACCTATATACAATTTCTTGTACTGTGTCAAGTGTTTCTTATGAGATTCTTTTAATGATGTACCCATCAAAGCTATACCTGTTAATACATTAGATACTGCACAAGCAGAGGCACAATCTTCTACAAGGATAGCTTCCTTATGTTCCAATAGACCACAAGAAAATGGTACATCTTTGTTACCATACATATACCATTTAGGGTATACTCTGGAAGTTAATCCTCTACCTACTGCACCTACAATCTCATCTGTTTTTGGATCTTTAACGCAGAATACTACCCTGTTCTGTGCAACATCAAATTTAATTGTGGCTCTACCTAAACTCCATGCTTCCCAACAATTATTCTTATGTAGATACTTCATTGCTTTGTCATCTGAATATACAGTTGTAAAACTATCTGGTATCGCAAAGTGTACATCATTTGTTTTATTATTAGTATTGAATGTTGAGTTTACATAATTCATATCTTTCTCACCTGTATACTTACCTTTAGCTTTACAGGCAGCATGAAAGCAAAACCAATTTATATTATTGGAAGCTGTATCTACTGATAGGGTATTCTTACCATGACAGAAAGGACAATCCATTCTGATAGCTGTATCTGGTGGAATGAATAGTCCCTCTATTACTTCTAGCTGTTGTTTATAATTCAGATTGAATTTCCTCGTAAGTTATTGTATATCTATTTCTTATATGGAAGGTGTCATACTCTACTTTCATTAGCCCTTCATTTAAATACTCAGCTACAACATTCTCAATCATATCTAAGGTTGGCTCACAGGGAAAAGGTATTAATGCTTTAGCATCTATGCCCATTCCAAATACTCTAACTTTATATTTTTTCATTATGATTATCCCTATCATATTTATTATTATTTGTCAAGTCTTTTCTTTCTTTAGTTTGTTTAAGAGATTCTCTATAGGATTCTTTTAATTCTGCTTCCTCTCTCCTTGCTTCCTTATGGAAATCTTTTTTTATTTTAGTATAATAATCTGGGTGTTTCCATTCAAACATTATTTATCCTTGCTAGTTATTATATGTTTAAGTATAGTTGTTGTTGGATTAAAGTCTAGACTCTTACAGGAAGTTAGACACAAAAAAATTATAAGTAGTATTTTACTTTTCATAATAGATTAGT
>Ga0222664_1000321_pt1 | contig 32049 bp, 43 predicted proteins | sample AntAcemetagen604_FD_181147 | JGI IMG/M metagenome (GOLD analysis project Ga0222664, IMG submission 181147) | Saline water microbial communities from Ace Lake, Antarctica - #604 | ecosystem: Environmental > Aquatic > Non-marine Saline and Alkaline > Saline | place: Antarctica: Ace Lake... | reverse complement strand
TTCAGGAAAAACTGTAGCTGGACTAAGAGAAAACTATAACAAAATACGTGTAGCTACACTACATACTAAGTCTGAAGCACCTTACCAACCCGATATTTATGGAGAAGAAGTAGGAGATGAGTGGATTGTTTACCCTTGGGAAAAACCAAATTCAGAACCTATACAAGATTATAAAGCACAAGGATATGGAAGAATTCCACCCTAAAGAACCTTCAAAAGGTCTAGGAGATACAATAGCAAAATTTACACACGCAACAGGCTTAGACAAACTAGCTGAATCATTAGCTGAAGCGGTAGGAGCTGAAGATTGTGGTTGTAAAGGAAGACAAAAATACCTAAATGAAATATTTCCCTATACAAAAGAAGGTTCTCCCGAAGAACCTCCCCATGTTAATACTGAACCATTAGATGAAGCTATTGGAGATTATTTGGTTCTACAGGAAATAAATGTTACATTACCCGATGTAGGAGCTTTTACTTTCTCGAAAGGAACAGAGTTACCTATCACAAAAGAACATCCTTTATATAATGATGTTCCGTTTTATTATGAAAAAAATATAATTAAAAAGTTATGAGCAAACAATTATCATTATTCCCAGAAGAAGAAAATCATGTAGGGGTTAACCCTGTACCATTTGTAGACGAAGTAGAAACGTTTAACGCTACAATGGGTAAACCAAACAATTATGTTCCAACAATTCCAAACAGAAAAGAATGGATGTTCGTATATGATTTTATTCTTGAAGAACTCGAAGAGTATAAAGAGGCATGCGAAAATGGAGATATTGTCGAGATTTTAGATGCTCTATGTGACATTACATATGTTTCCTTAGGAAATGGAGTTCTACTTCACGGACTTAAAGACAAAATAATGCCTGCTTACGCTGAAGTACAAGCATCAAATATGTCTAAAGCTTGTAAAACTGAAGAGGTGGCTGAAGAAACTATGTACTATCGTGAGCAGGAGCAAGGTGAGCCATGTCATTACACTAAAGTAGGTGATATATGGGTTGTCTTTAGAAGTAGAGACTTAAAAGTTATGAAAAACATTAACTACTTTAAGCCAAATTTAGAGCAATTTTTTACTAATGAAGAAATAAGTTCCTGTAAAAACTAAACTTCCATGCAACATAGTTATCTTTTCTTTCTGTCTTTTGATAAGCTGATTAATATTTATAATAAATAAGTATTATGGCTTTAATATATAAAATAACAAATCCTAAAGGAAGAATTTATATAGGACAAACTATTGATTGGATAAGAAGACAATCCAACTATAAAAGATTAAATTGTAAATCCCAAACCCAAATATATAATTCTATTAAAAAATATGGATGGGATTTACATATTAAAGAAATAATAGAAGAATGTTCTATAGAAGATTTAGGAAAAAGGGAAAAATATTGGAAAGATTATTATAACAGCATTCAAGAAGGAATGAATATAAGATATGATGAGGAAAAAGGAGGTAAATTAAGTAAATCTACTTGTGAAAAGATTTCTAAATCTAAAAAAGGTGTAAAATATAGTAAAGAATCATCTTTAAAAAAAAGTTTAGCTCTTAAAAACAAACCCAAAACTAAAGAACATTGTTTAAATATAAGTAAAGCAAAAATGGGAAAACCTAACCCTAATAAAGGCCAACCTAAACCCTCAGGATTTGGAAAAAAATTAAGTGAAAATAGGGAAAGAAATGAAAAAATAAGCAAATCTCATTTAGGAAAGTTACATCCTAGAACCCCTGACTGGAGTAATAAAATAGGAAAGTCTAAAAGAAAACCTATTATAATGTTAGATATGAATTATAATCCCTTAATGGAATTCGAGGGTGGTGTAGTTGCCGGAAAATTTTTAGGGAAAAACCCATCACTTATAAGTGAGGTTTGTAGGGGGATTAGAGAAACAGCCTTTGGGTATAGATGGAAATTTAAATTATGAAAAAAAAGATTTTACCTTTCTTAATATTGTTTATAGCTCTAGGGTTAAGTAGTACAGCAGCTTATTATAGTATCCTAGGTTTGTCTAAACTTTTTGCGGGGGTAGCCTTTGCCGTTATAATTATGGCTAGTTTTTTAGAAGCTTCTAAACTTATAATTGTTTCACTTTTGTACCAATACTGGGGTATATTAAATAAGTGGCTTAGATCGTATTTAATTATAGCAGCAACAGTGCTTGTGTTAATTACTAGTATGGGTATATATGGAATGCTTAGTAGTGGATACCAACAAACATACGCGGAGCTATCGGTTGTAGAAAATCAAGTTAAATTTTTAGAACAGAAAAAAGACTTCTATGAAAACGATGTTACAAGATTTGACCAAGAACTTAAGTCTATTTCAACCAATATTAATAATTTATCAACTGCGAAAAGCAGTCAAATACAAGTCCGAGATACCTCCTCAACGTCCGGCTTCCGTACTACTATATCTACAACAGAGCTTAGAATGGCTCAAAAACGCATCGATACAGAAGAAATAAATAGAAAAAGTATACAATCTAAAAGAGAAGTAGCTGCTGATAGTCTACAAAAATATCAACTACAAATCTTAGATTTAAGCACCCAATCTTCTACTTCAGGAGAATTAGGTCCATTAAAATATCTAGCAGGACTAACAGGTATTCCAATGGATAAAATTATAAACTATCTTTTACTTACAATAATATTCGTATTTGACCCATTAGCTTTATCCTTAGTAATAGCAGCTAACTTTGCTTTTGATCAAGTTAAACCCAAGACGAACCTATATGGGGGAGATGAAGATAATTTTTCCGAATGGGATAATTTAGACGAAGATGATTTCCCTCTACCAAACCCCAAATTAAGTAAAGCGGGTGAAGAATATGAATTAGCCTTAGCAAAGGAAATAGAAGTAATAGAACCTAAAATCATTAAAGGTGATTCAGAATTTATATCCAAAATAGACGACATAGAATCTAAAATTACTACTACAGAAATAATAAAAAAACAGGAAAAAAAAATTAACATTCTCCAAACTCAATTAGCTAAAGTAAATCTAGAAATTAATGAACTAGACCATGCGGCTATTAAAATTGTAGATTCAATCAAACACATAGACGACTATTTAAAACACCATGGTCCTTACTACGCTCCAAATACTCCAAATTGGGATGAAGTAAAATTAGGCTTTGCGGAGGAAAGTGATTATATTGATAAACGTAAGTTACCTCGTTCAAAACCTAAAAATGAGGATGATATTATAATATATTAAAAAACAAACAAGGTTATGTATAAAAAGATTCATGCTCAAGGTGCTGGTAAAAATAAACACCTTATACATTTATGGGATGATGAGGGTTATCAACAAATAAAATGGGACAACTATTCTTATAGGGAAACTCACTCAAGTGAAGGAACTCATAAAGGTTTAAATGGAGAATCCTTAGTTAAAACTAAAGATTGGGATAAAGGAACACCTGGCTTACACTTCCACGACATATCAGCTCACCAAAAATTCCTTATTGAAAGGTATGGTATAAACGACGAACCTTCAACTACACATAGAGAAGTATTTTTTGATATTGAGATTGAAATGGGAGGGGCACTAACAGAAGAATATATTGCTTCTGCTCCAAAACCCGTAACCTCTATAGCCTGGTATGACAGACAAGCCAACCAATGGACTATTGTTATTTTAGATAAAAAGGGGCAATTAAAACATACTAAAACAGACAATAAAGAAATTATACCTGTAGGATACGAGGCAGATTTGCTAGATACATTCTTGGATAGAATAGAAGAAATCCAACCTGATATTTTAGTAGGATACAATAGCGATTATTTCGATATACCTTATCTTTATTATAGAATGTGTAAAGTACTGGGTACAGACCAAGCTAAACGTTTATCACCTATAAGGCAAGTAGACGATAAAGTTACTAAGGGCGACTACTGGTATAAAGCAGAACAATTTGTCGATATAATCGGCATAGAATCGCTGGATTACATACGATTACATAAAAAATACAGCTGGGAAGACGAACCATCTTGGAAACTAGATTCTATTGGAGAAAAATATGTAGGTATAAACAAAATTGAATATAATGGCTCCCTTGACAGATTATTTGAGGAAGACATACACAAATTCATCCAATATAACTTTGTCGATGTTGAAATCTTAGTTGAATTAGATAAAAAACTCCAATACTTAGCCTTAACAAAAAACCTAGCACATAAAGGCAAAATTAGATATAGTGAAGTCTATGCTTCCTCAAAAATACACGATGGGGCAATTTCAGCATTCTTGCTATCCGAAGGTATAGTCCCTCCAGGACGTCCACAAGGACAGAAAAAACTTAACTACGCAGGTGGTTATTTATTTTGCCCTAAAGCGGGTTTATATAAATATATGTTTGATGAAGATTTAGTTTCACTATACCCCTCAATTATTATGTCCTTAAACATTGGGCAGGAAACGTTAGTAGGTAGAATTATAGATGAAAATGATAGAAACAACAGACTAGGATTAAATGATTTAAAATCTATGGATTCTGAAGAGGAGTTGATTATCAAAAACCACCAAGATAAAACAGCCAGAACATCAGTAGGTAAACTTATAGAACTAATTGAAACTAATAAATGGACTATATCAGCTAATGGTTGTTTCTTTAAAACAGATAAAGAATCAGTATTATCTACAATATTAAACAAATGGTTTAATGAGCGTGTTTTATATAAAAATAGAATGAAAAAAGCATACAAAGCAGGAGATACTGTAGGTGGAGAGAAAAACCACCTACTACAATACACAATGAAAATTTTACTTAACTCACTATATGGAGCAACAGCTTTACCTTCATTTAGATATGGAATGCCCATGTCAATATTATCCGAGGCAATTACCTTGTCGGGTTGGAAAATTATCCAATCATCAGCTCTTACAGCAAATAGACATATGAATAAAGTAATTAGAAACGAAATTAAATTAGAACTATAATCACCATACCCCATGCAAGGGCAGAGGTAATGCATTAAACGCGCGTAAAATGCGCATAAATTAAATAAAAATATGGCGTTAAGCAAGCAAGCAATCAGAAGTGGAGTACACGTATTAATAGAAAACGAACTCCAAAATAAAGAAGACTTAATCAAATTAAGTGAAACCTGGACTGAAAAACAGGAAGTATTTTTTAGAAAAATGCTACAACAAGGAGGAAAGTTTAAAATGAATGGAGATTCCTTTGAGATTAAAATAAGAGAGCGTATATTGACAACAAATGGAGAAGTTGATGGGGGTGTAGTTAAACTACCCGGAGATGGCGCTAGATTTTAAAATATGAAACATTTAGAAGACATTTCTTTTATATATTTATAATTGGAACCGATTTCAATTACATATATGAATACAACTGATTTAAGGAAATGGAATAAAGAAGGTACTTTAAGAAGGTGTAATGGGTGCTTTAAGTTTTTTAATCCTGAAGATTTAAATACTAATATTAAGTGTAAATCTTGTAATACCAAAGCAAAAAAATATTGGAGAGAAGGTAGAAAAGATGAATATAATGCTGAGGTAAAGGTATTAAAAGAACAAGTAGAAAAAGAATATTTTAACGAAGGTGTTAAAAAATGTAATACTTGTTATGAAATAAAATCTTTTAATGAATTTAATATTGAAACTAAAGCTTGGGATGGTTTACAAAATAAATGTAAGTCCTGTACTCAAGAATATAATTTATCATACGATCCTTATACTAAAGAATCTAATAGAATACAACGTAGAAAACGTTCAAAAGAACGTTACCATAGTGATTTAGAATATAGATTAATAATTGTTTTAAGAAGTCAAATACGAAGAGGATTATTAAGTAAAAACAAATATAAAAAAATCGAAATATTAGGTTGCAGCATTAAAGAATGGGTTGTACATTTAGAACAACAATTTGATGAACATACAAGTTGGGATAATTATGGTAGAGATGGATATTGGGAAATAGACCATATTATACCTATAAGTAAAGGGGGAAGTTTCCATTATACTAATACCCAACCATTAAGCATAGAAGAAAACCAGAAAAAAGGAAATAGGTTATGAAACATTTAGAAGATACACCTTGGTGGATATGTGATGAAGAAGACGTTAATTATTGCTCATATATCGACACAGACAGTAACTATTTTAATGCTGAACCTCTTCTATTACATTTATATCCTAACTTTGAAGAATTTACTGAAGATGAAAAAGATAATATCCTAGAAAAGGTTGCGTTAAAATACCAAGATATTATAAATGTTGAATATGATAATTTAGCTCGTGATTGCTTTAACATACAAGGCAAACATAGACTAGAAATGAAAACAGAATGTGTTATTCGCTCAGCTTATTTTAGAGCTACCCGTCGATATGCTCAATGGATTACAAAACAAGACGGTATTTCGAAAGAAACATTAGATGTTAAAGGCTTAGAGTATAAGAAATCTAATTTTCCTAAAGTATTTGGTAATTTTTTTAAAGGAGTACTTGAAGATGTTTTAAAAGGAACACAACAGAAAGAAATTGACACTAGAATATTAGCATTTAAACAAAAGATATTAAATGATATGCCTATTAGTGAATTAGGTAATCCCGTAAGTGTAAAAACACTATACAAATATATTGAACGTAAACCTGTAGGAACTGAAATATTTACAGTGGTAAAACAACCTGTAAACAAAAAAACAGGTAGAAAAAGTGGAGCTCCGGCTTCAGTAAGAGCCGCGATTAAGTATAATGATTTACTTGGATATTGGAAGCTAGATAAAGATTATAGCCAAATAGTACAAGGTGATAAAGTAAAATGGATATATTTAAAAAAAAATCCTTTTAATATAGAAGCACTAGCATATCTTGATTATGATTGTCCTCCTAAAATCCAAGACTTCTTAGATAAGTTTGCTGACAAAGAAAAAGTATTTGACACTATTTTATTAAATAAGCTAGAAGGTTTCTATGAAGACTTAGAATGGAAACTTACAACAAACCCATACGTTAATCAATTTTTTATATAAATGAAAAAAAGTTATATTATAGACAACATCCAAAAATACTTCCTAGGAGGTTTAGTAGGAGAAGTAATTTGGACAATCCAAAACGGTAAAGTAGAAATAGATTTTACTACATCAACAAAAGATACAGTTGGTAATTTGATATTCGACTTAGCTTTAGAGGATAATGAAATCGGGATTTATAATACAGATTCACTATTAAGGTTATTAAGTATTACAAATGAAGATGTCCAACTCGAATTATCTAAATCAAACACAGGGTTAGTAAATAAACTTAAAATTAGAGATAATAAATTCGATTTAGACTACAATCTAAGTGATATAAATGTTATCCAAGCTGTACCTAAAGTAGGTGAGGTAGAATATGGTTTTTCATTCAATATTGATAACGAGTTTATAACTAATTTTTTAAAGGCACATAACGCCTTAGAAAAAACAGCAGCATTTACTATTAATACATCTACCACAAAACAAGGAGAAAATATAGTTGAATTGTTGCTAGGTGAACGTACAACACACGCTAATAAAGTTAAATTCACCGAACCTGCTACATTTACAGAACCAAGCGATATATTACCATTTTCAGCATTGGTATTTCGTGAAATACTAAGTGCTAATAGAGGTTCTGAAGGTACAATGTCTGTAAGTAATAAAGGACTAGCAAAACTAGAATTTAAAACAGAAACGACTTTTGTAAAATACTTTTTAGTAAGGCTACAATAGTATATATTTATAATAAACCTTGACTCTAGAGCGAGTTAGTTATATAATTGTTATATTAAATTAATTTTAACCGAGTAGCTTAGGCACTCAAAAACGTAAATCATTATGAGTACACTACTTTATGAACGTAATCCGTTCGACATTTTAATCAGGAATTTCTTCCAAGATGCTAGTAAATATTCACCACTAGCCGAATCAAAAGTACCCCACCCCGCAGACATTTATACAACAGAAACACATCTCGTGTTTGATATTGCTTGTACTGGTCTTGCCAAAGAGGAACTAGATATCCAAATAAAGGATAACACACTTCAAATTACATACGATAAACCCCAAATTGAAGAAAAGGACGTAGATTATATCCATAGAGGTATAGCAAAACGTTCATTTAATTTAGGTTGGAAGATTGACAGCAAGTTCGATTTAAAAAAGGCTGAAGCCGAATTTAATTATGGAATGTTGAAAATCACTATTCCATTTGCCAAAACAGTCTTATCAAAAACACTGCAAATTAAGTAAAAATCTCTCGCTCTAGACTTGGTTTATCGCACTAATGTTCGTATATTTACGACATAGTAATAATCACAAACAAACAATCAGTTATGGCAAATCCAAATTTCAAAGGCAGACCAAAAGGGTCTGGAAAAAGTACATTTATTGAAGATCCATTATTAGGGAACTTTAAAATCGTTGTAGATGAATACAGCTATAATGTAGTAGATATTATAAAAGATAAAACCATTGGTTTTTATACAAATTTAGGAACAGCAGTTTTAGCTGTAGCAAAAAACTTGTCTAACAAAGATGGAGTATTTACCTTAAAGGAATATGCTAATAACTTTGAAACAATCCACACTAATTTAAAAGAAGCAATTTTAAGATGAACAAATTAAAACCAGTACACGGACACGTAGTCCTAAAGCCAATCGAAGAAGAAGAATTGATGGCTGGAAACATTGTAATCCCAGATATGGGTAAAGAAAAACCAGAAATGGCTGAAGTTATAGCAATTTCACCAATTTTTAATTTTAATACAGACAAAGAAGTCCCATTGTTTATTAAAGTAGGAGATAAAGTCTTAATTCCTAAAATGGGGGCACAAACAGTTACTGTAGAGGGGGAAGATTATTATATTACACAACAAAATTCAATTATAGCAATTTTAGAAGATTAAATTTATGAACCGAGACGAACAAACAATTACATTATTTGGTGCTGAACTAAAAGATAAACTTTTAGAAGGTGTCAAACAACTAAATCAGAGTGTATCTTCAACATTGGGACCAGCTGGTAGAACAGTTTTAATTAAAAGGTTACATAACAAAACAATTATCACTAAAGATGGTGTTACTGTAGCTAAAAACTTTAAAGAATTAGAAGATCAATTTTCTACCTTAGGAGTTGAATTAGTTAAAAAAGTATCTATCAAATCAGGAAACGAAGTTGGGGATGGAACAACTACAAGTTGTGTTTTAGCATATGCCATCCTAGAAGAGGGTATGAAAAATATCAAAGTAGGTTCTAATCCTGTAGAAATTAAAAAAGGAATAGATGAAGCTGTAGCTACTGTTGTAAAACAACTAGAAGAAATGGCTATTGAGATTACAGACGATGCTCAAATTAGGGAGGTAGCAACCATTTCTGCTAACAATGACGAAGAAGTAGGTAATTTAATTGTTACTGCTTTAGATAAAGTAGGTAGAGAAGGAATTGTTACTATTGAGGAATCTAAAACAGGAGAAACATATCTTGAAACTGTAGAAGGTATGGAATTTACTAGGGGTTATGTTTCACCTTATTTTGTTACTGACAATGGTACAATGACAGCTCTTATGACTGATCCTTATATCATGATTTTTGACGGGGTATTACAGAAATCTCAAGATATTGTAAATGCTTTACAAGTAGCCAATACTGATAACAGACCGTTAGTTATAGTTGCTAACGAGATTGGTGGAGAAGCTTTAGCAACCCTTATTGTAAATAAAATGAGAGGTATTGTTAATGTTGTAGGAGTCAAATCTCCAGATTTTGGTGAAAGAAGAACAATGGCATTAGAAGATTTAGCTACAATTACAGGTGGACAAGTAATTTCTAGAGATAAAGGACATAAAATTGATAAACTTCAACCAGTTCAACTTAAAGAATTATTTGGTTCAGCTCGTAGTGTAAATGTTGAAAAAGCTAAAACCACTATTATTGATGGTAAAGGAAGTGAAGAAGATATTGAAAAAAGAGCAGAAGAAGTAAAAACACTTCTAGAAAATGCTACTTCAGCATTTGAAAAGGAAAAACTACAAGAGCGTTTAGGTAAAATTGTAGGAGGGGTAGCTATTATTAACGTAGGTGGTAATAGTGAAATTGAAATGAAGGAGAAAAAAGACAGAGTAGAAGATGCTTTATTTGCCTCATTAGCAGCCCTAGACGAAGGAATTATAATTGGTGGTGGAACTGCCTTATTGTATGCTTCAGAAAAAATCTCAAGAGCTGGAACTGATGATAGAGCAGTTGGCAGAAGAATTGTCCGTAAAGCAATCCAAGAACCATTCCTAAAAATTCTTACAAATGCGGGTCATGATATTAACGATGCTCGTTACGCTGGTTCTAAATTAGTAGATTCTAACAAAGATGTATGGTTAGGTTTAGATTATAAAGATCTGTCCACTATTAACTTCAAAGAAGCAGGAATTATAGATCCTAAAAAAGTAACTAGAATAGCATTACAAAATGCATCTTCAGTAGCAGGAACTATATTAACAACAGATGCTGCTGTAGTAGAAAAAGGAAGAAATGAGGATGCCCCACCTCAACAACAATGGGACCCAAATGGAATGATGTAAATTAAATTTAAATTAAACAAAAATGAGTAAACAAGAAGTTTTCGAACAAATCGATGGTCTTTATGAGACTTTCAAGACCGAGAATGCTGGAACAACAAAAGCATCTCAACAACGTGCTAGAAAAGCAATTGGAGGAATTAAGAAACTCGTAACAGAGTATCGTAAGGCTTCCGTTGCAGAAAGCAAGTAATTTATTGGGGGGGCTATTTGGTTCCCCCATTATTATTTCGTATATTTAGGGGTTATTAAAAATTAAAGGTTATGGAATATACTTATGGAAATGGAGATTTAAAAAAATGGTCATTAAATAATATTAGTTTATTATTAGGAGATCCTAAATTTCAAGCACTTATAGTAGAAAAAAAAGTAGCTGCTGATGCTGGTTCGCAATTTGTAGATAAAAATGGCCATGATGAAGTACACCACACTAAAGGTAGAATAGAAACTAAATATACTAACTACATAAAACCCTCAGGAGAGTTAAGAGTTAATAAAGCAGGAGAAAACAAAAAGAATGGTTTTGATTTTATTCGTATTATAGACGGCATTAATGAACGAATATTTGAAATACCTCATAATATATGGTTTACAGTAGCTAAACTAACTAGCAACGGAGAATTTTTATGGAGTAATACATATAATAAAGAAGACAAATTACAAAGAAGTAATACCCAACTATTATTAGATTACGAAGTTACTAAATAACAATGATAAAAGAACATACATTATATACAGAAAAATTCCGTCCAACTAATCCCGCAGATTATATTGGGAATAATAGTTTTAAACAAGACTTAAATCAGTGGATTGAAAAACAAGATATACCTCACCTATTACTACATGGTGCAGCAGGTACAGGTAAAACTACTGCTGCTAAATTAATTACAAGTAATATAGATTGCGATTTCTTATATACCAATTGTTCAGATGAAAATGGTATAGAAACAATTAGAGATAAAGTAAAATTATTCGCATCGTCCGCAACATTCCACGCCTTAAAAGTGGTTATAATGGATGAAGCCGATTTTCTAACGATCAACGCACAAGCCGCATTACGTAACGTAATTGAAACTTTTTCCAAAACAACACGTTTTATCTTTACTTGTAATTATGTTGAACGTATAATTGACCCCATACAATCAAGAACATCAGTATATGAAATAACTCCCCCATCAAAGAGCGAGGTTGCTAAAAGATGTGTTAGTATATTACGTGAAGAGCAAGTTGATCACTCTAAAGAAGATTTAGTAGAGATTATCAACAAAACATACCCTGATATTAGGAAAACATTAAATCTATTACAATCTTGTATTGTATGGGAACCAGATGTTAAATTTCTCAAATTAAAGGATAATATTGTAAATCAAAAACAATACACAGATAAAATCATTGAATTGATTTCATCTAACGATGAAAATACCTTTAACAAAATCCGCCAAATTATAGCGGACGCAGGTATCAAAGAATACAACGAATTATATAGAGCCCTATTTAACAATTTAGACACATTTCATAACCCAGTGTTAGGCACTATTATTATAGCCGAATCACAATATCAATCTGTAATGGCTCCAGATCGTGAAATAACATTTATGGCATGCGTCGCTAATCTTTTAAAACCATTCTAATGGAACAACCACAAATGAACTTAGATTTAACTAAGACAACAGCATTAAACACTCCAAGCGGGGGTAAAATTTGGCAACAAGGTGTAATTCTAAGATCTGCCTCTAAATTTCTTACAGGAACAAGCGAGGATGCTTTGATTCCAATCCCTGTATTTTTTGATCCTGAAACAAAAGAAATTTTTGAAGGTACATTACCTAAAGAATTAAAAGAAGAATATATATAATGACATTATTCCAATGGCTCGACCAAATCAGTTATGAAAAGAAACCATGGGCCTCATTCTCAGGTGACGATCATGGTTCCTTTAACCCCTTTATGCTAAATCGTTTTATTAGTATGAGGTCGGAGAACATTGAAGTAGTTAATTTAATTCAAAAGTATCCTAATTTACCAAAGGAACACTTATATAATTTTTATTGTCATGTTATCCCTAAAAAGAAAACATTCTTTAAATATATAAAATCTAAAACAAAAGATTACAACCCCAAACTTATAAAGCTTATAGCAAGCTGGTTTGCGGTTAGTGAAAGAGAAACAATTGAATTTTACCCACTTTTAGGTAAAGACGAAGCAAAAACTATCCTATCTTTAATAGGAATAAGTGATAAAGAAATTAAAAAACTTTTAAAATGAAAGAATGGTATAAAGAATTTATAGGAGTGTATGAAAATATAATTTCTAAGGAATTATGTGAAGAAGTTATGAACTTAATGAATAATATAGAATTAGGAGAAAGATCTATAGAAGAAGGAAGAGGATTAAAAAAAGAAGATTATGGTTCTCACCTTGAATTTCACAACCTAGAACTAACTAATAATATCAAAAATATTTTATATACCCAAATTATACCTTTATATTCTAATAAATATTCTATATTTAAAAACATATACCCCTTACATATTCCTGCCTTTAAAATCCAAAAAACTATTCCTTCTGGGGGATATCATGAATGGCATTGTGAAAGTTCTACTTGGAATAATAGACATAGAATAGGAGCTTATACTATATATCTAAATGATGTAGAAGAAGGGGGTGAAACTGAATTTCTATATCAATCTCTAAGAGTAAAACCTACACAAGGTACAGTATGTATATTTCCTGCGGGATACACACATACCCATAGAGGTAATCCTCCTCTTTCTAGAGAAAAATATATTATTACAGGATGGGTAGAATATTTAGACCCTAAATTATTAGAACAAAATTAAAAAACTTTTAAAATGAAACCACATTTATACAAAATGTTAAAAACCGAAGCTGAAGCTGAAAAAGCAAAAGCTTTATTATCTCTTGAATTATTATCTAATAACGCTGTAGGAATTGGAGACCATACTACTGGTGATTTTTATTCTAGTGCTACTGAAGCTTTAATGATGTTAGTTGATGCTGATGACAAATTAAGTATCTTAGAAAAATATTTTAACGGAGATAAAGATAATCTATTAGGATAATGAGTGATTCAGTAACCAAATACTTTGAAAATATGACAAAAATTATAGATGATAACAATGGATGGACTATTACCCCTCATAAACAACCTATTGACAAAGTCTTATGGTACTCAAACACAACATTTCCAGATAAAAAAGACAAATATGTCCACCAAGTAAAGGAAAAATTTGAAGAACGTTCACAAATCGGTATTAAAAAATATAATACTACCTTAGAACGTACTGATTTAGATTTAAAAGCATGGTTAACCCACCTCCAAGAAGAATTAATGGATGCTACATTATATATTGAACGCCTAAAAGACGAAGTTGGAAATTAATTACGCTACAGATAAAATAGTTTCGTTCTCTCAATACTCTATGTACAAATCGTGCCCACACAAGTGGTACTTGCAGTATGTAAAGGGTTATAAAGACGATAAACCAAATATACATTTTGTATTCGGTACTGCAATGCACGAGGCTTTACAACATTATCTCAAAACCATGTACGACGTATCCATAAAAGCCGCTGATGATGTTGATATCACGCAGTTCTTTAAGGATAGGATGATGGATGAATATAAAAAATACCTAAAGAAAAATAAAGATAAACATTTCTCTACTCCTGAACAATTATCCGAATTTTATAAAGATGGGGTGGGTATTTTAGAATGGTTTAAAAAACACAGAAATGGTAGAAGAACTAACTTTTCTAAAAAAACAATGGAGTTAGTAGGTATTGAAATACCCTTAATTCTACAACCAATTAAAGAACGCCCTAATATTAAATATATGGGGTATGTCGATTTAGTTACTAAAGACAAAACCACCGGAGATTACACTATTTACGACATAAAAACATCTACAAAAGGATGGAGTAAATGGGAAAAAGGAGATAATGTAAAATCCCAACAATTACTACTCTACAAAAATTACTATTCAGAATTATTTAAAGTACCCAAAGATAAAATTAACGTAGAATTTTTTATAGTTAAAAGAAAGATATTAGATTTTAATGATGAAAAATTAATGTCACCACACCAAGCATATCGTGTTCAGAACTTTCGCCCAACTGATAATCCAAAACGTTTAAAAGAGGCACAAGAAGATTTTGTAGCTTTTATAAAAGATTGTTATACTCCCGAAGGACAACCTATAGATAAAGAATTTCCAAAACACCCCTCTAAATTATGTGATTGGTGTAATTTTGGAAAAAATAGAGAATTATGTGGGGAAGGCTTGTCTCCTGATGAAAAGTTTTTTACATTAGAGTAAGTTTGCGTATATTTATATATACAATAACAAAATATATTATGAGCAAAGCAGGTTTACAATTAACAAGTGTTAAAGTACACAGAGATTTATTTGAAGATTTTAAAATCGAATGTATCAAGACAAAATTTAGTTTACAAAAATTAACTGATAGAGCATTATACCTCTACCTTACATCCGATGAATTTAAAAAACAAATTCACAATCAAACAAATTTAACAATAGATAAATAAACTACAAATTAATGTCAAACCTTAAAAACAAATATGGTCGTCACATTGAGAAAGAATACAGGAAAAAAATCCTCTTTCTCTGTGACGACATTTGAGTTAGAATGCATAGTGGAATAGCCACAATGGCAAGAGAAATAGTATTAGGAACCTGTCACAAGTATAATTGGGTTAATGCAGGGGCTGCCATTAACCACCCCGAAGTTGGAAAACGAATTGATTTAAGTGCTGATACGAGTAATCGTGCAGGAATAACTGATGCCTCGGTATTTTTATATCCCCAAAATGGGTATGGAGATTCTACCTTAATTCGCAAAATGTTAAAAGAGGAAAAACCAGATGCTATATTTTTCTTTACAGATCCCCGTTATTGGGAATGGTTGTTTCAAATTGAAAACGAAATTCGTACTAAAGTCCCAATGGTATATCTAAACATTTGGGATGACCTACCAGCCCCGATGTATAATGAATCATACTACGAATCATGTGACACCTTATTAGCAATCTCTAAACAAACTGAAAATATTAACAGAGTTGTTTTAGGTGAAAAAGCTAAAGATAAGATTATAGCTTATGTGCCCCATGGTATTAATGAAGAACAATTTTTCCCTATAACAGAGGAACACGAAAAATGGGATGAATTACAAAAAGCCAAAAAACAATTATTTGGAGATAAAGAATTCAAACACGTATTTTTCTTTAATTCAAGAAATATTAGAAGAAAGGCCATATCAAACCTTATAGCAGCCTACTCAGTATTTAAAGATAATTTACCTGAAGATCAGAAAAAAGATGTGGCATTAGTATTACATACCCAACCTATAGATGAAAATGGAACCGATTTATATGCAGTTCGCGATTTATTTTTAGGTGAGGATCCAAGTGTAATATTTTCTACTGGTAAATTAGCTACAGAAAGTATGAATTACCTTTATAATTTAGCTGATATTACAATTTTACCATCTAACGCTGAAGGTTGGGGGTTAGCTTTAACTGAATCTATGATGGCGGGTACAATGATTTTAGCTAATGTTACAGGTGGTATGCAAGACCAAATGCGTTTTGAAGACGAAGACGGAAATTGGATTAAATTTAGTGCAGATTTCCCATCAAATCATCAAGGAACTTACAAGAAACATGGTAAATGGGCTATACCAATTTTCCCTGCCGTATCTACATTAGTAGGTTCACCAAAAACACCATATATTTTCGAAGACCATGTTGATTTTAAAGAATTAGCCGAAAAATTAAAACAATCATACAAAATGTCTAAAGAAGACATAGCAGAAGCAGGAAAAGCCGCTCGTGAATGGGTTACATCAGATGAATCCGGTATGTCTGCCAGAATGATGAATGAAAACATAATCAAACATATGGATGAAACAATTAACACGTTTACTCCAAGAAAGAAATTTGATTTTATTAAAATATACAAATTAAAAGTTAATAAGTTACAACACAAATTAGTATATTAAGTTATGAGTAAACCATTTATAGTAGTTAGTTGCCCACTTGAAACTTATAGCGGTTACGGCTCTCGCAGCCGCGATATCGCAAGAGCACTAATCAAATCAGATAAATACGACGTTAAGTTTTTATCTCAAAGATGGGGGAATACCCCATTTGGTTTTTTAGATGAAAACGATGAAGAAGATAAAAAGTTACTAGATAGAATCATTCCAATCCCACTACAAAGACAACCTGATGTATGGGTGCAAATATCAATCCCAGACGAGTTCCAAAAAATAGGTAAATTCAATATTGGTATAACTGCGGGAATAGAAACCGATACCTGTGATGTAAGGTTTATACAAGGAGCTAATAATATGGATTTAATTTTAGGTTCATCTAAACATTCACTAGCTGCATTATTAAACACTCAATACGAACAAAAAGATAAAGAGGGTAAATCACAAGGTGTAATTAAGTTTGAGAAAAAAGCAGACATATTATTTGAAGGTGTAGATTTAGAAAAATATTTTTATATTGAACCTAAAGACTTGCCTAAGACGGAACTTGTAGAATCTTTAGATACAATTAATGAGGCATTTTGTTTCTTATTTGTAGGGCATTGGTTAAAAGGTAGTTATGGAGAAGATAGGAAAAATGTAGCTGTATTAGTTAAAACATTTTTAGAGACATTTAAAAATAAAAAAGGTGCACCTGCCTTAATTATGAAAACAATGTCAGGTCCTGCTTCTATAATGGATAGAGAAGAAATCCTAAAGAAAATTGATGCTATTAGAAGTACGATAAACGGTAAATTACCTAATATTTACTTAATACATGGAGAAGTAGATGACGAAGACATAAACCATTTATATAACCACCCTAAAGTTAAAGCAATGGTTAACTTAACCAAAGGTGAAGGATTCGGACGTCCCTTACTTGAATTTACCCAAAGTAAAAAACCAATAATTGCTTCAAATTGGAGTGGACATTTAGATTTCCTAAACCCTGAATTTGCAAGTTTAGTACCTGGTGAACTTAAACCCGTACACGAATCAGCTATTCAAGATAGGTTAATAATTAAAGATTCAAAATGGTTTGCTGCTGATGTAAACTTCACTACATTGTTATTAAAAGACTATGTAAGTAGCTATAAAGGGTATGCCGAAAAAGGTAAGCGTTTAGGACATTATTGTAAAACAAACTTCTCATTTGAAAAAATGCAAGAAAAGTTAGAAGCCATAATGGACGCAAATGCACCTAAAAAAGTAGAAATTAAGCTCCCAAACATTAAAAAAATCTCATTACCTAAAAAACCAGCATAATGAAAGATAAACTAGACATATGCCCCAAATGTGGTTCAGATGCGTGCTACGTAGTTCCACTTAATAGTACAGCCAACACCTATAACTGTTTTGGTTGTGGTTTTACTACAAATGACTTAATGAAACGAGGTGAATTTAACTTCGAAGAATACGAAGAGACAATCCCAGAACTTTATAAAGATATTAAGGTAATGGATGATGAAGAACGTATTTGGTATCCTATTACAATAAACATTCACAATAAAGGAACAGTATTTGTCCATGGAACAGATGCTACAAATTGGGAGTGGGCTGGTGTAAAGGTTAAAGAAGTAACAGAAGAGGAAAAAGGTAAGTTCAAAATACCTGGTACTGACGAATTTTATGCCCATAAAACAGACATGACTACTTTAAAGAAATTTGGTAGAAAAGACTTTATAGAAGGATTAGACTACATCAACTTTTTCGAAGAATAGTATGATATCATTTTTAGTTACAGCATATAACGAGTACGAAGATTTAAAACGTCTTTTAGGACAATTAACCCAAGTTATTAAAGATTCTGATGAATTAGTTATCCAGTTAGATACAAAGGCTACTGTTGAAGTGATACAGTTGGTAGACGAATTTATTGTAAAAAATAAAGATGGCATGTTAATTAAAAAGTGCCATTTTGATTTAAATGGAGATTTTGCTTCATTTAAAAACAATGCTAAAAGTTATTGTACTAAAGATTTCATTTTTCAAATCGACGCAGATGAAACCTTATCAGAAACATTTGGTACAGTAATCCATCAAGTATTAGAATCAAATGAAGAAATTGACTTAATGTCTGTACCACGTGTTAATATTGTTAAAGGGTTAGAACAAAACGATGTTATAAGATGGGGGTGGCAATTAAATAACCAAGGTTGGGTCAATTGGCCTGACAACCAGCATCGAATTTTTAGAAACAAACCTGAAATAAAGTGGGTAAATAAAGTCCATGAAAAAATTATAGGTTGGAAGACATACGCAGATTTACCTTGCGAAGACGATTCATATGCCTTATACCATATTAAGGATATAGATAGACAAAGAGCACAAAACGAATTTTATTCAACGTTATGAAAACACTAATTACTGGAGGAGGAGGAATGGTTGGTTCAGCCATGGAATCCGAATTAAAACTAACTCGCGAATATTGCGATTTAACAAATAGAAGACAAACCGAAACTTTATTTCAAACTATTAAACCAGAAGGTGTAATTCACTGTGCTGGTAAAGTAGGAGGTGTTGGTGGAAATATGAACTTTAAGGGTGAATATTTTTATGACAACTTAATGATTAATACTAACGTAATAGAAGCATCTCGTAAAGCAGGTGTAAAACGATTAGTAGCCTTTCTATCTACCTGTGTATTCCCAGATAAAGTCCAATATCCCTTAACAATAGACCAAATCCACACTGGAGAACCACATAGTTCAAACTATCCCTACGCATACGCAAAACGTATGGCTGATGTTCAAATTAGAGCATATAGAGAACAATATGGTCTAAACTATACATCGGTTATACCTTCCAACATTTATGGTCCTAATGATAACTTTTCATTAGAGCACGGACATGTAATGCCTATGTTAATCCATAAATTACACTTAGCCAAAGAAAACAAATCAGACTTTACTGTATGGGGTAGTGGGAAACCATTAAGAGAATTCATATATTCCGAAGATGTTGCTCGTTTAGCAGAATGGACACTTGAAAACTATAAAGGAACAGACCCCTTAATATTCAGTGGTGATAGTGAAGTAAGTATTAAAGATTTAGTAGATTTATTGGTTCAAGAATTTAATTTTAAAGGTAAAGTTATATTTGACAGTAATAAACCAGATGGACAATTTAAAAAACCATCCGATAACTCTACAATTAAAGAACTTTATCCAAATTTCGAATACACACCCTTCGAGGCAGGAATTAAGAAAACAGTAAAATGGTTTATAGATAATTATGAAGCAGCAAGAAAATAATATTGAATTTATTCAACTGATAAACCTAGGGTTATATAGAACTCATTTAGATTCTTTTGATTTAGACTATTGGGTTAATAACATATACGAATATAAAAAAAACAACCCCATATCCGTTTTAAATAGTAATAGGGGAGGGTGGCAATCTAATCAAAACTTAGATACTATTTCCAAATTTTTTCCTTTATGTAAAATAATTTTAGATGCTATGTATCTTATATCTCCAAACCCCGCAAGAATTATAACTTCCATGTGGGCTAATATATCCCTTTTTACTAATTATAACGCACCCCACCATCATGCTTCTGATGAATATCCTTACACCCGATATTCAGGGGTTATTTATTTAAAAGTCCCTCCAAACAGTGGAGATATTGTTTTTAACACTGCTCTTAACAATAGTTTAGGGCATCCTATATCTCCTAAGGAAAGGGATATACTTTTCTTTCCTTCTGCTTTAGCTCATTATGTAGAACCTAATTTAAGTCAAGAAGGTAGAATTTCAATAGCATTCAATTTTAATTAAAATATGAATAAAAAAGTAGCACTTATAAGTGGAATCTCTGGCCAAGATGGGTCATATTTAGCCGAATTTTTATTAGAAAAAGGTTATGAAGTATGGGGAACAATAAAACGCAATTCCGTAGCTGAAAACCAAACATCACGTTTAGATAAAATCTACCCACTACTAGAAGGTAAATTAGTATATGCGGATTTAACTGATATAGCCTCCCTAATTTCAGTTATACAACAATCACAACCCGACGAGATTTACAATTTAGCGGCGCAATCACACGTTAGAATATCATTTGACCAACCTATATACACATCACAAGCAACAGGCATTGGAACGTTGAATTTACTTGAAGCTATACGTTTAACTAAACCTGATGTTAGAATGTATCAAGCATCAAGTAGTGAGATGTTTGGAAATAATATTGATACAGATAGATTCCAACGAGAAACCACCCCCCTATCCCCTGTTTCACCTTATGGGTGTGCTAAAGTATATTCATACAACATTTGTAACAACTATAAAAACTCTTATGGTATGTTTATCTCAAATGGTATTTTATTTAACCACGAATCACCCAGAAGAGGAACTAACTTTGTAACAAATAAAGTAGTTAAGGGTGCTGTAATGATTTCAAAAGGATTAAAGGATAACTTAGCATTAGGTAATATGGAAGCTACCCGTGACTGGGGACACGCAAAAGATTATGTTAAAGCTATGTGGATGATCTTACAACTAGACCAACCTGACAACTTTGTATGCTCTACAGGTGTATCACATTCAGTAAAAGATTTAGTTGCTTACACATTTGGTAAATTAGATTTAGATTGGAAACAACACATTAAACAAGACCCTAAATTCTTACGCCCTGAAGAACTAGAAGACTTAAAAGGTGATAGTACAAAATTACGTACTGCTACAGGATGGGAACCAGAGTATACATTTGAGACAATGATTGATGAGATGATTGAATATTGGATGAAAACACTATGATATTAAAAATAAAACATTTCGATGAAGCTGTTTTTAGAGGTAAAATGGAACACCTTAAAGATGTTCCATTCACTCTATTTGTAGACGACATCCCAAAAGTTCAAGAAGATTTAAGTGAAGTAAATGTTTTAGTATTACAAGAACCAAACGAATACTTCGGTTTACATGATTGGGCAATAACAAATAAACACTACTTCTCCGTTATATTAACATGGGACGATAAGGTTTTAAACAATTGCGATAACGCAATGTTTTTACCTTTCGGGCATACTTGGTTTAGAAAAGAAGAATACGAAAAAACATATGATAAAAAATTTCAAGTATCCCATTTAGCAGGTGCTTTAAATAAAACATATGGGCATTCACTTAGACACGAATTAACAGCTAGAGAAAACGAATTAAAATCACCAACTAATTTTTATAAAACATATGGAAGTAGATTCTATATTGATGATGCTAGAAAGGGTAAAGTTGAAGTATTTGGAGGAAGTGAATTTGGGGTTGCGATTGAAAACACTAATCATAGAGGGTATTTTACAGAAAAAATCCTAGATTTATTCTTACTTAAAACAATTCCAATATATTGGGGTTGTTCAAATATTGGTGATTTCTTTAATCCTTATGGAATTTTTGAATGTAGTAATGTAGATGATATAACTTACACTATTAATAGTTTAGATAAAACTACTTATGAAAATCATAGAGAAGCTATAGAAGAAAATTATCAAACAGCATTAAAATATGTTGATTATGAACAAAACATAGTTGACACTATAACTAAATTATTTACTGAAAATGGGATACTGGCCTTATAATAAATTATTTGAACAATATAAAAATGATTGTACAGTGTTCTTTGAAACAGGAACCCACATGGGAGATTCAGTACAAGATGCTCTAGATTTAGGGTTTGAACGTATAATATCAATTGAAATAGATGAAAGATTTTATGAGCATTGTATGTCTCGTTTTTCTCTACTTGATGTTTGGGATAAAGTAAAGTTATTTTTAGGTTCAACTGAAGACAATATTGAAAAGTTAACCCAAGAATGGGTTAATGGAAAATGTATGTTTTGGATAGATGCCCATGAAGGTGGAATTAACGCATCCAGTCCCTTTAAGTTAGAAATCGAAGCCATAATGAAACATGAACGAAACGACCATGTTATAATAATAGACGATGTTCATAGGGCCTACATTGGAGAAAGTGGTATAGAATGGATTAAAGAAACCTTGGCTATCCACAATCCCCTTTATACATTTACAAAAACGAACGTCCACCCAAATACAGGTGGACAATTTATAGCATATATTCCATGAAAGAAATTTTAGATCAAGTAGGAGAGTTTGTTAGAGCAAAGGAAACTAAATGGGAAGCAGGTAAGGATTTAGTCCAATATGCTGGTCCTTATATTAACGAGGAAGAATATAAAGCTGTAGTTAGAACTATGCTTGAAGGTTGGCTCGTGTTAGGTAAAGAAGGAGGGGCGTTTGAAAGAAAGTTCCCAAAAAAATTAGGTAAAAAATTAGGTGTATTAGTAAATAGTGGTTCAAGTGCTAATCTACTTATGATGCTAGCTCTAACCTCTAAACGTGGCTTAAACTTACCTAAAGGAACTAAAGTAATTACTCCCATAGCTGGATTTCCAGCCACACTTTCCCCCGCAATTCAAGTAGGTTTTGAGCCTATATTTGTTGATATTGAATTAGAAACATTAAATTTAGACTTAGACCAAGTTGAAAAAGCATGCCAAGAGAATCCTGATGTTAAAATTATTACATTCGCACACGTATTAGGTAACCCACCCAATATGGATAGGTTAATGGAAATCGTAGAAAAATACAATTTAATTCTATTAGAAGATTGTTGCGATGGTTTAGGAACAACTTACGATGGTAAATTATTAGGTTCATTTGGCAAAATGTCCACATGCTCATTCTACCCAGCCCACCACATTACTATGGGTGAAGGTGGATTTGTAGCTTGTAATGATTTAGATACCGAAAGAATATTAAGAAGTTTTAGAGATTGGGGTAGAGGTTGTTATTGTGCTGGACAGGCTAATGCCTTAAGAAATGGAAGTTGTGGGTGTAGATTTAATAATTGGATGCCTAGTTTGCCTGAAGAAATATTTGATCATAAATACATTTATGAAGAAATTGGGTATAATTTAAAACCCACCGAACTTCAAGCCGCAATGGGTAACGCCCAATTAAATAAATTAGATGAAATTGGGGTTCTACGTAGGCGTAACCATGCTGCGGTAGTAGATATATTTAAACCCTATACCGATAAATTTATACTACCTAAAGCCCAGGACAAATCCAACCCTGATTGGTTCGCTGCCGCCTTTACAGTAAAAGACGGAGCAGGGTTTACAAGAACAGAATTTTGCGAATATTTAGAGGATAATTTAATCCAAACACGCCCTTATTTTGCCGGTAATATTATGTTACAACCAGCATACTCTCATTTGATAGATGCCGAAAGAGTAATTAATGATTTTCCTGTAGCAAGAAAAGTAACAACTGATACCTTTTTCTTAGGGTGTAGTCCGGTTATTACATTAGAACAAATAGATTATATTAAAATAATAGTAGATAAATTTTTCACAGATGAGCAGTAAATTTTTTTCAAGTCGTAGTGATAACCCACCTCCAAAATCTAATACAAAAAACTCTACTTCTAGTAGAACTAATGTTAAAAAACAAAATAACGTAAAAAAGAGTGGCCGTGGGAAATAAACTTAAAAGTACTAACAAGTACACAAAAATGCAAAAAAAATACTATGAAGAAGCGGCTGCAACCGGTGATGGTGTAACCGTGGATAATGTAGTAGGATCTTTTGACCAGCATAATAAATGGTGGGATTACAATCTTTTGTTTATTAGGTTAGGTGATACTGATTATTCTAGTTTTAAGGTATTGGATTTTGCTTGTGGTCCCGGCCGTAACTTAGTTAAATATCGAGATAAATTTGGGCAAATTGATGGTGTAGACATTGGTAAAAATAATATAAAAAATGCTAAAGCATATCTTAAGAAAGAAGGAATAACTAATTCTGAATTATTTGTATGTAATGGTATAGATTTAGATGTTATTAAAGATGAGAGTTATGACCTAATAATTAGTACTGTTGCTTTACAACATATTAGTGTTTGGGATATTAGAATGAACTATTTTAAAGAATTTCATAGAATTTTAAAACCTGGTGGTGTAATTTGCATTCAAATGGGATTTGGCTCACCATCCCCTTCCACAGTATTTTATCATGAAAATTACTATGATGCCCCTGGTACTAATAGAGCATTTGATACTAGTATTGAACACCCAAACCAACTAAAAAAGGATTTAAATAATGCTGGCTTTCCTTGGTTTAATTATTTAATTGGCCCAACAGGGCCAGGTGATGTACATCCCTATTGGATTTATTTTAACGCGCAAAAATCAAAATAATGAACAAAAAAATAGTATACGTAACAGGATGTTTTGGTTTTATAGGTAGTCACGTAACTCGAGCGTGTTTAGCTAAGGGTTGGTATGTTTATGGTGTTGATAAAATGACTTATGCTTATCATAAACCTTCATATGATGAATTTAAGGAACACCCCCATTTTTCATTTGAGCAAACGGATATAAACGATTTAAAATTTTTATATGAATGTGATTATGTAATTAACACGGCCGCTGAAACTCACGTTGGAAATTCAATAGTTAAAAGTGATGAATTTGTAAAATCTAATATAAATGGTGTTCATAATTTACTTGAACTTCTTAAAAATTATAGAGGAGAAGGCAAAAACAAACCTATACTATTACATTTTTCAACAGATGAAGTATATGGAGACATTACAGAAGGGGAACATATCGAAACTGACATGCTTAAACCTTCAAACCCATACTCCGCTACCAAAGCAGCGGCAGACCAATTAATTACAGCTTGGGGTAGAACACATAACTTACCTTATGTAATACTACGCCCAACTAACAATTATGGTATAGGACAATATGTTGAAAAACTTATTCCAAAAACTATTAAGTATCTTACATTAGATAAAAAAATACCATTACATAACGAAGGAACCCCCATACGTAACTGGCTACACTCTAAAGATACAGCAAAAGCCGTAATTACAATTATTGAATCAGGTGTTAAAAATGAAATTTACAACATTTGCGGGGGATATGAGCAATCTAACTTGGCTACTGTATCTAAAATTATTAAATTATACTATGGAGATTCTAAAAAGCTGTATAGTTATTTAGACTTATCATATTCAAGACAAGGTCAAGATATTAGATATGCCCTAAATGATAATAAATTAAGAGCATTAGGGTGGGAACCTAAATCTAAATTTGATGATGAACTCCCACAAATAGTAAAATATTATAACAAAAACTTTATATGGTAAGGGTAGGTGATTATGTAGCTCAATTTTTAAAAAATAAAGGAGTTGAACATATATTCCTGGTTACGGGGGGAGGATCTATGTTTCTTAATGATGGTATTTCTAAAGAACCATCTATTACACCTATATTTAACCATCATGAACAGGCTTCCACTATGGCTGCCGTCGCATATTCAAAAGTAAATAATAAAATAGGCGTTGTAATGCCTACTACGGGTTGTGGTGGTACCAATACAATTACAGGACTACTAGATGCTTGGCAAGATAGCAACAAATTACTAATCATCTCAGGCCAAGTAAATACAAAAGAGGTAACTTCATTAAAACCTGAATTAGGTTTAAGAAAATTAGGAGTTCAAGAAGCTAATATTACGGATATTGTTAAACCTATCACTAAGTGGAGTATAGTTGTAGATAATCCTAAAAAAATTAAATATTATATAGAAAAAGCATTTTATCTTATCTCTAATAAAAGACCAGGTCCTGTATGGTTAGATATTCCATTAGATGTTCAAGGATCTTTTATAGATCCTAACTCTTTAAAATCCTTTACCCCACCTATTACAAACATTATCCCCCCCGATATTTCAAATCTTTTAAAAAATTCACAAAGACCTGTAATTATAGCAGGGTATGGAATACATTTAGGAAATGCTCGTAAAGAATTTCAAGAATTTGTTGAAAAATATAAAATTCCTGTAACCTTTACTTATCTTTCTATTGATCTCCTCCCTAGTACCCATCCACAATATATTGGAAGGCTAGGAACTAAAGGAGATAGGGCAGGGAACTTTGCTGTACAAAATGCTGATTTAATTTTATCTATAGGTAGTAGTTTAAGTATTCCTGTTACAGGATTTAGGTATGACACATTTGCTAGAGAAGCAAAAATAGTAGCAATAGATGTAGACCCTTTAGAACATAAAAAACCCACAATTAAAATAGATGAATTTATAGAATGTGATTCTAAGTTATTTTTAGAATCTAATATGTCTTTAGACTATGAATGTAATTTACAATGGTTAGAAAAATGTAATGAGTGGAGAAATAAATGGCCGGTTCATAACCCTAAAAATAAAAAATTAAACCTATATTCATTTACCAAAACACTATCAGATTCACTTGATAATACAGATTCTACCATAATCACAGATGCGGGTTCAGCTTACTATGTATTATGTCAAGCTTTATTAATTAATCAAAATCGATTTATTACATCCGGGGCTCAAGCTGAAATGGGTTTTACCCTACCAGCTTGTATAGGAGCTTCATTTGCTAACCCTAATAGTAATATAATAGGAGTAACAGGTGACGGTTCATTTCAGTTTAATATTCAAGAATTACAAACTATAATACAATACAATCTCCCAATTAAGATATTTGTACTTAATAATGATGGTTATATGTCTATTAAGAATACTCAAGATAAATTTTTTGAGGGAAGATATTTTGGGGTAAATTCGGATTCAAATGTTTCTTTCCCCTCAACTAAAAAAATATCTAAAGCCTATGGTTTAGATTATTTTAAATTTTCATCTCTTAATAAATTAAAAGAAGATATAAATTCTGTCCTTAATAACCCTAATCCTACTATTTGTGAAATAATTTTACCTTCTAAAGAAGCAATATTACCTTCATCATCAGCAAAAGTAAATGAAGAAGGGAAAATGGTATCACAACCCTTGGAGAATATGTTTCCCTTTTTAAGTAAAAAAGAATTTAATAAAGAAATGATTGTTAAAAAATTAAAATAAAAATTATGAAAAAAGCACTAATATTAACTTGGGAAGGGTATAAAGATTATGAAGCTGTTTATCCTTACTATAGGTTAATTGAAGAAGGTTTTGAAGTAGATGTTATGTCTAATGTTATTGGAAAAGTTCAAGGGATTTTAGGTAGTTCAATTCCAAGCCATTACCTTACCAGCGACTTAGATGATCCTACATTATTTGAGGATTTCCTAAATGACTACGAAATATTAATTTTACCTGGAGGCGTAGTTTCATTAGAAAAACTAAGACTATGTAAATCATCAGTCAAATTTGTATCTGAATGGAATAAACTTAACAAAACAATAGGTAGTATATGTTCAGGAGCTCAAATGCTTATTTCTGCTAAAGTTGTAAAGGGAAGAGATATTACTGGGTACTATAGTATGGAAGATGACATAATTAATGCTGGGGCTAATTTTATAGATGCTCCTGCGGTAACTGATGGAAATATTGTAAGTAGCCCACATTATAAATGGGTAGGGCACTGGATGAAGGAAGTTATTAATGTATATAATTCTAAGTAAATGTATAAAGATATAGTTGTAACTAAACCTTGGGGACATGAATACCTTGCTTATGAAAATGACGAGGTAGGGTTATGGTTTTTACATATAAAAGAAGGACAACAAACTTCCATGCATTGCCATCCTAAAAAAACTACTGGTTTAGTAGTATTGGATGGTGAAATAGAAGTATCGTTCTTAGCCGATAGTAGAAAATTAACTGCCCCAAGTAAGGTTATGATTAGAAGAGGATTATTCCACTCCACCAAGGCACTATCAGACGAAGCACTTATATTCGAAATAGAAACCCCAAAAGACAAACATGATTTAGTTAGACTAAATGATTCTTATGGGCGTGCTAAATCAACTTACGAAGGTAAAAAATTCGAAAATCCTAAAACAGATAAAGACTTATGGATTGAAGAACCTGAATTAGGTAAAAGTATAGATTATCAATTTGCTGGGTGTAATTTAAAAGTAGAAACAATAGATAATATTGAAGTTATTAACAATAAAAAAAATTCTGATATTATAATGTTTTTAAAAGGAGGAATGACACGTAACTTAGAGGACACAACCCATACTGTAACTTCACCCGGTGATGTAGGACATGGTAGTATAATTAAACAAGTATCTACTCAATTAGATGGAGTAGTACCGGGAACTATAATAATGACAATTACAAAAGATGAATAAAGATAATTTTCCACCTGGTTTTGAAGACGATGCTAAAAACATTGGTATAGATTTTGATGGTGTAATCCATAACATGGATAAAGGATTCCATGATGGGGCTGTATATGGTGACCCTATACCAGGGGCATTAGATGCTTTAAGACGTTTAGCTAAAGATTACACTATTATAATTTATACTGCTAAAGCAAAACCATCACGTCCCTTAGTTAATGGTAAAACAGGAACTGAATTAGTGTGGGAATGGTTAGAACAATATGATGTAGCCCAATATGTAAAAGAAGTTACAGCAGAAAAACCAAGGGCAATTTTGTATATTGACGATAATGGTTATAGATTTAGTAATTGGAGAGCAACCCTAGAATTTATTAAAGCTGTATGAATATAAAATTCAACTATAAACTATTAAGAAAATTATTATTAGAGGCATTAATTAACATAAATGTCCCTAATAATGTGTCTATACCTTTAGTAGATTCCCTTATAGAAACATCCTTAAGAGGCGTTGATTCACATGGGATTAACCTATTCCCCTTATACTATAAGCTTCTTAATAGAGGAAGAATAAATAAAAATCCTCAATTAAAAATAACCCAAACTGGATTATCAACTACAACTATAGACGCTAATAACGGGTTGGGATATTATGCTGGAAGTAAAGCTATGGATAAAGCTATAGATATGGCTTCTGAAACAGGTGTAGGAGTAGTAACAGTAAAAAACTCAAATCACTTCGGTGCTGCTAGTTATTTTACTCATAAGGCTGCTAATAAAGGAATGATAGGATTTGCTTTTACTAATACTGAACCTTTAGTTAATGCCTTTAATAGTACGGAGGCCTTTTTGGGGACTAATCCTTTTTGTTTTTCGGCTCCCATGGATAAAGAAGAACCATTTTGTTTAGATATGGCAACATCTACAGTAGCATGGAACAAAATAAAAAATTATCAAAGAGAAAACCAAACCCTATCCCAAGGTTGGGCATTAGATAATAAAGGAAATGAAACATTAAATCCCCATGATGCTCATAGTTTAATTGCTATAGGAGGATATAAAGGATTTGGTTTAGGAATGATAATTGAAATACTTTGTTCGGGGTTAACAGATAGCACTTTAGGGGTAGATATACATTCTATGCATGATATAGAAAACCCTAACGAAAGAAAAATAAGCCATTTCTTTTTAGTTATAGACATTAAAAAATTTATTAATTTGGATATTTTTAAAAAATATATGTCTACTTTATCTACTAGAGTAAGAAATCTACCTAGTTCTAAAGAAGAAAAAGTTTTAATGGCTGGAGATAAAGAAAAAGAAAATTTTAAACAAAGAGTTACTAAAGGTATTCCTGTAGATGAAATTAAGTTCCAAGAATTTTTAGACATATCCCCTAAATTTAAACAATCTATATTATAATGAAAATACTAATTACAGGTGGTAATGGTTTTATAGGTAGAAACCTAATAAAAGCCTTACAAGACAAACACGACTTACACTCCCCAAGTAGTAGTGAATTAGATTTAACTGATGCCCAACAAGTAACAACGTATTTACAAACTAAATACTTTGATGTTGTAATACATTGTGCTATAAGAGGTGGAAGCCGTTTACAACCTGATACCTCAGAAACTATGTACCAAAATTTATCTATGTTTTTCCATCTAATGGATAATAGGGATAGATTTGGTAAATTCTTTAATTTTGCTTCGGGGGCTGAATTTGATAGACGTAAAGGTGTATTACCTACAACTATAAAGGGTCATTTAGAAAGAAGTTGGCCTATTGATTATTATGGGATGTCTAAAAACATAATAAGCCGAATACTTAGAAGTGATAAAAAGGCTTATAATTTTAGAATATATGGGGTATTTGGGACTGATGAAAGTGATACTAGGTTTATTAAATCAAGTTTACTTAAAATAAAACAAAACCTACCAATTGAAATTAGCCAAGACCGACTATTTGATTTTGTTTATATAGACGATTTAATTAGTGTTATAGAATATTATCTAAGCAATCCCGAATATCCTTTGGATAACGAAGTAGAATTAGTATATTCCAAGAAACATACCTTATCTAGCATATCCACCTTATTAAAACAAACCACAAAATCTCAGGTTAGTATTAATATTAATGATGAAAAAAGAGGTAGCAGCTATATAGGTAGTGGTATTGGGATAGACGACATAGTAATGTTTAATGTCCAAGGTTTAAAAGCTGGTGTAAAAAAAATGTGGAATGAATTATAAAATTGTCTATCACTTAATGCCTTGGGAAATAGATTACTCGATGTTATCCTTTACCCAATTTAAAAAATCAAAATACCACCTAACCGAAGATGACACAATTGAAGTATCGGCTTGCCTAAACTTATCTTCATATCTAATTGATTGGGAAAATAGTAAATTACCTAAACAATTTTTTATAGATAAGTTTAACCAATTATCTAAATTGTTAGTTGACTACAAATACACTCCTAAAATATATGATGGAGATGAACTATATGGACATCTAGACTTCCAACGAGAATCAGTATCCAAAGAGGTAGATTTTTATATTAACGTATGCCCTGATATGTACTTTAGCGAGTACTTACTTTCGTATTTAATAAGTGCCTCTAAACAAGCACCTAATAAGTATTTTGTTATCACACCTGAAATTAATAAATTATGGGATGGAACGTGGGATGAAATATCAAACGAAAACGTTAAAGCAACTTACGATACTTGGAACCAAGTAGACATTTACGATGTTAGATATAATTCTAAAGTAAGTGAACAAGATATAGAATTAAACGAAACACAAAAGTCTAAATGGGCGGGCTGGTTCGATTTATGTAGTAAATCATTTATGGAAGAATTATGCCCCATACAGGACGATTGGAAAGGGTATGGCCCACACGATTGGTATTCCTTGATATTAACCGAATACGCTCAACAACAAGGAGTTGACTTTAAACAATGGGTATTGAGAGGAGAAACTATATTTGAATACTCCGTGGGCCCTTTAAAGGATGGAGGCTTTTCAAAATACTATAAAGATCTTCTTACACTAAAAGATGTTCCAAATCAAAGGGAAGTATTTGAATCTAAAATGAAAGAATATCTAAATAGAGGAATTAAACAATTACAAGATAAAAAAATAATATGACCCATTTAGTATTAGGTTCAGCAGGACAAATTGGCTCACATTTAGTAGAATATCTTAAAAGACAAGGTGAAAAAGTCTATGAAATGGATATTTTAAACAATGAATGGGAAGACTTACGTATA